>Ga0207689_10002150_pt1 | contig 18534 bp, 17 predicted proteins | sample KBSMisM52_FD_184312 | JGI IMG/M metagenome (GOLD analysis project Ga0207689, IMG submission 184312) | Miscanthus rhizosphere microbial communities from Kellogg Biological Station, Michigan, USA - KBS Miscanthus M5-2 (SPAdes) (version 2) | ecosystem: Host-associated > Plants > Roots >... | reverse complement strand
TGCGAGGGCGGTGATGTATTCGCCGACGCTTCGCTAGTTGAGGCGCACGCACCGCTTGCCATCGAGAGAGACATGCCGGCAAACCCTAAGGCGGGTAAGTACGCGTGCATCCATCGGGTCATTCGGCGTGTTCCTCACCTTCGGGATCGTCGCCCACTACTGCGTCGGCTCGCGCTGGCCAAACGGCGCGCCTGTCGCGTCGCTCCGTAGAGAGCCTTCGACCTGCTCACTTTCGGCGCGGATCCGTGCGTTGTCGCTACTGGTGGCGTCTGCTCCAGCGGAGCCCGGTGCGGCGCCGAAACGCTTGCGGAAACCTCGCGCAAAATGCGTGTAGTCGCGAAAGCCGCAGGCGTAGGCAATATCGCTGAGAGGTTGGCCTGTCTTCGTCAACGCGCGGCGTTCGATCAGACGCGCCGCATGATCCAGACGGGCCGAACATATGTGGTGACGGCATGTCGACCCACGGACCGTGAACAGCTTCTGCAAATAGCGCAGCGAAATTCCCGCCTCGGCAGCCACCTCGCGCGGAGAGATGTTCGGATCGGCAAAGCGGTTCTTTATGATCCGGCACGCGCGCATGAACAGCTTGTCGTTGTGGCGTGAGCCAAGTTCGGCGGGTGGTGCAAACAGCGCGCCGAGGAGATCATAGACCACCAGAGGCATATATCTATCAGCCGACGCGAACGATGGTTCTGCATCGCTCACGGGGTCAAGAGCGAGTTGACAGAGCAGACGTGACGCTTTCGCCTGCTGGCGACCGCACGCGCCACCTTGGGGTTCGAAGCCGAGATGCGAAACCAGGTTCTGGCGCGGCAATTGCAGACCAAGCCATTGCGCGTTCCGGTGCTCGGCCTCCGGAACGAATGTGACGGGTCTTGTGGAATCGAGCAGGACGACATCGCCAGCAGCGTTATTTACGACTCGGTCGTCCTGAATGATTGTCGATCCGCCTGTAAGCTGAACCACGGCGTAATAGTACTCCATGTTATCACGGCGAATGTCCAGTTCCGTCCGCTCAAGGCGGGCAACGTTGCAGGTAAGATCCACTGCAGCGAATCCGAAGACGCGCCGCGTGCGCACCTTGCTGACGAGAACGTTGGTTTCGCGAGCGGGAGTAAACCATCCCCAATCGTCGCGCATTGCAGCTCGGAAACCGTCATAGTCCAATTTTGGAGCGCTGAGAAAATCGTCGTTTGGGTGCACCATCCAACTCCACGGGACAACAATTTTGCAGACCTGATCGTATGGTTTGTAGTGGCCGGCGCGGAAGCCACCAGCGCTGTTGACCAACCTAGCGTGGCGCCGAGATTGGCCGCGCTCAACTCTGCGTCACGCCAAGTCACGCCTGCGAGATTGTGTCGGCGTCGCTGCGAGGCAGGCGGTGCGCGCTAGTACGGACGATTGGGCGCGCTCGCCTCACGACTCCGGAGGTCCAACCGCTTAGTTTTCGATCCTGACAGTTGATGCGGAGGCTTTGCTTGTTCCAAGCCGATCGCAATGAAACCCTGGCGAAAGGACGATACCCATGAGGAAGGACAAGACCGCGGTACCAACGGGAATGGCCCTGACCCACCTGGATCCCATCTTTCGCGAGCGGCCGAATGAATATCTCGATGTAATGAGGTCACGGGAGCCGGTGCACCAGGATCGGATGTTTGATCGCGTGGTGCTGACCCGTGCGGCCGATGTCGAAGCTGTCATGAATAATCGCAACCTGGCCTCCGATCCACGGAGATCCCGCCCGGGTTCGTTCTCGCGCCTACAACTAAGGATAGATGAGACATTTCGGCCGCTCATCCTGCAAATGGACGACCCGGACCACAAGCGGATACGCGACCTGGTCGTTAAGGCGTTCAACCAAGCGGCGGTTGATGCTATGCGCCCGCGTATCACTGAGGTCGCGCGCGGCTTGCTGGAGGCCATCGACGATCCATCCTGCTTCGATATTATGAACGCTTATGCTCGACCGTTGCCGACGATAGCTATCGCGCTGATGTTGGGTGTCGATACCGCCCGCTGCCACGAATTCAAACAGTGGTCTGACGGTAAAATGCAGATGTTTAACCCGCACCGCACGCAAGAGCAGGAGGCTATTCTGGCATCCAGCGACGCCGCTCTTGCCGGCTACTTCGCCGAGGTGATCCAAAAGCGCCGTGAGGAACGTCGGGCTGATCTGATCACCAGCCTGATCGACGCTGAAGAGGACGGCAAGCAACTCAACGAAGCGGAGATCATTGACCTTTGCATTGGTTTGCTCATTGCGGGCAACGTGACGACGACCGATCTCATCGGTAACGCCGTACTAGCCTTGCTGAAGCACCCGGATGAACTCGGCAAACTGCTCGCCAAGCCGAATTTGGTTCGTAGCACCGTCGAGGAAGTATTGCGGTATGACTCTCCAGTTGTGTTCGGCACTCGGATCGCAACCGAAGCGATGCAGATCGGCGGGTGCCCGGTCGCGGCGGGGCAGACGATCAATGCCGTGCTCTACGCAGCGAACCATGACCCAGCGGCGCATCCCGACCCAAAGCGGTTTGACATCGAACGGCCAGATAAGCGTCACAACTCATTTGGCGGAGGCGCTCATTTCTGTCTTGGCGCGCCATTGGCCCGTGTTGAGACACAGATCGCTCTTTCGATGCTTTTCGAGCGGTTCCCAAAGCTGCGCATGAGAACCGATCGCCCCTTGAAGCGTCGGATAGTGCTGAACTTCAACGGATTAGAAGCGCTTTGGGTGCGTGCGGACTAGTAGTGCGTCGCAGTGAATTGCGACTCCTTGTCCCACGGCCAACCTGATGGGCGCGGCGAACGGCATCAGTGGCAGAGCGGTCCATCGCATTGTCGCCGAGCATGCCCCATCCGATTTATTAGGAGTAGCCGAACATGAAGGAAACCATTCTCCGCTCCGGCATCGACCGTCGCACCCTGCTCACGACATCGTCGTTGCTTCCAGTCGCGATTAAGACGACGCATCGCGGCTTACCATCGACCGAGCGGATAGTTGAAATTCCAAATCTCGATCGGATCGTGAGGTCCATGGTCATAGCGTAACGTTGTCGTGGCCGAACTGAGGTCTCCGAGTTTAACGACGGACTTCGTCCTTATCCAAAATATCCGGATCAGATCGAATCAACAGATTCGAACGACAGTGTGGGATGGAAGATGGTTGAGCAAGCAACACAATTGCCGCTATTCGAGCAGGTCGACGCTGGATACTCCGGCGTACGCTGGGACGTCAATAGCGGCGGAGAGGCAGAAGCGTTTCGGATTGCGATGCGACGGATAGTCAGCGGTGTCACCGTGATTACGACGCTGCATGACCGTGAACCGTGGGGAATGACGGTTAGCGCATTCACGCCTGTATGCTTGGATCCCCCGACGCTCCTTGTTTGCGTAAATAATCGTACGACCACGGCTTCGGACATATCACGTGGCGGCCGCTTCGCTGTGAATTTGCTGAGCCAGGCGCAGCTTCACCTGTCGCAGCTGTGTTCGCGCGCGGGCGAAGATAAATTCATCGGCGACTATGTCGTTCCGTCCTCCGGTTTACCAGAGCGGGTCATGATGCCGGTTTTGCGAGACTCCATTGTGACGTTCGATTGCAGGTCGACCGACATTCTTCCCGTAGGAAGCCATCTCGTCGTCATTAGCGCCATCGAGGCGATCCTGGCGCCGCAATGTCTGCCGCCGTTGCTGTATGGAGAGGGCCGCTATCTGCACGGCGTCGCGATCGGAGAGTCAGCTACGAGCCGAGAGATCAGGGCATGAAATTACACGGAATCGCCGACGTGCTCTATGGCGCCTACAACCTTCATGACGCGGTCGCTGTCGCGGAGCTTTATCATGCTGACGGCACTCATGAAGACATAGCGATGGGCCATTCCAAGGTCGGTCAGACCGCGATTGCGGATGGCTTGCAGAAGTTCTTTGGTTGGTTTCCGGATGCCCACTGGGCCCCTTATCTGCAGGTTGGAGATTCATTCGGATCGGTGACGATCACGTATCTCCTTACGGCAACTCTGCAGGCGCAAATGGGCCGCACGATTGCGCGTGGTCAAAGAATTTCATTGCGAGGAGCTCACGTTTTGCATGTGCGGGGGAGGCTCATTCACAGCAGTGAAGACTACTGGGACGCTGCAACGTTTCAGAAACAACTCAACGCGTAACGGAGCATTTACCATGAGAACAGGCCAAGAGTATCTAGAGTCGCTTCACGACGGGAGGAAAGTGTACGTCGGTGGCGAACTCATCGAAGACATCACGACGCATCCCAAGACGAAGGGCTATGCTCACGCGATCGCAGAGTATTACGACCTGCATCTGGATCCCAAGAACCAGGATGTCGCAACCTTTGTCGACACGAACGGCAATCGCCAATCGATGCACTGGTTCTTGCCGCGATCCAAGGAAGATGTTGTTCGGCGCCGCAAGTACTGCGATTTCATTTGTCGTCATTTCAAGGGTGGCATCTTTACACGGCCGCCGGTCGGAATGAATGCTGTGATGTTCACGCAGGTCGACGACCAAAAACCGTGGGCTGAAAACTCCCGATTCAAAAACGGAACGCGCGACCTATCCAAGAATATTCAGCGTCAATGGGAAGAGGTTACCTCCAAGGACCTTGCGATTTCTCCAATGTTCCTCGATGTGCAATTCGACCGGGGTCGCGACAACGCAATAGCCGAGACTCCGATGCTGAAGATTGTTGAAGAGAGGGACGACGGAATCCTGGTCAGGGGCTGGAAAGCTATTGGCACATCGGTGCCATTTGTAAACCACCTGCTGATTGGCAATTTGTGGCGCCCGGGCCAGACACCAGAGCAAACGGTATATGCCCTGGTTCCGATCGCCACGAGGGGTATCTCGGTGGTTGCCCGTAAATCGAATGCCGAACCGGACGCAGATCCGTACGATCGACCGCTGGCTACTATCGGTGACGAGCTTGATGCAATGGTTTACTTCGACGACGTCCTGATTCCCTGGCCGCAGGTGCAACACATTGGCAATCCGGACCATGCGAAATGGTACCCGCAGCGTCAGTTTGACTGGATTCATCTGGAAACACAAATTCGCCACTGCGTACACGCCGAGCTTATGGTCGGTCTGGCGCTGTTGCTCACTCAGTCGCTCGGGACCGGTTCAGGACCGGTAGTGCAGGCGCAACTCGCCGAGCTTATCAGATTCCGTGAGACGTGTCGGGCCTTCATGCTCGCAGCCGAGGAGACAGGGTTCGTGACTCCCGGGGGACTTTACAAGCCGAACAACATCTACATCGACTTTGGTCGCGCTTACTACCTGGAAAACCAGCACAAGATGGTCAACATGTTGATCGATTTCTGCGGGCGCGGCGTCGTTATCCAGCCGACCAAGAAAGAGCTGGACGACCCGTACATCGGTCCCAAATTGGCTGAAGCACTTCGGGGGCCGGAGATCAGTGCCCGGGATCGCATCAAGATATTTAGGCAGATCAGCGAGCGGTTCCTTACCGAGTGGGGCAATCGTCATGAGATGTTCGAGAAGTTCAATGGAACACCATTGTACCTGATTAATCTCCTTACGATGCAACGCACCGAGTATCAGGTTGATGGCCCACTCACAGAGCTTGCTAGGCAGGTTCTCGGCTTCGGAGACACGGCGGAGCTCGGCAAGAGGACTCAGGAAGCAGAAAAAGCATCGCACTACGCCAGCGTTCGATTCCAGCCCGAGTACGCAAAGGCCCAAGATGTCCATGAGGGCTATGTCCTTAGCGAAGCTGACAAGAAGTCCGCAAGGGTTGGCATCGGTTGATAAAGAGAGCCCCAGGAGGATTAGGCGCCCTGGGGCTCCTACTTCGATGACTTAGCGATACGGTCGACATTGTAAGACTATCAGTGCGCAGGAACGTTCCAATCCTGAAAGAACAGTAGAGCAATGTCGGATGAGCGGCTCACGACATCCAGCTTCCAGAGCCTTAGCGTCATTCACATCATCAAATCAAAATCGTGTTTGGAAGAGATATGCCCCTGTCAGTCATATGGCTCATCACGTCCTTTGCGATCAGGCTGCTCGTCATCTACTTCAGGCTTGTCATCCTTCTCACGTCGCGTGCGAGGGCGCTTGCGGGGATCGGGCGCCCGAAGGAACGAGGGCGGGCGAGACGTCGTCCTGACTGATGCAGACTTCCCGTCAAACGAACGCCCGTGCGGACGATCTTCTGCCTGTGCGAACAGTTGCTTGCGGCTGAAGCGAAAGCGTCGAAACCGAAGACCCATTCGCCATGTTTGGCTTAATGACGCAAACTCCGTTGCTCCTGTCGTCCATTCTCATGCACGCGGCGCGATCCTTTCCCGATGTCGAGATCGTCTCCTGAACCTCCGACAAGCCCGATCACATCACCAGCTACAGCGGCCTACTCCAGCGCAGCTCTCAACTCGCAAATGCATTGGACTCGATCGGCATCAAGCCAGGTGATCGCGTGGCGACGTTAGCCTGGGACAGCTATCGGCATCTCGAGCTATACTTCGGTATTTCCGGAATGGGAGCCGTTTGTCACACGATCAATCCGAGGCTGTTCGTGGAGCAGATTGTATACATCGTCAACCACGCCGAAGATGTGGTTGTGTTCTTCGATCTGGCTTTCGTCGATCTCGTACACTCATTAATGCCGCAATGCCCGACCGTTGAAGCATGGATATATCTGGGCGAGGCTGGCGACGCGAAGATCGTGGGAGCCAAAGGCTTCCCATCCTATGAAGGATGCAACAACAGAATTCTCCCCCACGATGGCAGGGCAGTTGGCGACCTCGTGATTCGGGGGGCCTGGATTGCGCGCTTACTACAAGACGCCGGAAAGCGAGCGTGCCGATGGCTGGTCTTTCACGGGTGATGTCGCCACGATCGACAGCGACGGTTACATGCAGGTTACGGATCGCCCGAAGGACGTCATCAAGTCCGGAGGCGAATGGATATCATCTATCGAGCTCGAAAACCTGGCGATGGCCCACCCCGAAATCGTCGAAGCGGCCGTGATTGGTGTTGCGCATCCAAAATGGGACGAACGCCCTCTCGTCCTTGCAGTCAGACGCCAGGGATCGAGGCTTAAGGCGCAAGATCTCTTGGCCTTTTGCGAAGGCAAGAGGGCTCGGGCCCGCCTGTCTTCGTATCGATACAGCTGAGCAGACGTTGCGGGCGGCGGGCATCGCGGTTGATCGAAGTGGTCACGCGGTCGTCAATGCGCTAGAGCGGAATCTTCAAAGTAGAGTTCGGCAAAGACGCGTATCCCCACGTCTGCGATATGTGGACTCGGTATTCCCGTCGGTCGGCTTACGGAGCGTACGGTAGGCTGGGGCTTTGATCCACGACTTCTTGCCCGGTGCAGCAGACTGAGCGACAGGAAGAGCATTCCGGCCCTTCCGCCGGGTTGTCAATTGGTAGCGTCGGACGCCTTTATGCGTTAATATTTAATGCGGCTCGCATACTCGAGGGCACGCTATGGAATTTCGCTGGCTTCGGATTCATCTGGAGATACCGCCATGGTCGCAAAGGTAAGCAGCAATCTGGAAATGATAAAGAAGTGGTATGCTGATTTTGATAAAAAGGATTTCAATGCAGTCGTATCGATATTTGCAGATGATGCGATACTAACTATTGGTGCAGGCGACTCGGAGGCGGCGGTAGCGTACGGCGGACGGTTTGTCGGCATAGCACAGATCAAGTATTTCTACGCTGGACGTTTGAACCCTAATGTCCATTCTTTTACGGTCATTCGGCCGCGTTGCCTTGCTCCAGGGCTGGAGAAAGAATTTGGTCGATGGGTTATCATCGGGGCCGAAATTCACGACAGTCTTCACGACCAAAAGCCAGTCTATCAGGGCCACTACATGCATGTATGGAGCATAAATAAGGATCAAAAGGTTGCGTCGCTGAGCATGTTTTTTGATGTCGACGCCGTAGTTTATCCTACGCCGTAGGCAGATGCCGTGTTTCCGCATGCAGGTCCATGCACCGGCTCGCAGACAAACTCGCATACCGCAAAATAGAGGCCGGCGTTATGCCGGTCTGATGATGTCCGTTCGTGCAGCTACAGAGAGCAATTGTTGGCTGTAGGCAAGCCCAAGTAGTTGGCCGACTTCGTTGGCAAAGTCTCACCGTCGCGGCTCTGTAAGAGCAGTTGGTGCGCTTGGAGTTCTCAGAAGAGAGAGAAGCGAGCAAGCTTCGCAATTCCCTAGACAGGCTGTCTCGCCTGGGGGATCATGCGGCGCGCGCGGACCGGGACGCCATCATGGACGTGAGGGGTTGGCTGCGGGGGCTGGGCCTCGAACGATATGAGGCAGCATTCCGCGAAAATGAGATTAGCGAGAAGGTCCTGCCCAACCTGACGGCACAAGACCTGAAGGACTTGGGCATCAGCGCGGTCGGGCACCGCCGCATACTTCTCGATGCGATAGCGGCTTTGCGTGCTTCAGCAAGCGTTCTGGCGGCGCCACCCGACGCTCCTCAGGCAACCGACCAAGTCGTCAAGGACACTGCTGAGCGCCGGCAAGTCACAGTGATGTTTTCGGATATTGTCGGTTCGACGGCCCTATCCACACGCATGGACCCCGAAGATCTGCGCGACATCATTTCTGCCTATCAGAGGCGTGTTGCCGAGACCGTGCGCCGCTTCGGAGGATTTGTCGCCAGATACATGGGTGACGGTGTGCTGATTTATTTCGGCTACCCGCAGGCGCACGAGGATGATGCCGAACGCGCAGTGCGGGCCGGCCTCGCGCTGATCGATGCGGTTGCGGCACTTCCAGCTCCCGAGGCCCTACAAGTGCGGATTGGGGCAGCTACCGGGATGGTGGTCGTCGGAGACCTTGTCGGATCAGGCGAAGCGCAAGGACATGACGTGGTTGGCGAAACGCCGAATCTTGCTGCCCGTCTTCAGGCCCTTGCCGAGCCCAACACGATGGTGATCGCTGAAGACACCCGCAGGCTGCTCGGCAATCTTTTCGAGTTGCGAGACCTCGGGTCAATGGAACTCAAGGGCATCCCTCGGCCGGTTCGTGCTTTCGCGGCGGTTTGGGAGCGTCCCATCGAGAGCCGCTTCGAGGCGATGCATCCGGGCAGCCTGACTCCACTGGTCGGGCGAGGGAAAGAGCTTGAACTACTCTTGCGATGCTGGGCACGCGCCAAGAGTGGCCAAGGTCAGGTGGTGCTGCTTTCCGGTGAAGCCGGGATCGGGAAGTCCCGGTTATCCGCAGCGATCATGGAAGCCATCGCCGCCGAGCCACACACACTGTTGCGTTATTTCTGCTCGCCCCAGCACGCCGACAGCGCCTTCTATCCGATTATCGGTCAGCTCGAGCGAGCCGCCAGATTTGCACATAGCGACACACCGCAATCAAAGCTCGACAAGATCGAAGCGCTGTTGGGGCAGGCCTCGACGCCGAGGCAGGACTTGGCGCTTTTGGCCGACTTGCTGTCGCTTCCGAACGATGGGCGTTATCCCGCCCTGGATGATCTTGCCCCCGAACAGCGGCGTCAGAGGACACTGGCGGCACTCGGCGCACAGGTCGAAGCCCTGGCGCGCTCCAGTCCCGTGCTTATGATCGTCGAGGACGCGCACTGGGGTGACCCCACGAGCCTGGAAGCGTTTGGCCGCACTGTGGACCGCATCGGCAACCTTCGTGTGCTCATGATCGTGACGTTCCGACCGGAATTCGAGGCGCCTTGGAAGGACGAACCACACGTCACCGCTGGTGCTCTCAATCGGCTGGGACATCGCGAGGTCGGCAGCATGATCGACCATGTTATCGGCCACAAGCCGTTGCCGGCTGACGTCAGGAAGGACATCATCGAGCGCACCGACGGCATCCCATTGTTCGTCGAGGAGATGACGAAGGCGGTGCTGGAGGCCGGGGGCGAGCTCGAAGCGCTGCGTTCTGCGGCGGCGATTCCTTCACCAGCCCTTGCGGTTCCCGCGAGTTTGCATGCTTCGCTGATGGCGCGGCTCGACCGGCTCGGCCCGGCTAAGGAGGTGGCCCAGATCGGGGCGGCAATAGGTCGTGAGTTTTCTCATGCGCTGCTGGCCGCGGTGGCACACAAGACAGAAGCAGAGCTGGACTTATCACTCGACCGTCTGATCCGGGCAGGGTTGCTGTTCCGCGAAGGCGTGCCCCCGGACGCGACGTACTTGTTCAAGCACGCGCTAGTGCAGGAGGCGGCCTATGGCACCTTGCTACGCCAGCCGAGACGCGCTCTCCACGCTCGTATCGCAGACACTTTCGAAAGGCAGTTTGCCGAGATGGCCGAGGGCCAGCCGGATCTGTTGGCGCGGCATTGCACCGAGGCCGGGCTGATCGACAAGGCCGCCGCACTCTGGGGCAAGGCAGGACTGCGGTCATTGGAGCGCTCCGCGTTGGTTGAGGCCATCGAGCAGCTTACGCGTGCGCTTGAGCAGATTGTGACCCTGCCCAGCACGCCGGCGCTCCGTCGCGAAGAAATCAGGCTCCAGGTTGCGCTGATATATCCGCTCCAGCATGTCAAAGGACTTGCCGGGCCGGAAGCCAAAGCTGCTTCCGAGCGGGCACGTTGGCTTATTGAACAGGCTGAAGCGCTCGGGGAGCCTTCCGAAGATCCGCTGCCGCTGTTTTTGGCTCTCTACGGCTCGCTCCAGGCGGTGTTTACGGCGTTTGACGGCGACCTTGCATGCGAGCATGCCGCGCAGATGCTGGCGCTCGCCGAAAAGCGGGGCGGCAAGCTCCCGCTCATGCTCGGCCATCGTGCCATGGGCGTCACTTCGGTGATCACGGGTAATTTCGCGAAAGGCCGAACACACCTGGACCAGGTGATTGCGCTCTACGATCCTGTCGAACGTCGATCGCTGGCGACGCGGCTTGTCCAGGATCCCCAAGTGGTTGCCTTGTACTATCGTTCGCTGGCGCTGTGGGCGCTTGGCTATCCCGAGGCTGCACGCGGAGACACGGAACAAGCGCTCCGTGAGGCGCGTGAGATCGGGCACATTGGCGCATTGATGCAAGCGATAGCTACCACGTGCCTTACCCAGCTCGTCAGCGGTAACTACGCCATAGCGCAGGCGTTATCGGATGAGCTGATCGCACTGGCCGAAGAACGGGACTCTGTTTTCTGGAGGAATTCCGGAATGCTGAATCGAGCTCGTCTTCTCGCCTTAACCGGCAGGGCATCTGAGGCAGTCGGCGCCTTCGCCGCCGCATTTCCCGCAAGGCGTTCGATGGGACAGACAATTTACAATCCGGTATCGCTATCCCTACTCGCAAGAGCCTGTGGGGAGCTTGGCCAGTTCGATGATGCCGCGAGCTACATTGGCCAAGCAATCACGGCGATCGAAACTACAAAAGAAACATGGCACGAAGCCGAGGTTCATCGCATTGCCGGTGAAATAGCCCTGATGTCGCCGGAGCAAGACGCGCCAAGGGCACAAGTTAGTTTTGAACGGGCGCTCACCGTGGCGCGTAGACAGCAGGCGAAATCCTTTGAGCTGCGCGCGGCCTTGAGCTTGGCGCGGCTCTGGCGCGATCAAGGGAAGCGAGATGAGGCGCGAGAACTTCTCGCCCCGGTCTACAATTGGTTCAGGGAAGGCTTCGATACGAGAGACCTGAAAGAAGCAACGGCAATGCTTGAAACCCTTGTGTCTGAATAGAAGCGATCAAGCTGGCTCAGAAGCTTCCATTCCCGAAACGATCGAAGGCGACTCGTGAAAATCCAACTCGTCCAATCTCGCCAAGAGCGCGGCCAACCTGGCTGGCACCGGCGCATTCTCATTGAGTATTGAACGTAAGCGTTCGCCGATCTCGGTGCAGATAGCTAGTGAATGCGTTTCATCGATCAGGATGCCATCTAGATGCTTCGACATGTTAGTCCCTCTGCTGATGCATGCAGAGCGTAGCAGGCAGGTGTTTCAGCCAATTTGAGAAAATTGGCTACTTGCAAGTTCAGGTGGATGGTGAAGAAAACACTAAGGTGCGGCGCTCACTACAAAAGCATATGCATCGCCATGGTCACGGCAAGCGCAAGTGAAGCGGCAACGGCGCAACTAGCCAAAAAGGAATTGAAGTTTCGATCCGCATCTGCTTGCCAATCCATCTGCTGACGCCTCCTGAAAGGCGAAGCGCGAGGAAGGGAAACGGTGGACTCAAATCCGAAGGTTGGCCTGTTTGCGTCAAGCAATGGCACGCAGTTTACGCCGCGAGACCCGCATAGTTTATTTACCAAACACTGCAAATTGCGAGAAACCATGTCGCCTAACCGGCGCTCAAGAAATTTTACGCATGCTCTTCGAATGACAGGGGGAGGCGTCTGCTCTCGCGACTGATTGCGATCTTCGTGCGCGGTCGTGCGGCAAACACTCTAGCAGTATGGGAGTTCTCGCGGTTTAGTTTGGGGGGTCAAATGAAAGTGACGGAGTACTATACTGTTCGCCACTTGCTTGCCGCTACTTGCAGTCTTGCCTGCGTGGCATTGTTGGCGATCGGCGCGAATGCAGCGTTGGATCTGCGCGCCCCGGAAGCCGCAAAGACCGGGTTTACCCAGGAAACAGACAGCGCTGTCCAGCTGGCGCTCATCATCGGCAACGGCAATTACCCGGACGCCGCCGAGCCATTAAGTCAACCCATCAACGACGCAAGCGGTCTGGCATATGCAATGCGCCGCCACGGATTCGATGTCGATATGGTTGAGGACGCCACCAAGGCAGATATGACTCGCGCGGTCGAGCGCTTGAAATCCAGGATCAAGCCCGGATCTGTCGTGATGTTGTTTTTCGGCGGCTATGGGGTGCAGTCTCGCCAGGAAACCTACATGATGCCGACCGATGCGGTGATCTGGAAGGAAGGTGATGTGCGCCAGGAGGGGATGTCCGTCGAAACCGTGCTGCACGCAATCAAGGAGCGGGGCGCTCGCGCCACGCTGGCCGTCATCGACGCCTCTCGACGCAATCCCTATGAACGCCGTTTCCGCTCCTTTTCCCACGGACTTGCGCCAGTCAGCGCTCCCAGCAACGCGCTCATCATCTCGTCCAATACACCTGGCAAGGTCGCTGATGACACGAAGGGCCAGCACAGCGTGCTTGTTACTGAGTTGCTTAATAATCTCAACGCGCATGCTAGCGCTGAAGGCGTCTTCAACAAGACCCGTGTCGCCGTCTTTCGCGCTTCCAATGGCGCGCAAATGCCGTCGGTATCCTCCTCGCTTTTGGAGGACGTGCACTTAAATCCCGGCGATGATCCCGACCTGACGACGTCGTCCATCGCGCCGATCACCACCGAAAACGCCGACGACCCATCTCCGACATCACCTCTCGGGCACCCCGGCCAGCCTTAATTCACCTGGCCAGTGCCTTGGCGACCTCATGCGCGCAGTCAATGAAAAGCTGTGCGACCGGGCTGAGCGTTCGAGCTTTCAATGTGATGACGCCGATTGGCCGGCGCGTCGTTGGCAGATCGATCGGCAGGACCTTGAATGCAGGATGGTTGAGGTTGAATTTCATCACGGAACCCTGAACGATGCTGACAAAGCGGCCGGTGGCAAGCAGCGCATTGCGCGCAGCCGTGACTGACGTAAAGACTGTTGCGCGCGGGATATCCAGTCCGCTGGCCCGGAAGGCTTCGGCGACCACCGATCCATAGAGGCTATCGAGAGGCGGAAGAGTCCAAGTGGCTTGCTCCAAATCGGCAAGCCCAATCTTGCGCCGCCGCGCCCATGGGCTTTGACCTCCGGCCACGACGACGAGCGGCTCATCGTAGAGAATTTCGGCGTGCAGATGCTGTTCATCAATCTCGGCGAATATCGGTGCGACCACTAGGTCGACGGTCCGCTCTTCCAACGTGCGATAGGTCATCGCAGCCTCGCCGGCCGACAGATGAAAGACCATTTTCGGGTACTGCCGGGACAGCCGATCGATGACGGCTGGCATGAAACCCGTTGCAATAGCGATCGTGCTCCCGATCCGCAGTTCTCCCGTGGTGGGATTAGCCAGGAATCTTATCTGCTCGATGGCCTGCTTCAGTTCGTCGAAGGCGAGCGCGCTGCGATCCAGCAGTGCGCGGGCATAGATTGTGGGTTCAACACCCTGCGGCTTGCGGTCGAGCAGCCGGACGCCCAAAGCTCGCTCCATATCGGAGATGACCTTCGATATCGCTGGCTGCGACACTGAAAGCTGGATAGCCGCCTTTCCCATGCTGCCGTATTTGGCCACGGTCAGCAGCACGTGGAGATCGCGCAGCTTGAGTTGTCGGCCGAGGCGCTGCTCATTCCATTCCATGGCCGCACCCATCAATTGCATTTATGACTACATCGAAAAACAATACTACTTGCTTATGTGGCATTTCGCTAATGTCGAGTCTGGAGTGCTCGTAGTTTCTTCTAGGGGCGAACCATGATCACCAGACGCAATTTCGCACTGACCCTGGCGGCGCTTTCCTTCGGGTTCGGCGCCACGGGTGCCGCACAGGCGCGATCCTATCCCGGCAAGCCGATCCGTTTCGTCGTCCCTTTCCCGGCAGGCGGATCGACCGATGTCGGCGCCCGTCTCATCGCCGAGCAACTGTCGCGCGCATTCGGCCAGCAGGTTTATGTCGAGAATAAAGCCGGCGCCAACGGCACCATTGGCATCGAGGATGCGGCCAAAAGCGCGCCGGATGGCTACACCATTCTTGTGACTATCGACACGGTGACCAGCAATCCTCACGTGTATCATACCAATATCGATCCCTCGAAAGACCTGATTCCGATCATTCAGGTGTCGCGGCAACCGATCGTGTTAGCGGTGCACCCCTCCCTCGGTGTCAATTCGCTCGCCGAATTGGTGGCGCTCGGAAAGAAACAGCCGGGCTTACCTTATGCCACCGGGAGCGGGCTCGGGTCGCCGCAGCATATGGCGGTGCAATGGTTTGCGCAGATTGCCGGTATCACCCTTGAGCAGGTCCCCTACCGCGGTGGCGGGCAAGCAATCAACGATCTGCTGGGTGGCCATGTGAAGCTCGGATCGCTGGGATCGACTCCTTTGATATCGCATTACAAGGCAGGCACGCTGCGCTTGCTGGCACAGACAACCAAGACCCGCTCGCCGAGCCTGCCGGATGTGCCGACTTTTGAGGAGGCGGGCATCAAAGGGCTGGTGCTCGATCAATGGCTCGGCGTGTTCGCGCCACCGGGAACGCCCTCAGACATTACCGATCGACTCAACAGCGAGATTGGCAAGGCCGTCGCTGACCCGGTGGTGCGCAAGAATCTGCTGGACTCGGCCCAGGAGCCGATCGGCGGAACCGCGGATCAGTTCGCGCAGCTCGTCCGGGAGGACTACGCCAAGTTCGCGCGGTTGGTGAAGGACCTGAATATCAAGGCTCAATAGGCAATGGAGCGACATGCCATATTCGACATATCTTCCCGACCAGATGGGATCGGCAACGCTGACGCCCGCCGGACCCTTTGTCGCCGGCTCCTACGCCGAACTGACGCTGGTCTATACCGCTGGCACCTTCGGCATCGACGATACTGGCATGCTGAAGATTTCGTGGCGCACCACCTCCGACATGAGCAAGCCGCAATTCGACAAGCCGCAGGCGGCGAATTTCACCACGGTCGAGGCCAGCAACGGCGCCAAGCTCGAAGTGTGGTTCGACCGCCTCAACATTCGTCCCTTCGCCAATACCCTGCTGGTTCGCGTGGGCCGCGGCTACCTGCGCGCCGGCGACACGTTGACGGTACGTTTGGGCGACCGCAGAAGAGGCTCGCCTGGCTTCCGGCTGCAGACAAATGTCGAAGCCAACGTCGGGCTAAAAACTTCGGTCGATGCCTTCGCGACCTATGAATTCTGCGAATTGCCAGGGCAGCCGGTGTTCGACCTGGTGCCTGGTCCTGGCATCAACTGGAAGGCGATCCTCCCCTCGCTGGCTGTGGTCGGCGAACCATTTCGGCTGGCTATCGTGGTCGAGGACCGATGGGGCAATCCGACGACGGATGCACATCAGGATTTCGAACTGGTGCCGTCGAGGCCGGTTCAGGGGTTGCCCGCACGCATCGAGATCAGGAACGGCGACGGGCCGCGTGTCATCGACAATCTCGTGCTCGACGCTGAAGGCGATCTCGAACTTCGGCTGCTGGCGAAAGGCGAAGAACTTGCGCGCGCCAATCCGATGCGCGCGGTGAATGCCGCGCCGCTGCGCCGCTACTGGGGAGACTTGCACGGACAAAGCGGTGAAACTATCGGAATGGGTTCGGCGGAGGCCTATTTTCGCTATGCGCGCGATGTAGCCTTCATCGATATGGTCGGCCACCAGGGCAACGACTTCCAGATCACCGACGATTTCTGGAACAAGCTCAACCGGCTGACGGCCGAATTCGATGCGCCAGGGAAATTCGTCTGCCTGCCGGGATACGAGTGGTCGGGCAACACCGGCATGGGTGGCGACCGCAACGTCTTCTACCGCCGAGAAGGCCGCCCGATCCGCCGTTCATCGCATATTCTGGTCGAGGGTCAGACCTCGACCGTGGCCATCCATACGGCGGACCGGCTTTTCCATGCGCTCGAAGGTGAGGATGCGATTGTTATCGCCCATGTCGGCGGGCGCTATGCCGACCTGAAATATGCCCATGACGGCCGGTTGGAGCGCGCCGTCGAAGTGCACTCGACCTGGGGCACCTTCGAATGGATCCTGCACGACGCGTTCGAGATGGGGTTTCGTGTTGGCGTCGTCTGTCACAGCGACGATCACAAAGGGCGCCCCGGCGCGACCCGGCCTGGCGCGTCCAGCTTCGGCGCGATCGGCGGCCTTACCTGCTATTTCATGCCCGAACTGACGCGCGATGCGCTGTTCGAGGCGCTGCGTCAGCGCCGGCACTACGGGACAAGTGGGGCTCGCATCTTTCTCGATGTCAACGCGTCGTTCGACCAGGCCGTGACCGGGTTCTCCGAAGACCCAAAGCTTGGACCGGCCAAGGAATTCGCCGTGCACCAGGCGCGGATGGGCGACATCATTCGCCCGGGCAGCGTCCCGATGCGCCTGACCGCCGAAGTCATCGGCACCGCGCCGATCGAGCGGGTCGACGTTCTCCATGGCACATCGGTCGCCCGGACGGTTCGCCCCTATGGCGCGTCCGATCTTGGTCGGCGGGTGCGGGTGATGTGGCAGGGCGCCGAGTATCGCGGTCGCGGTCGCGAGACGCTGTGGCAGGGCAAGCTGACCATCGCGGGCAATCGCATCGCCCGGTTTACGCCGGTTAACTTCCTCAATCCCGAGCGCGTCGTGCAGGAGACAGCGGCAGGCGCGGTGCTGGCATGGAGTTCGGTAACGACGGGCAATCTCGCCGGTGTTGACCTTTGGCTCGACGACGCGCGCTCAGGCTCGCTCGGCATCGAGACCAATATCGTTTCGGGCACGGTTGATCTCGCCGCCCTTGCGGACGACGTCGTCGCGTTCGATGGCGGCGGTCTCGGCCGATACTTGAGCATCTATCGGCTGCCCGAAGCGGACTGGAGCCGGCACGTCAGATTTGACCACGAGGTGAGCTTTGCCGGCGGCGCAGACTTGCCGGTTTACGTGCGCGTGACGCAGGCCGACGGTCATCAGGCCTGGTCAAGTCCGATCTACCTTATCGAGTGAATTGGCTCCTCACCAAGGCAGGATGAAAGCGATCCTTCACCAGTTCAATTGAACTCAGCAAATGCCGCAGGATCGTCATTGATCCCGCGGCGACGCGATAACGTTAGGCGACCTCGTGTTGAGCGACTTGCTGTAGCTGCACCGGCTCGGCCGGCGTCGCAAGCTCCCTGGCGAGATTGGTCGCGCCGACATAATCGGTCTTGCCGGAGCCCAGCAGTGGCACGTTGCCGACCACGCGGATATCCGCCGGCACCGCCAGTTCGGACGCGCCCACGGCCTTGGCCTGGCGCTGCATCGCGGAGCGCTCGGCATCCTTCTGCGTGGTCAGGAGCACGATCCGCTCGCCCTTACGTGCATCGGGTATCGATACCGCAACCGACATCGCCTGCGGCCACAGCGCTGCGGCCATGGCTTCGACCGCCGACAGCGAGACCATCTCGCCGGCAATCTTGGCAAAGCGCTTGGCGCGGCCCTTGATGGCGATGAAGCCGGCCGCATCAATGGTGACGATGTCGCCGGTGTCGTGCCAGCCTGCGGCGAGCGGCTCCAGCACGCCCGGGTTTTCCGCACGGAGATATCCCAGCATGACGTTGGGCCCGCGCACCGACAGACGTCCGCCTTCCTCGATTCCGGGAACGGGGTCGAGGCGGGCTTCCATCAGCGGCGACAGCCGGCCGACGGTGCCTGGACGGTTAGCCATCGGCGTGTTCATCGCGAGCACGGGCGCGGTCTCGGTGACGCCGTAACCCTCGAGGATACGGATGCCGTAGCGCTCCATGTAGACCTGCCGTGTGCGGTCCTTCACCGCCTCCGCGCCGGCGATCACGAGGCGCAGGGTGCGGAAGTCGTAGGCATGGGCCGAGCGGGCGTAGCCGGAGAGGAAGGTGTCCGTTCCGAACAGGATGGTGGCGCCGGTCTGGTAGATCAGTTC
>Ga0207689_10002147_pt1 | contig 18552 bp, 10 predicted proteins | sample KBSMisM52_FD_184312 | JGI IMG/M metagenome (GOLD analysis project Ga0207689, IMG submission 184312) | Miscanthus rhizosphere microbial communities from Kellogg Biological Station, Michigan, USA - KBS Miscanthus M5-2 (SPAdes) (version 2) | ecosystem: Host-associated > Plants > Roots >... | reverse complement strand
GAACATCTTGAGCCCCTTGCGGGCATCCATCAGTGCAATGTCCTGGGGTGTGGTGACGATCACCGCGCCAGTCACTGGAACCTTTTGCGCCAGCGTGAGTTGAATGTCCCCAGTACCAGGCGGCATGTCCACGATCAGATAGTCGAGATCGCGCCAGTGCGTATCTCGCAGCAGTTGCTCGAGCGCCTGCGTCACCATGGGGCCGCGCCATACCATCGGCTGATCCAGGTCGATGAGGAAACCGATCGACATCGCCTGGACGCCGTGGCTTTCCATCGGCTCAAGCGTTTTGCCGTCGCCGCTCTGGGGGCGCTGTCCCTGCAGGCCGAGCATGAGCGGCTGGGACGGACCATAGATATCGGCGTCGAGAATGCCGACCGTGGCGCCCTCGGCAGCAAGTGCGAGCGCGAGATTCACCGCAACGGTGGACTTACCTACGCCGCCTTTTCCAGAGGCTACCGCAACGATGTTACGTACGCCGGGGATGAGTTTCACCCCACCCTGGACTGCGTGCGGCACGATCTTGTAGCTGGTGCTGACACTCACGCACCCGACGCCGCGGAGGGCCTTTAGTGCACCCTCGATCTGTAAGCGGACAGTCTCGAGCACGCTCTTCGCGGGATAGCCCAGGACGATGTCCACCGTGACATCGTCACCACTCACCGCCACGCTCTTGACCGACTTGCCGGCGAGATAGTCCTTGCCGGTGGTGGGGTCAATGAGGGATCCGAGCAGTTCCCTGACTTGTGCTTCTTCGATCGCCACTGCACACACCTCGCTGGCCCGTGTTCACTCGAACTCATATGGAGCATCGACACAGGCACTGACCAAAGGGCTTTGATTCTAACATCGAGCGGTTAGGCATTGACGCAGTGCTTTGTTAGACTGACCGTTTAATGCGCTTACTGCTGGAATGACAACAAGAAAGATACTCGTAACCTCGGCGCTGCCCTACGCGAACGGCAGCATCCATCTGGGCCATCTGGTCGAATACATCCAGACCGACATCTGGGTCCGCTTCCAGAAGATGCGCGGCCACGAATGCTATTACGTGTGCGCCGACGACACTCATGGCACAGCCATCATGCTGCGCGCGGAGAAAGAAGGAATCTCTCCCGAGCAATTGATCGAGCGCGTGTGGAAGGAGCACACTGCCGACTTTGCGGGCTTCCACGTCGGCTTCGACAACTACCATACGACTCACTCCAGCGAAACACGGCAGATCTCCGAGGACATCTATCTAAAGTTGAAGGAGCGCGGCCTGATCGAGGTGCGCCCGGTCGAACAGTTCTACGATCCGGTGAAGTCGATGTTCCTCCCGGACCGTTTCATCAAAGGCGAGTGTCCCAATTGTCATTCCAAGGATCAGTACGGAGACGCTTGCGAGGTCTGCGGTACTACTTACAATCCCACCGACTTGATCGAGCCCTACTCGGCAGTTTCCGGCGCGGTACCGATACGCAGGTCTTCAGATCATTACTTTTTCAAGCTCTCGCACCCGGATTGCCGACTGTTCCTCGAGCAGTGGACACAATCCAGCGGCCACCTGCAGGAAGAAGCGAAGAACAAGATTCGAGAATGGTTCGACCAGGGATTGAACGACTGGGATATCTCGCGCGACGCACCCTATTTCGGCTTTGAAATTCCCGGGGCGCCTGGAAAGTATTTCTACGTATGGCTGGACGCTCCCATTGGCTATCTCGGCAGCTTCAAGAACCTCTGCGCGAAAATTGGCCTGGACTTTGCAGCCTGGGCGCACGCCAACTCCAGCGCAGAGATGGTTCATTTCATCGGCAAGGACATCCTGTACTTCCACGCCTTGTTCTGGCCCGCGATGCTCAAATTCTCCGGCTACCGCACGCCCAATCGCGTCTACACCCACGGCTTCCTTACCGTGGATGGTCAGAAGATGTCGAAGTCGCGTGGAACTTTCCTCACCGCCGAAAGCTATCTGAAACAGGGGCTCAACCCCGAGTGGCTGCGTTATTACTACGCTGCGAAACTCGGTCCGGCCATGGAAGATATCGATCTGAATCTGGGCGATTTCGTGGCTCGGGTGAACAGCGATCTCGTCGGCAAGTACGTGAACATCGCAAGCCGCGCGGCCGGGTTCATCAGCAAGCGCTTCGGCGGTCGGCTCATCGAGCCGGAGCGACGTGCTTCGGGTGCGGCGGAACGGCCTGATCTGCTGTTGTATGCGTCCGAGAACGAGATCGCCGAAGCGTACGAGCGGCGCGAATACAGCAAGGCGGTGCGCGAAATCATGCGCCTTGCTGACCTGGTGAATCAGTATGCCGACCAGACCAAGCCCTGGGAGTTGGCCAAGCAACCCGACCAGGGAGAACGTCTGCATCAGGTCTGCAGCGAGCTGCTGAACGCCTTCCGCATTCTCACGATCTATCTCAAGCCGATCCTGCCTCACACTGCCGGGCAGGTGGAAATACTTATGAACCTGAAGGGCAAACTGGACTGGGAACATCTTCCAGAGTATCCCCGCGTGCCGATCGGAGAATACCGGCACCTGATGACCCGCATCGATTCCAAGCAAATCGAGGCACTGGTCGAAGCCAACAAGGAAACTTTGCAACCGACTGCCGCGGTCACGCACTCGCCGCAACGCCACGCCCAACAGCAGGAGCACGCCGTGGAAACACCAGCCGCACCGAATTACATCACGATCGACGAATTCAGCAAGATGGAGCTGCGCATCGCGCGTATCGTGGACGCCCAGCACGTCGAGGGCGCCGAGAAGCTGCTGAAGCTGCAACTAGACATCGGCGGCGAAACGCGCCAGGTGTTCGCCGGCATCAAGTCCGCATACGACCCCGAGAAGCTCAAAGGCCGGCTCACCGTCATGGTCGCCAATCTGCAGCCGCGCAAGATGCGTTTCGGCGAGTCTCAGGGGATGGTGCTGGCTGCCAGCGGCGACGGTCCGGGTATCTTCCTTCTCAGTCCCGACGATGGCGCTCAGCCTGGAATGCGGGTCAAGTAAGTCGCGCGAGATCTGATCGGGTTTTGCGTGCGCGACTGGAGTGAAGGTAACCCAACATCTCGTCATCCATGGCCGCGTTCAAGGCGTCGGTTATCGTGCGTACATGCGGATGGAGGCGGTTCGCCTAGGCGTTACCGGATGGGTGCGAAACTGTGCCGACGGTACCGTGGAAGCGACTATTCATGGCCAGCCTGAGGATGTCTCCAAGATGCTCGACTGGGCCCGGCACGGACCGCCCGCTGCGCATGTCACCTCAATACAGGTGAACGACGCGTCCGGCGAATACGAGGGCTTCGAACAGCGGCCAAGTGCATAGCATCGTCGTTCTTGCCGCTCAAAACCGAATCTGGTTTACACACTAGACGAACAGCGCTTCCAGCTTGCGCAGATACGCTGGGGCTTGCGGCTCGCCTTCGCGTGGCGCCCATGGGGCACGCTCCGCATCGGTAATCGGCACATACGGTCCCGCCTTTGCCTCGAAAAACACCGAGCCCGGTTCCATCGCAATGAGCGAGTGGTATGTCCCGTGCGGAATGTTCACACCCACCACGTCGCCGGTCGCCTTCGCGATCGCCGTCTGGGTGACGTTGCCTGCCTCATCGAAGAACACCAAGCCGAAGCTGCCGCGGACGACGACCAGAGTCTCGTCTTTGTCCGCATCGAGATGACGGTGGGGCTGAACGTAAGAGCCAGGCTCGACGGCGTTGAGCAGGCGATTAGCGCCTTCATGCTCGCGCGTGTGGAAGTTGAGGTTCTTGCGGCGACGAGGGCTCTTTGCTGCTGCCGCAGCGGCCTCGGCCAGCAAGTTCGCATCGATCAAAAGCGGTTTGCCGTCCATCTCAAACCCTCTCCGCTACAAGGATAGATGTGCCCCACCGCGAGATATCATCAAGCTGCAAGAATTCCCACTTCCGTCGCCTGCGTCCAATGTCCCCCACGCCGAATTGAGCGTCACGCCGTTTTGTGACGCTCGAATTCGCGCAGTTATTGCGTCAGGCTTCTATGACGCAATAACCTCTAATAGACGATCTGCACATTTTCCGGCTGCAGCCAATCCGACAGCGACCGAATGAGATTGTCTTCCAGCTTTACCCGCCACTCCTGGCCAAGGTCGATTCGGCACTCGGCGTCGTGATTGCTGTATTGAATGGTCACCGGACAACTGCCCGGCTTGTAAGGACTGAGCAACTCTCGCAGCCTGGCGCCGTCGGACTGCCCATTGCACACCAGCCGCATGCCGCGAGCAAACTTGGCACGAGCGCCGACTAGATCGTAAATCTTCTCGGCCGCGACGCGTAGGAACATCTCCTCACCGTCGTCACCCGACCGCCGCACGTAGCGCACTTTGGCTTCAATGAAGACCAATGCATCTTCCTTGACGAAGTTGCGGCCCTGTTCCAATACCTCGTTATAAATGGTGACTTCCTGCGCGGCAGTGCCATCACTCAGTTTGACCACCAGCATGCGACCGGACTGCGTGTTCTGCCAGCGAAGCGACTCGACGATCCCGGCAATGAGCTGAGAACGCTGGCCCTGCTCGCTGTCCGTCACCGGAGCCAGTTTGGCGAGGCTGGTCCGCACGAATCGCTGCACCTCGCCGCGGTGGGCGGAAAATGGGTGACCGCTCAGGAAGAATCCAAGCGAGCGCTTTTCCTCGAGAAGGCGCTCGTGCTCCGTCCAAGGCGGTTTTTCGATCAGCTTGACGCCGGCACCGCCGCCCTCGGATTCCGTTCCAAATAGTGAGTTCTGTGCCGCTGCGCGGCTGGCCTGCTCGGCACCTTCGATCGCAATGCCGGCCGAGGCGAACAGGCGATGCCGGTTGTCATCGATGCTGTCGAAGGCCCCCGCGCGGATCAACGCTTCTAGCACCCGGCGATTGACGATGCGCTTGTCCACGCGTTTGCAGAAGTCGAACAAGTCGGGAAACGGACCGCCCTTGGCACGCGCCTCGAGAATTGCGCTGATGGCCGATTCTCCCGTCCCTTTGACCGCGCCCAGACCATATCGGATCGCTTTCTCGCTCACCGGGAAGAAGCGATATTCCGAAGCGTTGATATCGGGAGGCAGGACTTCGAGACCATTGTCCACTCCGTCCTGATAGAACTGATGAACCTTGTCGGTATCGTCCATCACCGCCGACAAGTTCGCTGCCATGAATGCGGCCAGATGGTGTGCCTTCATATAAGCGGTCTGATAGGCAACCAGCGCATACGCCGCCGCATGCGACTTGTTGAAGCCGTAACCAGCAAACTTCTCCATCAAGTCGAACAGCTGGCTGCCCTTTTGCCTCGGTACGTTGTTCTTCTGCGCACCCGCGACGAAGATGTCGCGATGGGTGGCCATCTCTTCGGGCTTCTTCTTGCCCATGGCCCGGCGCAGCAGGTCGGCTCCGCCCAACGTGTAGCCACCGATCACTTGGGCAATCTGCATCACCTGTTCCTGGTACACCATGATGCCGTAGGTGGGGGCCAGTATCGGTTCGAGCCGCGCATCCAGATATTCGACGCGCTTCCCATGTTTGCGCTCGACGAATTCGGGAATCAGCTCCATCGGCCCGGGGCGATACAGTGCCACCAGGGCGATGATGTCCTCGAAGCGATCGGGTCGCGCCCGCTTGAGCAGGTCACGCATGCCGCGCGATTCGAACTGGAACACCGAGGTCGTGTTCGCGCTGGCGAAGATGCGGTACGCGGCCGCGTCATCCAGCGGCAGCTTCTCGAGCTGCAGATCGCTCGCGGGATCGAGCCGCTTGAGGAAGCGAAGAGTCCAGTCGAGCACGGTGAGCGTGGTCAGGCCTAGAAAATCGAACTTGACCAAGCCGACCGCTTCCACGTCATCCTTGTCGTACTGGCTCACGACGCTATCGGCGCCCTCGGCACAGTAGAGCGGGCAGAAGTCGGTAAGCTTGCCAGGTGCTATGAGCACGCCACCGGCATGCATGCCGACGTTGCGGGCCATTCCCTCGAGTCGCTCGGCTAGCTCAAGCAGCTCTCGCACCTCTTCTTCCTTGCGCTCGCGCTCCGCCAGCAACGGCTCCATTTCCCGCGCCATCTTCAGGGTGATGAGCTTGCCCGGCTGAAACGGGATGAGCTTGGCGAGCTGATCGCAGAAGTTGTAAGGCATGTCGAGTACGCGCCCCACATCTCGCACCACCGCTTTGGCCGCCATGGTGCCGAAAGTAGCGATCTGCGAGACGCTTTGACTGCCGTATTTCTTGCGCACGTACTCGATGACGCGGTCGCGTCCGTCCTGGCAGAAGTCCACGTCGAAGTCCGGCATGGACACGCGTTCGGGATTGAGGAAGCGCTCGAACAACAGGTCATAGCGCAGCGGATCGAGATCGGTGATTCCCAGACTGTATGCGACCAGCGAGCCAGCGCCCGAGCCGCGGCCGGGCCCCACCGGGACGCCGTTACGCTTGGCCCAGTTGATGAAGTCGGCCACGATCAGGAAGTAGCCGGGGAATCCCATGTTGATGATGGTTTCGATCTCGAGTTCGAGACGTTCCCGGTAGCGCGGCGCTTGCTGGCCGCGGGTCTCTTCGTCGGGATACAGCTCCACGAGGCGAGTGCCGAGCCCCGTCAAAGCCTCACTGCGCAGGTAGTCGTCCAGGCTGACGCCAGCAGGCGTGGGAAACGGAGGCAGCCGGCTCTTACCCAGTTCCAACTCGAAGCTGCAACGCCTGGCGATCTCCACACTATTGGCCAACGCCGCCGGAAGATCAGCGAATAACTCTGCCATCTCCGCCTGCGTCTTGAAGTATTGTTCCGAGGTAAAGAGTTTTGGACGGCGCTGGTCCGCGAGCACATAGCCCTGGCTGATGCACACGCGCGCCTCGTGCGCCTTGAACTCTTCGGGTACGAGAAACTGAACCGGGTGTGTGGCCACAACCGGAAGTTTGAGGCGCGCCGCGAGGCGAACCCCTCGTGCAACGTGTGCATCCTGCTCGGTGTTACCGGTACGCTGCAGCTCGATGTAAAAGCGATTCGGAAACAGTGCGGCCCACGATTGCGCGAGTTGCTGAGCCGTCGCCTGGTTATCGGCCAGCAGGGCATGGCCGACATCACCGAGGGCAGCCCCTGACAATGCAATCAGCCCGTCCGTACCCGACTCGGCGAACCACGATTTGTCCACCTCGGCACGGCCGCGATGCTGATTGCTGCGGTAGGCGCGCGACAGGATCTCGCACAATTTCAAGTAACCCGTACGGCTCTGACAGAGCAGCAGCAACCGATAGGGCTTGTCGCGGTCCTGCTCGTTACTCATCCACAGGTCGCAACCGACGATGGGCTTCAGGCCTTTGGCTCTAGCAGCCTGATAGAACTTGACCAGGCCGAACACGTTGCCGATATCGGTCAGCGCGAGGCCGGGCATGCCGTCCTTGACCGCATGCGCCACGGCATCATCGAGGCGCACGATACCGTCGGAGATCGAATACTCGCTGTGCAGGCGAAGGTGGATGAATTGCGCGGATGCCATGGGCGGATTCTACGACGGCTCGAAGTTCTTTGGATGAGCCCGCGCAATCGCCCGCGCCGTCGGCTGTTGCGGGCGCACGCCTCGGAGAAGCGCATCACGTAAGGGATTCCAGGCTGTCGCCGGCGTGCGGCTATAATGCCGCCGCATATGAAGCGCAACACGGCGCCGAGGGCGTTGACGACTGAGTTACTCGTGCACGGAGCTGTGCCCAGGCAGATGTGGTGACTGATGCGCGTGCCGTGGGCAAAGCCGCCATCGTCATGGTGGCCCTGGTCTTCGTGTGGGGCTATGCCTGGATACTGTCCAAGATGGCGCTGGCTTACTGCGCTCCCCTGGATTTCGCGACCATTCGTATCGCACTGGCGACCACGGCGCTCTTCCCGGCCCTGCTCTCGTCTGGCCGACCGATCAAGCCTGCGCATCCCTGGGAAGCACTGCTGATCGGCGTAGTCCAGACCGCATTGTTTCTTATGTTGAACAACTGGGCGTTGTCGCAAGGCGAGCCCGGCAAGACTTCGGTCCTGGTGTTCACTATGCCGTTCTGGGTGCTTGTGCTTGGCTGGCCGCTGCTGGGCGAGCGCATCGAGGGCTGGAACTGGCTGGCGGTTGCGCTGGCCGCTGTGGGATTGGTCCTGATTCTCGAGCCATGGGGACTGCGCGCATCGCTGATGGCCAAGCTGCTCGCGGTGCTGGCCGGGGTATGCTGGGCGCTGGGAGTAGTGGTATCCAAGCGCCTGCACAATAAACATCCCGTCGATGTCTTTAACTTCACCTTCTGGCAGATGGTGCTTGGTCTGCTGGTGATGGCGCCGGTCGCGCTCGCTGTTCACTCGCGCCCGATCGAATGGACACCGGAATTCATCGTCCTCACTACGCTGCTGGGCATTGTCGGCACAGCGGGCGGCTGGATGGCCTGGTTCTATGTCCTCAAGCGGTTGCCTGCGGGCGTCACGAGCATGACGTCGCTAGGCATACCGGTTATTGCGATAGTCGGCTCGGCGCTGCAGTTCGGCGAGCGCCCCACTCCGCTTGAACTGACCGGCATGATATGCACCGGCATCGCATTGGCGATTGTTTCGTGGGATACGTATCGGCGGCATCGCGAGGTCGAGGCGGCCATGGGGCAGGAGTGAGTACGGTTCGAGCATCTGTATGCATGCATTTCGCAGCTTGCGCCCTGTGGCGCCCCAAGCAGTTCGCTTAACCTCGGGGATATCGGTGAGAAAGATCTCGCCCTCCTTCAACACCCGCAAACAGATACGTCGTCCGGGTTACGTCCGGACGCCGGTGACTTTCTCTTGTTCGGCCAAGAGAAAAGTCACCAAAGAGAAGGCCGCCCCGGTGCCGCGCGCGATGCGCATACCCTGTGCTGCCTGCTTGACCTCGGCGGCTGTGGAACTCGCTCAGGCCGAGCCGCAAGCGCCTCGGCCTGAGCTCAAACAGTCCTCGCCGAAATCCCCGAGGTCAAGCGAGCTGCTCGGCGCGACACAGGGGCCCCAACTACGCAATGCTTCGATGCGCTTGCGCCATGCGCCGCGCCTATCGCACCATTCTTGAACCTGCGTACGGACGTAACCCGGACGACGTATTGCTTGAAACTATTGCTCAAGGGAGAGCGAGCCTTCCTTGTCTAAACCGCTCGATGTAACCCGGACCTCGTATATTGCCAGGCGAACATGAAACCAAGCCAATCCCATATCCTCAACGTCCGCGGTCTGCGCTACCACGTGCGCACCTGGGGAGAGCCATCACAGCCACAACTGTGGCTGGCGCACGGTTGGGCGGATGTATCGGCGTCATTCCAGTTTCTGGTCGATGCTCTGCAGCGTGACTGGTATGTGATAGCTCCGGACTGGCGTGGTTTCGGACTGTCCGAGTGGGCCGCCGCAGGTTATTGGTTCCCCGACTACATCGGGGACCTTGACGTGCTTCTAAAGGAGCTCTCGCCGGTAACGCCCGTGAACCTCGTTGGCCACAGCATGGGCGGCAACGTGGCCGGCTTGTATGCCGGCGTGCGCCCTGGGCGCATCCGCAGGCTGGCGCTGCTCGAGGGCTTCGGCCTGCCACGTACGGTCGCCAGCGCGGCCCCCAGCCGCTACGAGAAGTGGCTGGATGAAATCGCCGAGCCGCCGCGCTTTAAGCCGTACACCTCGATCGAGGAAGTCGAAGAACGATTGATGAAGAATAACGTGCGCTTAACGCGGGAGAAGGCACGCTTTCTGGCCCCGCATTGGGCACGGCGCCTGGCCTCCGGTGAGGTCGTCCTATCGAGCGATCCGGCGCATAAGATGGTCAATCCCGCTCTGTATCGCCTCGATGAGGCGCTCGCCTGCTGGCGTCGAATCGAAGCGCCGGTGCTGTGGGTATGGGGAGACGGCGAATGGATGCGGCGCTGGTTCAAGGCCGGCGAGGAGGATTTGGCCGAACGTCGCGCTGCATTCAAGAATCTGACCGAAGTGCAACTGGCGGACTGCGGCCACATGATGCACCACGACCAACCCGTCAAGCTGGCGGAACTGCTGGAGGCGTTTCTACAGTAGTGCGCCTGCTTCAGCGTGGTGCGAAAGCAGCGATGACACTCTGAGCGAGCTGACGGGCAAAACGAACATCGAGCTTGGCGTGCTTCAGCAGCAAGCGATACCACATCGCACCGAAGATCAGGTCGCAGGCCATCTCCAGATCCGCGCGTGAATCGAGTTCGCCGCGCGCCACACCACGCTCCAATATTTCGCGCACGGCCTGTCTGCGCTTGAGAAGGAAGGCATCCAGCAGCAGCTCCCGGAACTCCTCATCCAGAACCGCGTCCGCCATGAGGCCGCGCATGATGGGGCCGGTGGTGTCGGTGAGGCGTTTGAATCCCGCGGACAGGAAGGCCTCCAGGTCGGCTCGCAGGTTCCCCTTGTCCGGCACCGGGATCTTGCTGGCGGCATGATTGGCATAAGCTTCCAACACCAACTCCGCCTTGCATTTCCACCAGCGATAGATCGTCTGCTTCCCCACCCCGGCCTGCCGGGCAACTCCCTCGATGGTCAGCGCGCCGTAGCCCTCGTCCTCCAGCAATTCCAGCACCGCATCCAGAATCGCCTCATGTGAGTGCTCGCTCCTAGGGCGTCCTCGGAGGGGTTTGGTCTCGATGTTGGCGGATAAATCGGTGGCAGATTTGGCCATGGCGGGAATAGTTGTTCTGACTGCGAATGAACGCGCATTTACAAGGCATGCTGCGTCGCTATACTATCATCGGCTTGGAACGCCGCGTCTCGTAATTATTTCGCATTTGCCCCCGCGTTACGCCCAAGTCGTTCTCCCGCTTACGCCTGGGGTCGCCCCCCCGGCTTGGTCATGCGGATAGGTGGATTGTAACGCTCGCACTGCGCAGGCCCTACACGTTTTGTAGTGATGGCCTTGCTCGTCGCCGTCCGCAACACCCCGACCGACATCCTCTGAAGATCAATATTCCGGTGGTCAGCATCTCTGGCAATCCAGTGGGCTGCCCCCAGCGCGGCTGGTTCGATTTACGCTGAATCAAGCGGAACCCGCTATCCTGTTACCATCGAACACTCTCATCGTGGGCCCGATGGCCCCAGGTCGCGCCCGTGGAGAATGTGCGCCGCCGGTCACAGTGAGGAAACAGTGAAGAAGTAGCCCTATGCATCCGCTTGCACATCGATTCCCGCGTCTCCCCCTGACGCTCGCGCTGCTTGTGTTGAGCGCTTGTACGGTAGGCCCCGAGTACAAGCGGCCAGAAACCACAACGCCGGGCAACTACAAGTCGGCAGTCGGAGATCCTGCGGCAGTTCCACTGTCTGCTCAGTGGTGGACGCTGTTCGGGGATCCCACTCTTAACGAACTGGAACAGCAGGCTGCTCAGGCCAGCCCCCAGCTGCAAGCAGCTGTGGCTCGCGTGACGCAGGCGCGCGCAATCGCACGCGTGACGGAAGCGGACTTCTATCCAAACGTCACGCTCGATCCGGCGGTCGGCCGCACGCGTTTCTCTGGAAATCGCCCGGTGCAACCCGGTACCACGGTAACCTCCTACACGGTGAACCGCTACAGCTTGCCGCTGGATGTGTCCTACGAAGTCGATCTCTGGGGCAAGATTCGCAATACCAACAAGCTCGCAGTCGCACAGGCAGAAGCAACCGCCGACGCCTACGAAACGGTGCGCCTCACGCTGTTCGCCGACGTCGCCCAGAACTACTTCGCGCTGCGCTCGCTGGACTCCGAGTACGACCTGGTCAATCGCACGATCGAATACCGCAAGCAAGGCGTGGAATTGATTCGCGCCCGCTATCGTGGCGGCGCGTCCAGCGAACTGGACGTCGTGCGAGCAGAGGCCGAGGTGGCGACTAACGAATCGGAGCTGATCGCCATAGCGAGAAGGCGCGCCGAACTGGAAAACGCGCTGGCCGTGCTGGTGGGCAAGAACCCGATCGAATTCAAGTTGCCACAAAATCCGCTGACATTGCCTCCTCCGGCCATTCCGGTAGGCCTGCCTTCCGAGTTGCTGCAGCGTCGGCCGGACGTGGCGGAGGCCGAGCGGCGCACCGCCGCGCGGAACGCAGAGATCGGCGTTGCAACAGCGGCGTTTTTTCCGAGCCTCAATCTCACAGGCGCTCTCGGCTTCGAGAGCTCGGACCTTTCCAACTTCCTGACTTCGGGGAGCCGGGCATGGACCCTGTTCGGCGGCCTCTCGCAGCCCATTTTCGAAGGCGGTCGTAATCGTGCAAATCTCGACCGCGCCAAGGCCGCCTACGAGGAGAACCTCGCCAACTATCGTCAGCAGGTGCTCATCGCGTTTGAAGAAGTGGAAAGCGCCCTGGTGGGCTTGCGCCTGCTCGCCCAACAGTCGGAAGCGCAGGCACGCGCCGTATCGAACTCCGAGCGCGCCGCGCAGATCTCCGGGGCACGCTACCGCAACGGCTTGGTCTATTTTCTCGACGTACTCGATGCCGAGCGCACCAAGCTCACGAATCAACGCCTCGCCACCGAGATCGAAGGGCAGCGACTGGTTACGAGTGTGAGCCTGATCAAGGCCCTGGGCGGGGGCTGGAACGGCAAATACTCACCGGATGCGACCGCGTCGGCCGGACCCGCCAAGGCCAATACCAACTAGCCCGCATTGCCACAACACATCGACTGAGGAGACCTGAGATGAAACGCCATTCTCTGTTGCTGGTTCTCGCTTTGATGAGCTTGTTTGCGCGCAGCGCGCTAGCGGACTCGGAACAAGATGTGAACCAGATCGAGGACCGCCGCTACCAGGTCATGATGGCCGGCGATCTGGAGGGCTTGGCGAGTATTCTCGCTGACGAGTTTGTCTACCATCAGCCCACGGGGAAGATCGCGACGAAGGCGATATATATCGACCAGCTGAAGTCCGGCGAAGTGAAGATCTACGAAGCGAAGCGTTACGACGTAACGGTTCATGTCTACGGCGATATCGCCACTGTGATGGGGATGACCCATCTGGATCTCGAGCGTAAAGGCGTAAGAAGCCCGATCGAATTGCGCTACATAAACGTCTGGGTTCTGCGAGACGGGCGATGGCAACTCGTTGCGCGCCAATCGGCCTTCATGCCGAAGTAATCCGGTTCGCGCCGAAAGCAAAGCGAAGCGAAGCAGGCAACCTGGACAGCGCATCAGAGCGCTTGACATGGCGTTTGAATGAGATGTATTCTCATTTCCATGATCAGCGATACGCGACTTCCTGCGCCACCACAGACCGGCGATGAGCTGCCCGCACAGCTAGGCACGTCGGCCATCGCGCTGCGTCGGCTCACCAGCGTGGCGCTATTGCAAGGCGATCGACAGGTCGTCATCGAGCACGCCGGACGCGAGTATCTGCTGCGAGTAACTGCCCAAGGAAAGTTGATTCTGACGGCTTGACGAACCTCTCCCCCGAGGATGCCGGTAGGGCCCACCGGTTCGAGAAAACGGGCCAACCCCAGCCAGCCAGCGCCCCTTCCCCGGAGCCAGCCAGCCAGTTTTCCACCTTCGCTCAGCAGACACGCAACGACACTGGGGCGTGTTCTGCTGCGATGAGGAAACGGCGTGGACAGAGATACGTTGCGAAGGGACAGAGCGGAGAAGCTGTTGCGTGCGGTGTTACCACTGAGCTACGCCATCGCCTTTGCGCTGACCCTGGTCTTGTGGTTGCGACCGGGCACCTAAGGAAGCGGATCTACACGCGAATCAGCAGCAAGGAGCCGCGCCATAGCGTCAGGGCACCGACAGCTGCAAATGCCACAGCGTAGCTCCCGGTGAAATGAACGATCGCCCAGAACATGAGCGGAAGCGCGACTACACCGAAATAGGTCATTGCGAGCGAAGCGCCTGTGGCCGCAGCCGCCTGTCCGGGCGGAGCAATCCGCGCGACCTCTGCCAGGTAGACGCCATTCCACCCCACCGCAGTGCCGCCGTAAACGACGCTCACCGCGAACACCAGCGCTAACGGCCAAGAGCTTGTTATCGCAGCTACCGCGAACGCCGCAAGCGACATAGCGCAACCGAGCAAACCGAGCAGCATTCTTGGCTTGATCCACCTGTCCGCGACCACTCCCCAGACGATGCGGCCGACGATGCCGGTGATCATCGCGGCGGCAAGCACTGCGCCGGCTGAGCCGACCCCGAACCCGACGCGATCGTGCAGGAACACGACCATGAAGGAACCCAGGCACATCTGCATTCCCGAATAGGTCAACGAAGCCAGCGCCATCTCCCGCAGGCGTCGATGCGAAAGCACCAGTTGCATGGTTGCTCTCAATCCCAGCTTCGCGCGGGTGTCTGGCGCTCTGCTGCCCGCGTCGACTGCATGGCGCCAGGGTTGGATCAAGATAGCGAGCGCAATGCACATCGCACTAGTCGCCAGAGCGGCTGTCTTCCAACCCAATGAGAGCATCAACGCAGGGATCATTGCACCGGCGATCGCGCCGCCGATCGGAACGCCGGTCTGCTTCAGCGAGAAGACAAAGGCACGCAGATTTGGCGGTACGCGTTCGGCGAGGATCGCCGAACTGGACGGCGTGACCGGACCGTAGCCTAAACCGATGATCAACGCGCCGACTCCGATCAGCCACGCGTTGGCCGAAACCATCAGTGCAATACCACCCGCGCAAAGGATCAGACTCAGCTGACTGACCCGCATCGGGCCAAATCGACCTATCACCCCACCGGACATTAGCGCCGCGAAAGTCGAGCTAATGTAGATCAGCGCGGTCGCGACGCCGACTGCGCTCGCAGCAACGCCGACTTCCATCCCCGCAACAGGAGCGAGGACGGGCGGCGTGAATATGACCAGCGAAGCGAGCGCCTGGATCGCGAGCGTGATCGCGGTCGAAAACCAGACGTCCCTCACTTCGTTTTCGACAGTGCCTGATCGATATCCCAGAGAATGTCGTCGATGTCTTCGATGCCGATCGACAAGCGAATCATGTCCGGTGTCACGCCGGCTGTGATTTGCTCTTCTTCGGAGAGTTGACGGTGCGTGGTCGAGGCAGGATGGATCACTAACGTTTTGGCGTCGCCCACATTGGCGAGATGACTGAGGAATTGCACGCCTTCGATGAACTTCACGCCGGCCTCCTGGCCGCCTTTGATGCCGAAGGTCATGATGGCGCTCGCCCCCTTGGGCATGTACTTCTTCGCAAGTTCGTAGTATTTGCTGGAGGGCAGACCCGGGTAGTTCACCCAGCTGACCTGCGGATGCGCCTCGAGATACGTGGCGACGGCAAGTGCATTGGCCACATGCCGCTCCATACGCACATGCAATGTCTCGAGTCCTTGCAACAGGATCCATGCGTTGAACGGTGCCAAAGTCGGACCAAGGGTGCGCAGCGTCTCCATGCGCGCCTTCATGGAGTACCCGAAATCACCGAAAGTCTCGAAGAAGCGCACGCCGTGGTAACCCCGCGAGGGTTCGGTCAGGCCGGGAAACTTGCCGTTGTCCCAGGGGAATTTACCGGATTCCACCACTACACCGCCCATTGTCGTCCCATGTCCCCCGAGGTATTTGGTGGCCGAATGGACGACGATGGAGGCACCCCACTTGAATGGTTGGCACAGGTAGGGAGAAGCGAACGTGTTGTCGATCACCAGCGGCAGGCCGGCGTCCTTTGCGATAGCGGCCACCGCTTCGATATCCAGAATGTTGATGCGGGGATTGCCTGCGGTCTCGGCATAGATAACTTTCGTCTTCGGCGTGATGGCCTTCTTGAAATTCTCCGGGTCCTCGGGATCGACGAACTTCGTCTCGATGCCGAACCTGCGGAAAGTGACATCGAACTGGGAATAGGTGCCGCCATAAAGCGTGCTGGCAGACACGATCTCGTCGCCTTGATCGAGCAGTGTAAGCAATGCCGTCATTTGCGCAGCCTGACCTGAAGCAGCAGCCAGGGCGGCTCGCCCGCCTTCGAGTGCTGCCACGCGCTCCTCGAACACCGCCACCGTCGGATTCGAGATTCGCGAATAGACGTTACCGAACGTCTGCAGGTTGAACAGGCTCGCGGCGTGATCGGCAGAGTCGAACACGTAAGAGGTTGTCTGGTAGATCGGCACGGCGCGGGAGCCAGTCGTCGGGTCCGGGATCTGGCCGGCGTGCAGGCACAGCGTGCCGAAGCCGAATTCGCGGTCTGGCATGGGGATGGCTCTCGAACAGGTAAATTGCGGGAAGCCGCGATTGTACCGTCTACCAGCCCCTCTTGGTCAGACCATGCTAAACGGCTTCGAGTTGCTGCTGAATGTGAGATAGCAGCAGTGGCACCTCTTCGGCCGACACAGCGGGCCCAAAAGCAACGCCCTGCACGAGATCGCAGCCTGCATCGCGCAGGAACGCCGCCTGCGTTTCGCTCTCGACGCCCGTTACGATGACACCAAGATCCAGAGTATGGACCATGCTGATCATGGCGCGCGTAACTTCTGCGGTGTCCGCACTGCCTGCTGCGCGGCGAAAAAAGTCGGATTCAAACCGAACCATGGCCAGCGGGTACTGGCTCAGACTGGCAAAGGAGGCCTGGCCGGAACCGAAATCGTCCAGCACCAGCCGCACGCCCATCGCTTGCAATGCCTCCAGGCTCTCATGCGTGCGAGAGGCAATGCGCTGGGTACCGGTGCCTCGCACATTGATCATGAGCAGACCAGGATCGACCCCGGCATGCGCCAGCGCTTCTCGAACGATACGCGGGAGGTCCCCGCGCTCCGCAACGCCAGGTGGAAGACTGATGCACAGATATAGAGGGTTCAACCCGGCCGCGCACCAAGCCCGCAGCTGAATGCATGCACTGCGAATCAACCACTGCGCCAGCGGTACCGCTACGGATGCATCTTCGCTTGCGCTGATGAACTCTGCGGCAGGCAGCACACCCTTTTCCGGATGCCGCCAATAAAGTTGGGCATCGAGTCCGGCGATGTTGCCGTCACGCAGCGCGACTTGCGGCTGATACTGGAGGAGCAACTCGTTGCGCGCAAGGCCACGACGCAACCCGCTCTCCAGATCCGTGTGCGCAAGGGCGGCAGCGTTCATCTCTTCGTCATAGAAGCGGAAGATGTTGCGCCCACTTTCCTTTGCCTGGTACATCGCCAGGTCTGCTTTCTTCATCAACGTCTCGGCGTCGTCACCATCGTGAGGGTAGATACTGATGCCAATGCTGGCGCCCGTGATGACTTCCGCGCCGCGCTTGAGCGTAAACGGCCGCGACAGCGCCTCGAGGATGCGCCCGGCCACCGTCGCGGCATCCTCGAGACGCTCCATCGGTGCAAGCAACAGCACGAACTCGTCACCGCCCAGACGCGCGAGAGTGCTTCCCCCCACTTCGTCCGCATTGCGCAGCACCCAGTCGGTTTCCCTCACGCATGCCGTGATGCGTTCGGCCACGCCCTTGAGCAGTACATCCCCGGCGTCGTGGCCAAGTGTGTCGTTGACCTGCTTGAAGCGGTCCAGGTCCATGAAGAGCGTGGCGCATAACGCCCGGGCCCGGCGCGCTCGGGCAAGTGCCTCGTCGAAGCGCTCCCTCAGCAGCAGCCGGTTGGGCAGATGCGTGAGCGAATCATAGTAGGCAAGTCGCTCGATCTGTTCCTGTGCCCGCACTGCGGCAGTGATGTCGCGCAGCGTAATGACCGCCACCCCCGGTTCCAATCCAGGCTCCCGCAGAAGCGCCACGTTGACGTCGAGCATGCGGTGAGTACCATCTGGCGTGACGTACTCGCGTTCGCCGAGGGATGCATCGTTGGCGGGAAAGAAAGGAACGTGCTGCCAGCCAAGAACCACCTCCGCGAACTCGGCCGGCGGCAGCCGGCTCAACAGCGAGGCACGATCGATCCCCAATATCTCGCACGCTGAGGGGTTCACCAATCGCACCACGCCGTCACGATCGATCAACACCACCCCATCACTCATGGAATCCATCAGTTGGTCGGCAGCATAGGCCGGCGTGATCTCGAACAGCCGATATTTCCATGTGGTATAGGCATTGATAAGGTTACCCAGCGTGACGGCAAGCCCGCCAAAGGGAAATATGGCGAGGCCGAGTGTCGGCAGAAAATCGACGATGCCGATCGCACCCATCAGCAACCCGGACAACAGCAACAAGCCACGCCTGGACGTGACTCCCCCGGGCCGATTTCCGCGGTAGAGGCGCCAATACATTTCGATGCACAGGGAGACGACTACGACAGTGAAAACGACGAACGCCCAACCTGCCGGTGCAAAAATGGGGTAGTAGCCCCAGGAATAGTGCACGAGCCTCGCATGCGTGAAGCCTGCGCCCAGGCTCGCCACGAGCAGAGCAGTCATGATCCATGCAGCGGCGACAGTGCGTCTGCGCGCATGCAACTGACCCGTGATCACACAGCAGAACTGATACTGGATAGGAATGATGAACAGCGCGAACAGGAGCGCGAGCCGCGACCAGCCGATCGCGACCCCCGGGCTCGCACTCATCACCTCCAGGGCGGTGGAGGCCTGCCAGCCACCCACGCTGGAGGACAGAAAGAAATGCAGCCAACCGACTCGCGAGAAGCGCTCGCGCAGCAGGATTGCGATGCCGACGGCAAAGACGATCAGCGCCGCTACGGCAAAGGGCAGCGCG
>Ga0207689_10002146_pt1 | contig 18558 bp, 18 predicted proteins | sample KBSMisM52_FD_184312 | JGI IMG/M metagenome (GOLD analysis project Ga0207689, IMG submission 184312) | Miscanthus rhizosphere microbial communities from Kellogg Biological Station, Michigan, USA - KBS Miscanthus M5-2 (SPAdes) (version 2) | ecosystem: Host-associated > Plants > Roots >... | reverse complement strand
CCGCCGGGGGGATCGCCGATGCGCGTGGCATACTGGCGGCTTTTGCGCTTGGTGCAGCGGCGGTGCAAATCGGCACAGCTTACTTGCATTGTCCCGAGGCCCAAATCAGCCCACTCTATCGTCAAGCGTTGAAAGGCACGAGGGACAACCAGACCGCAATCACGAATGTATTCACGGGCCGTCCGGCGCGAGCGATCGTAAATCGCTTCATGCGCGAGGTCGGACCAATGTCCGATGTCGCTCCGGAGTTTCCGCTCGCGGCTGCTGCGCTCGCGCCACTCCGCGTGAAATCAGAGATGGCAGGGTCTGCTGACTTCACTCCATTTTGGTCGGGCCAAGCCGCTCCTCTAGGTCGCGAACTTCCCGCGGCAGAGTTGACCAAACAATTAGCCGCAGAGGCACTAGAGAATCTGAGATTCCTGCAGACCATAGCATGAACGGCCGAACGGTCCTTTCGCGTCAAAGGGAGTTGCAAGAACAGGGTCTTTCTGTTCCCACATTAACCTTAGGTGTCACGTATTTCTTCCCTAATGAACGTAACAGAGAAAATTGTTTGAAAGAGCACAACGGTTTCGTGAAAAGTGAGGAGGAACAATCGGCAATATTCGTCCGGCGCTTCTTACGAAGCTATCGTTTACTGAACTCCATGGCTAGCCGCATACTCGGTGACGAGGACAGAGCATTCGTTGCCATACTGAACTGCTGGCAGACTGCATCTCGCAATCCGCCGCGCTTTGAATATGAAGGCGCTTTTCGAAGCTGGCTGGTCAGAGTTCTTATTGACGAGGCTCTGGCAATTCTCCACGAGAGCCAAGAAGAGAAGGATGCAGTCGCGGCTGACGTAAACGTCGTTTCATTGTCCGACAGCACGGAAGGACCGGGGCTTGGGTAAAAGAAAAAGGAGGTCGGTATGGAAGCCTATATTGTCGAAGAGCCGGGTGGGAAGTTTCGCAAAACAGATTTCCCACGCCCTCCTCTCAGACCGAATCACGTTCTGGTCAGAATAGAGGCCAGTGGAGTCAACCCACTTGATACCAAGATCCGGGCTGGCAAAGCAGCGCATGCCAAACAGTCCCTTCCCGCTGTACTTGGATTGGACATGGCGGGAATTATCGAAGAACTCGGTCCCGACGTTACAGCTTTCAAACGCGGTGATGAAGTATTTGGAATGGTAGGAGGTGTCGGTGGACTTCAAGGTACACTCGCTGAATTCATCGCCGCCGATGTGGACTTGCTTGCACCCAAGCCGAGCAAACTTTCGATGCGTCAGGCCGCCGCGCTTCCGTTGGTTGCGATCACGGCCTGGGAGGGTTTGGTCGATCGGGCCAAGGTCTGCGCCGGCCAGACAGTACTTGTTCACGCAGGAGCGGGAGGCGTTGGTCACATTGCAGTCCAGCTAGCGCGTTCCTATGGCGCAAGAGTCTTCAGCACTGTTTCGGCAGAGAAGAAGCACATTGTGGAGGGCTTCGGGGCCACGCCCATCGATTACCGTTCTTGTTCCGTAGAAGAGTATGTCGCAGAGATGACAGGCGGCAAGGGTTTTGACATCGTGTTTGATACGGTAGGCGGCGCAACGCTTGATGCGTCCTTCGTTGCCGTGAAACGTTATACCGGTCACGTTGTAAGTTGCCTCGGCTGGGGAAACCACTCACTTGCTCCACTTTCTTTTCGCGGGGCGACGTACTCCGGCGTGTTTACATTGCTTCCTCTGATCACGGGCGAAGGCCGCGCACATCATGGCGAAATCCTCGCTCACATCACAGCTCTCGTCGAAACGGGGAAGTTAATGCCGCTTCTCAACGACCACGTTATTTCAGCGGCGGACATCGATAGCGCGCATACGCTGGTTGAATCTGGTGCCGTGGGCAAGGTTGTCGTCGAACTCGGCGGTTAACACCTCAAAGGACAGTCCAAGGAATCGACCTGCTATGCGGATCCACTACTTTTTACACCTGGAGAACTCAGATGATCACGGATAAAGTCTCCCCGATCAAGCGAGAAGTCCTTCAATTGATTGATTTGCAAATCGAGACTTTGAAACAAAGGTCATCCCTTGACTCTTTCCAACTTAAGGATTATCAGGCTCGCTTCTTCCGGAAGTGGTCAATCTCGGCGAGTCCCTTGATCTGTTTACCCAAGTTGCTGCTTGGCACGTGCGTCAAGACATCGCCTCCTGCAAAATCGGTTTCAGCTTCGAACATGCATTCAGTTGACTCTTTGTATAATTTCCCGTCATGCCAAGACTCCAAGGAAAACGCGCTCTGATCACGGGCGGGACCAGCGGGATAGGACTCGAAACCGCTCGCCGCTTCCTAGAAGAAGGAGCCCGAGTCGCGATCACTGGACTCAGCAAAACAGCCTTGGATGCTGCTCGCAAGGAACTGGGCGATGCAATTGTCATCGAGTCCAACGCGGGGGACGCGGCGGAGCAGGGCAAAGTTGCCGACGAGATCCGAAAGGCATTCGGACAGCTGGACACTCTCTTTATCAATGCGGGGATCGCCGAACTGAAGCCAATCGGCCAATGGGACGCGGCGGCATTTGATAGATCGTTCAACACGAACGTGAAGGGTCCATACTTTCTGCTTCAGGAATTGTTGCCGCTGTTCGCGAACCCAGCGTCAGTTGTAATCAACGGATCGGTCAATCCGCACATCGGGATGCCGACATCGAGCGTTTATGCAGCGACCAAGGCCGCGATGATTTCGCTGACGAAAACGCTTTCTGGTGAATTGATTTCACGGGGCATTCGCGTCAACGCGGTGAGCGCCGGACCGATTATGACTCCCCTTCATTCCGGGAGGTCGAAGGAGGAGCAGGCTGCGTTCATCAAGCAGATCCCAGCAGGAAGGTTCGGACAGCCAAGTGAGATCGCGAATGCTGTCGTGTTTCTCGCTTCGGATGAGGCAGCGTTTACGGTCGGTGCAGAGTTGCTGATCGATGGTGGGATGAGCCTCTGAGATTCGAGAACTTTCATAGCGAGCCTAATTGTTGTAATCAGGCAAAGGCCGTGATTGATGAGTTCTCCGGCCGTTGGTTCTTAGGGGTTCGGCGTTCGCCTAGCGCGAAAACGCCGAACCATTCTTCAGAACCTGCTTTCATTATGCCGCGGCTTGTGCTGCCGCTTCAAAGAACGCTAAGAGATCGTTGTTGATCGTCTCGGCCTCGGTCGTGGGCATGCCATGAGGAAAGCCCTTGTAGGTTTTCAATGTGCCGTTTTTCAGCAACTTTGCGGACAGCGGCGCGGAATCGGCATAAGGTACGATCTGGTCGTCATCGCCATGCATCACAAGCACCGGCACAGTGATCTTTTTCAGGTCTTCGGTGAAGTCCGTCTGCGAGAAGGCCACGATGCCGTCATAGTGCGCCTTGGCTCCTCCCATCATGCCCTGCCGCCACCAATTCCGGATCACCACCTCGGAAGCCTTCGCGCCGGGCCGGTTGTAACCGTAGAAGGGTCCCGACGCAAGATCGTAATAAAACTTGGTCCGGCTGGCGGCGAGCTGCGCCTGCAAATCGTCAAACACCTGTTTAGGCAGGCCATTTGGATTGGCCGCTGTTTTGACCATTAGCGGCGGGACGGCACTGAGAATGGCAGCTTTTGCAACTCTGCTTTCGCCATGGCGACCCAGATAGCGCACGACCTCACCACCGCCTGTCGAATGGCCGACGTGGATGGCGTCTTTGAGGTTGAGATGCTCGGTCAGTGCCGCCAGATCGTCGGCGTAATGATCCATGTCGTGGCCATCACCGGTTTGCGAGGAGCGACCATGTCCGCGCCGATCGTGAGCGATAACTCGATAACCGTGCTTGAGGAAGAACAACATCTGCGTGTCCCAATCATCGGCTGAGAGCGGCCAGCCGTGTGAGAAAACGATCGGCTGTCCTGATCCCCAATCTTTGTAGTAAATCGTGGTGCCGTCTTTGACTGTAATGGTGCTCATACAAATCTTCTCCTTTATTTTTTATGTTCTTGTGAAACAGAAACGTTCTAGTTTAGTCGGCAGGTACCAGCACCGGGGCGCCCTTGTCCTTCACCATGACCAAAACGAACTTCGCTGGCTTGGTTTTGCTTGCGTTCCGGCCAACGACGTGAACATCGTCGGGGCCTTCATAGAAGGTCTGACCAGGTGTCAAAGTCACTTCTTTCCCGCCTCTCACCTGCATCACGATCGAGCCTTCCAGCACATAAATAAACGCATTAGCATTGTGACGGTGGACAGGGTCTACACTGCCCGGCGGATAATCCACGATCATCATCAGACCTTCTTTGCCGGGAAGGTTTGCCAAGTCTTTAGAAAAGAGATCCGTCACTCTAGCCTCCTGTGCCAGCAGCGTGCTGGACATCAGGCATGCCAGTGCCAAAACTAGTTTTTGGAATGTCATAGGTTATCCTTTGGCTTAATTTACGCATGGTTGCGTCGTGCGTTTGGTCCGTAATTTTGCCCTTAGGCAGCTTTCTGGGCTTGTGCTGCGGGCTGAGTCAGCCAGGTTTCAAAGCGCGTCTCTCCGAGCCGCGCGTTATTGCCCGGAACTAGTGTCTTCTCGCTGAGTTTCGCTCCAGAGTAACGCGCATTTGGATCCGCGCTTACCTCGCGCGGATCTTTCAGCGCAGCCAAGCGCCGCCGGACTAGTTCATCAACGCGAAACTGTTCTGGCCCGCCGATTTCGACGGTGCCATTTATCGGCGGCTCTACCGCGACCCTGCCTACTGCACTCGCAACGTCATCGGCGGACATCGGCTGGAAAAGCACAGGAGGCAGATGCACCTTGTCGCCGACCATGGAAATGTCGGCAAGTCCCTTCAGGAACTCGAAGAACTGGGTCGCCTGCACGATGGTGTAGGGGATTGAGGATTCCTTAATCAGTTTCTCCTGCGCGATCTTTGCCCGGAAGTAACCGCTTTCAGACAACCGGTCGGTTCCCACCACCGATAACGCGACGTGATGTTTTACCCCAGCGGTGGCTTCGTAGCTGATGAGGTTGCGAGTTGATGTTTCGAAGAACTTCAGCACGGCCGAGTCCTCCCACGACGGAGAGTTCGATACGTCAACGACTACCGAGGCGCCGTTCAGTACTTCCGCCAGTCCTTCGCCCGTAAGGGTATTGACGCCTGTGTTGGGGGCTGCGGCTACGGCTTCATGCCCGTGTTCGCGCAGCTTCTTAACAAGCTTTGATCCAATCAGTCCGGTACCACCGATCACTACGATTTTCATGATTGTCTCCTTCATTCTTGACCGACGCATTTTTGAACCCCATGGGTCTCTTCTATTCGCTAAGACAGTACATCCCGGCGCTTTGTGACACAACCCTCATTCGGGTTCTTTGCTATTCATCGAACGGTGCGTTCATCAATAGGTCGACCGTTGACACAGCTTTGTAGCCAGGCACGAATCGCTCGCCGAAGTCGCGGAGGAAGTTGTCGTGGCTGGTCTCGGGTTTATTTGTGACGAGTCGACAGCATGCTTCGGCAAATTGTTGCTTCATCTTCAGTCGGGGGAAAGCGCCGAGGATGCGCTCGACATCGGCCGTCGGAAGTGCCTCAATTCCGAAACCACCATAATCGAGTCCGATCCCCATCGTGCCGACCGCCACTTCCGGTTCCTTATGAAGCGCCAGCGATGGCGTCGAGTTAAGCGCAACCAGGTCCCAGATCAGTTGCGCCCGGCGATCAGATAGACCTTTGCCTCTGATAAACGACAGTGCGGCATCGGCACCATTCACTTCGAAGCGATTGGGCCCTGACACACTGGCAGTCAGGCCAATGTCGTGGAGGATCGTGCCAATAGCCACGACTTCGCGGTCGTAGTCAATTCCCTTTGCGCGGCCAATCGCTTCAGCGAACAGCCACGAACGCATCGCGTGATTGAACAGATACGGTTCGGAGAGTCGTTGCGCGTGCTCAATCACGGCCGTGATACGCGGACCATCGGGTACGCTGACGCCTGCAATCAGTCGAGTCTGCGACGCGCCCCGATTGACAAACGTCTTCGCCGGTGCAACCGTCTCCTGTTTGTAGCCGACCGTTTCAGTATTCATTCGAGTTCTCCTCTGCTTACGCTACTCTTGCCGTGATCGTTGTGAATCGCCCGACGAACTCGAGCGCCTTCTCGGCGACATCTCGCCAGCCGGCGTCGATCGTAAGCGAGTGCCCGCGGCCCGGCATCTTGACGATCTCGGTCACGCCCTGGTTGCGCTTCTGCTTTTCGTAGGCCGCGTTTGCGATCGCCCACGGGACCGTATGGTCGGAGTCGGCCGAGACGATCAGCATCGGACCCCGGTCCGGGTTTGTCGAGTCGACCTGCGCCTCTGACCATGGATTCAAGTTCGCGGACGCCGCCTGGAAGAGCGGCTCGCCGGCACCGGGAACGGAGTAGCCGAGGTACAACTCCTTAGCCTCATCCTCACCGACCACGTTCGCGAAGCTGTAGCGGAACTGCTCGTAGCTGAGCGGGACTGCGCGGTTCCAGTTCGCGGGGTTGCGCAGTGCGACGCTGGCCGTGCGCAGCGCCGGGATCGGCAGCGGGAGCACGCCGCGAAACGGAGCAGGGCTGATCGCGACCGACCCGGCGGCAAGCCCACGCCCCGCGAGAATCATGGTCAGCAGGCCTCCAAAGGAATGGCCAATGATCACGGGCTTCCGCTTCAGGCGGCGAATGATTGCCTCCTCGTAGTCGGCGATCTCGCCGATCCCCTTGCCCGCGAACACTTCAGGGTGCTCTCTGGCCTCGGAGACCGTCTCGGGATCGTCAGGCCAACCCGGTGTCAACGCCACGTAACCGGCCTCCTCGAACAGCGTCACCCAGCGGTCCCAGCTTGAAGGCAGCAGCCAGAGCCCGTGAACGAAAACAACGGGTGGGGCGCTCGAGGCGTTCGCGCGTTCGACCTGCTCTGCCTCGTGCTCCGTAATGGTCAACCCTTCAGTCAACTCCCCGCCCTGGGAAGCGTTGCCGCTCGAATTGAGTGATGCCGCGATTGCCTCGTGTTTCATAAAATTTCCTTTCATGATTGGCCAACCTATTTCAGGGCCACCGACCTCTTGTACTCGCTATGACAGAACAGAACGAGACTTTGTGACATAACGCCTGCTCGTCCTGGATGACTCGCCGAATATTGCACAAGAAAATTTAGGAGGTGCCATTCCGCTGTGTTTGTATGGCTTCGCAAGATGGACAAGTCAGCCGTACAGTCATTTCGAATTGCGATGGCTGCTCGAATCATGAGCCCTTTCATTCCTCACCTGATCGTGTGTGCAGGCACATTGTTGCGTTTTCTTAACCGTTTAGGTGGCAAGACGTTTTTCGATACGCCGGTCCGGAATCAGCCAGATCAGTGCAGCCAACACAAAGATCGCCTGAGCGATCCAGGTTGCACGTGACGTTGCAAGGATCGCCACGACGTACAGCACTGATGATAGCTTTCCCTTCCAATCGCGCCCGACTGCCTTTTTGAGAATTGAATCGTGCCCTTGGGCGCGAATGATCGCCTGCTGAAGCACGAGGTAGGCGATCGCGGCCATCAACAATACCGCCCCATAAAGCGCGGCAGGCGCAGCGGTGAAATGGTTCTGCCCCATCCATCCGGTGGCGAACGGAAACAGCGACAGCCAGAACAACAGGTACAAGTTGGCCCACATCATTGCCCCTGTCACCGCCGTAGCCGCGTGCAGCATGTGATGATGATTGTTCCAGTAGATGCCCACATAAATGAAACTCAAGACATAGCTGAAGAACGTCGGTACGAGCGGCACCAAGTCTTCCAGACGGTCGCCGTGCGGGACCTTCATCTCCAAGACCATGATCGTGATGATGATCGCGATCACTCCATCGCTGAATGCCTCTAAGCGTCCCTTCGTCATCTGTCCCTCCCGCACCTGAGAGTTAACGCGAAATCTGACGAGAACGCGAGGCTTTGGCAGTGATCCCAGGCTAGGCGTTAGATCGGTTGTTCAAATGAGAGGCTATCGAATCGACGGAAGCCACTCCATACGCGCGATTCTTCTACTGACTTCAGCGTTAGAGGGAGGTAGCCAAGTCCTTTGATTTCTTATGCAGCAGCCCGCCGGATTGGCCCCCCTTGTGCGATCTCCGCGCACGTGGCCGCACATTGGCGGCACGCTTGAGCACACTTCTTCATCGCTTCGCTATCGTATTTTCCGCACTCTGATGCACAGGCTCTGGATAGATCCGAACAGATACCGCACACCCGGTGAGCGAACTCAGAGCTCCCTGTAAGCAAGGCTACGCAGGTCCGGCACAGTTCAAGACATTCGTTACAAAGCCGGATGCAGTCCCTCATCATGACCGGATCTTCGTTCAGGGACTCAGCGCGGCATTGAGCGCACCAGCGCAAGCACTGCAAACACTCCTCAATGCATCGCTCGACCGTTTGATTTGAAATCGTCATCTGATCCTCCTCTCTTTAATCGAACTCTTTGTATTCCTGTCCGCTGGACAGCAACTTGCAACGCGACCTGGCGAAGCTCGTGAGACCGCGATGGTACAGAGCGAATTCTCACGTGGTCGTTCTCTATGACAAGACGACCCCACTAAATGTGACAAAGAGGTGTATGGAAAAATCCGAGCAGCGACCGTCACAAATCGGGGCTGCGATTGGTCTACGGTGCAAGAAATCGCAACGAGTAGCGAAGTTTAAGAGAAGCCTAAAACAATGTCGATCAACACTAATAACAACCAGAACATTCCGATTGATACTGACGCTTGCTACGAGGAAGTGGCTAGTCAGGAGGAGCTGTACCTCGAAGAGACAGAGAAAGAAGTAGTTGCGATTCTAAACTCTTACGTTTCACCCGCATCGAAAAGCGACCGCTCCACAATAATAGATATTTGCGCGGACCGAGAATCCGATTTGGAGATCGAGAGCGTGACGGCCGACTTAACGAGCCCGCCCATGGTCGGGAACCCGGATGAACAGCTAGTTGAGGCCGCCGAAGAACTGATTACCGGCGATTCAGATGATCCACCACTGAACGAAGACTCAATCCAGGAGATGCTGAACGACTCACCTGCCAGAGGCTCGGCTCAATGAGTTGACCCTTAAGGGGCTTGGGGAGATAAAATATGCCAACTCGCGATGGCAGCAGAACCACAAACTCCCTCCCCCATTGGCCTTGGGGCAGAAGCCGGGGAACACGACGATGGCCTTTCAGCTTTCGCGGGCGTGCGTCCGCGTCTGTTCGGCATCGCCTACCGCATGCTCGGAAGTGCGGCCGAGGCCGAGGATGTCGTGCAAGACGTTTGGTTGCGGTGGCAGTCTACCAATCGAAAAGTGGTTGAGAATCCGCCTGCATTCTTGGCGACGACAACCACACGACTCTGTATCAATCTCGCGCAATCCGCCCATACACGCCGCGAAACCTACGTCGGAACCTGGCTTCCCGAACCGGTGGATACTAGCAGCGATCCCGGACTAGGCGCAGAGCGCAGTGAGGCACTGAAGCTTGCAGTCCTGCTGCTCCTGGAGAAACTGTCTCCCACAGAACGTGGCGCCTATGTTCTGCGCGAGGCGTTCGATTACTCCTACGACCAGATCGCATCCATCTTGCAAATGGAGGAAGCCAACGTCCGCCAACTCGTCTCTCGTGCTCGCAAACATATCGTCAATGGCCGCCGCAAATCCGTCAGTTCAAACGAGCAGCGGCGCCTTCTGGAGGCCTTTGTCACTGCCGCGCAGAAGGGAGACATGGCCACTCTGGAAGGGCTCCTCGCAGAGGATGTTGTCTCTTACGCAGACGGTGGTGGACTTGTGCGCGCGGCGGGAGTCCCAGTCTCTGGTCGCGAACGTGTGAAAACGTTCGTTGAGGCTGTCTCCACATATTTCTGGAAAGGCGTGAGTGTTGCCTTTGTAGAAGTAAATGGCCAGGCAGCTGTTCTCGTGTCGCGCGGTGGCGTACCTGCGACGCTCGGGACAATTGATGCCTCGGCACAAGGCATCGATCAGATCATGTGGTTCCTGAGGCCGAGCAAGCTTACTGCCGTCTCAAAGTCAGGCCAAGATCTGAGCGAGGGTCACGCGCCAGGACCGGCAGCGGCCTAGCGCCACGAAAGACTGTGATGCCACTGACGACACGGTGCATTAGTGATCAGAGGAGTTCAAATGGAATCTGAAATTAAGGTAGGGCAACGTTTCAAATTCAATATATTGTCCGACAACCGTGCGCCAGAGCGGCAGGCGGTAGTAGCTCGCGTACTCTCTAATAGCGAGGAAGCACTCGGGCCGGAGGTGGACTTCTATTTTGCATACTGGGTGGAGGCTCAAGAAGTTCCAGAAACAGGGGTTCCGACAACGTTAGTCTTTGAGCGTGGAACTGACGGAAACGTGTATCTCGACGGATGTCAGGTCAGCATAACTCTGCTGACGTGATCTTCCGTTTAGGAACATCCACGTTCTGTCCCAGCCTTCTGCCGTAGTGTCGCGGACGTGGCTGGTGTGTTGTCGACAAACAGGAAGTGATCCACAAACGGGCTTGTGTTGACTGATCAGGTCTCCATAGTTTGCGGAGACGCTCCGTGTTCGACAAGATCGTTCGAGAGCGGCAATTCTCTCCAAATCTGGGTCCGATCTGGGTCCAATTGACCGGGTCAAAGAGTCCCTTAGAGGATCAAGAACGGGCTGTCAGTACCGTTGAAATCCAATAAGTTACACGTCGTTGTTGCCCTGTCACGGCAGAGGCCGCGGGTTCGAGTCCCGTCGTCCCCGCCATTCTTTCTCAAGAACTTACCGAAAGTGTTCCATCTTTCCACGGGCACAAAAGGCACAAAATAGGTACAGAAAATAGCGTGCATCCAAGCAGAGCTTACGTTTCCTGCAGTTTTTCTGGGAACAACAGTGCGACTACCGCGTCCTGCGCCGTGCGCTTTGCGGTCGTCACCGCTTGAGTATACGTATCGAGCGTTACGCGAATCGTCGAGTGACGCAGCAGCTCCTGCATGATTTTCAGTTCAGCACCGGTTGATCGGAGGAGCGTCGAAAGAGTCACGTTTGTTATGCCGACTTCTTCACCTGAGAAGCAAACTCGATAATCTTTCCGCGTTGCTCAGAGGGGATCCATTTCACGCTTTTTCGGAAGTTATTTGGTATGTAGAACTCAATTATTTTTGCCACAGCAATCCCCGCCTTTTCTTCTTAAGATCCCCGCGCACTGTTTACGGGTTTGCAGCCGTCTTTCCACTGGCATGGCCCTGCCACTCCCTATCCACACTGACAGCGCACCGAGTCCCTTAGTCTCAGTTTTCTCATTAGAGTCTTACAAATAACGCATGACCTCATCCACGTAGCCATTCTCCAAGGCAGCGACCTCCAATCAAAGCTGCTTTCGGTCGCATGGAATGTTGGATTCGCGGACGTCGAGCGGGGACGCAGCGCAGTTGTCTCAAAATTGTCAAATGATTGTTGGCCAGATTAGCGGATGCGAATAGGCTAGCCCATTCCCTGAAAGTAAGTAGGTAATTAGAACCGGAAAAGGAAACTTCAACTAGATCTCGTTACGTCCAGTGAGGCCGATTACGCTTTTCGCGGGCGTATCTCGCCGAACGATCTCAACAAAAGCAGGAGAATTCCATCGTGCACCCACAGAGGGTTCGTGTAGTTTCGCTTGTAATGTCTTTCGCCGTTGCTTTATCAATAGCTTGCATGGCTCAAACCCAAGGTCCGGCCGATTCCAACTCGGCCGACGTAGCGGGAAGCAGGTCGCCACATGGCAGAGTTATGGCACCAGCATCCAGCATTGCACACGCAGGGGAAAAAGGACTTCGTGCTCACACTCACTTGCAGGTTTTCGTGCCCGAGCAAGCCGTGGCGCCATTCGCGGGGCCACCCTTTGCCGGCCTTGGCTTTGAGACTCCGGCGTCGCTCGCATGTGTGTACTCCCTAGTGCCCAGGACATCTTCCTGCAATCCAAACGTGGTCACCACAAATCCTACGGGAGGATTTGGCGCCATTGCAGTGGTCGATGCCTTCCATTATCCGACGGCGTTGACGGACCTGAAAACTTTCTCTGCTCAGTTCGGCTTAAAAGCTCCCAATCTAACAGTGGTTTTCGCAAGCGGCACCAAGCCCGCGCAGGATCCCAGCGGCGGGTGGGAACTCGAAGCAGCACTTGATCTCGAGTGGGCCCACGCCATGGCGCCCGACGCCAAACTCTTTCTTGTCGAAGCCAGGTCGAACAGCTTCAGCGACTTGCTGGCGGCCGAGAGGGTTGCCGGCAATCTGGTGGCAAGTGCCGGCGGAGGGGAGGTTTCTAATAGCTGGGGCGGCGACGAATTTGCCACCGAGACTTCATTCGACTCGACGTTTACCGCTCCCGGAGTAGTTTATTTCGCGTCGTCCGGGGACCAGCCGGGCGTTCAGTATCCGGCAGCTTCTCCTAACGTAGTGGCTGCAGGCGGCACGACCACGGCGCGCAACCCTTTCACCGCAAACTTTTTGTCCGAGCGGCCATGGGACCTCGCCGGCAGCGGTTTCAGCGCTTTTGAACCACGCCCTGTCTATCAGGATGTCATCCAGTCGATCGTGGGAACCAGGCGTGGCGTTCCAGACTTGTCGTTCGACTCCAATCCGGTTACCGGTGCGTGGGTGTTCGACTCCACGCCGGTGCAAGGCGCGGGCAGCGGGTGGTTCATCGTGGGAGGGACTAGTCTTGCTTCGCCCGCGCTGGCAGGGATTGTGAACGCGGCCGGGAACAGACTCGGCTCCAGTCAAGCGGAATTGAACCTCATCTACAACAATCTGGCGATTACTTCAGATTTCAACGACATCAGCAACGGCTTTTGTGGCCCTACAGCTGGGTTCTCGGCCAAACTAGGTTGGGACCTCTGTACCGGCATAGGCAGCGTCAAGGGCAAGATTGGGAAATAACCAATCTTGCAGCCTTCCTGCAGTGGCGGCGGACGGCCGGTAACTATGACGAATCTCATGGAATCGTCGCACACAATGCTGTCACCACTTGACGAAATATCCATCGTCGGTCACGATCACCGTCGTTAAGCCTTCTACACGAGTACGTGAGTTCATGGATATACCGAAGGAATCAATCCTAGGAGAAAAAATCGTGGGAACAGCAACGACGCCCGCCCGCCCCCCTTTTCCGCCGTTCACACGCGACAGTGCGGTGCAAAAGGTGCGCCTCGCCGAAGATGCTTGGAATACTCGCGATCCTGCAAAAGTAGCTTTGGCATACGCGATCGATTCACGCTGGAGGAACCGATCGGAGTTCGTTAACGGACGAGACGAAATCATTGCTTTCCTCTCTCGCAAGTGGGCCAAGGAGCTGGACTACAGGCTTATCAAGGACATGTGGGCGTTTACCGAGAACCGCATCGCTGTTCGGTTCGCTTACGAGTGGCACGACGACTCGGATCATTGGTACCGCTCCTACGGCAATGAAAACTGGGAATTCACTGATGATGGGCTCATGGCTACACGGTTTGCATCAATCAACGACCTTCCCATTCTGGAATCAGAGCGCAAATATCACTGGGTGCTTGGGCGTCGTCCCGATGAGCACCCAGGGTTAAGCGACCTCGGCCTCTAGTTTCAAAGGAAACACAATATGGACAAGCCAGTGCACTCGTTTACCACAACCGCGACTGCCAGAAGTGCGCTTGGTGAAATCTCACCACATAGGGAACGAAAAACGCCCTTGTGCTGATTGAAACTTGAGCACTTCAATTCTGGGGACGATAAGGGGACGATACGAGTGACTCAGGATATCTTCTCCGACCAAACTGTGCCTGCCGACACCGTTTGATTTCAAGTCGTTACTGTCACGACAGAGGCCGCGGGTTCGAGTCCCGTCGTCCCCGCCATTCGCAAGAATGGTATCTATGTGCCGCTTCTGGCCCGCCTATTGGATTAAGTTGGACTTTGATGACAGGATGCCGGTGGGAAGAATTGCCTCCACCAGTTTCGCTTGCGCAACACGTTTGCTTTGCGACGTGGGCTGCAAGTATGGAGATCGGCCGTTGGGCCAGTTGTTCTGGCTCGGCAGGGCAGGGGGACCGAGCCTCCTGGTCCTTAGGGACGGAGACTCAAAGCGTCGGGGAGTTGTAGGTTCCCGGGTCGCGAGCGACTGGCTTGGTGGGTATAAAACTGATCCGGAAGCGAGGTTCTTCCGACTGATAGTTCTCCTAGTTCAAGTGCCACGCGACTGGCGATATCGTCCAAGAATGTTGCTCCCCTTACGCCGTAATGGCTTGGGTCCCTGAATCAAGAGGTGCAATGCGCACTGTGATTGGCGCTGAACCCGCACCCGACTCCTTCCTGCGAGCCGCAGAGATGCTCTGCGGTGAACCCACAACGCTCCGTGGTCGAGGACACAATTTCTGGTATTTACAGCCGGTGTTAAAGGTGGATTTGGGCTGATGGTCGGCGTGGAGACACCATCGAAACCAGCGGCAAAAGCACGAGGTTCTTTTTCGAATGATCCATCATGAACGATTGAAGCCACCCATCGGCGACTACCCGCCGGACGAGTGGTGCGTAATTGAAAAAAACTTTCGCCCCGAATTTACGGCGCAGATGGAAACCATTCTGGCTCTGGGGAATGGCTACCTGGGAATGCGCGGGGTTTTCGAAGAGGGGAAACCCTGCGTTCAGAACGGCACGTTCGTTAACGGATTGTATGAATCCTGGCCGATCGTTTACGCAGAGGACGCATTTGGCTTTGCCCGCACTGGCCAAACAATGCTGAATATCACCGACAGCAAGATCATCAAGCTGTTTGTTGATGACGAGCCTTTCGACATCCAAACCTCCGAAATACGCGGCTACACTCGACAATTGAACATGAAGTGCGGCACGCTCGACCGCGAGCTAGTCTGGCAAACCCGTTCCGGCAAACAAATCCTGATCAAGTCCCGCCGGTTGGTTTCTCTAGAACAGCGCCACGTCGCAGCCATCTACTATGAAGTAACCGTGCGGAAGGACCGCGCATCCGTGATCATTTCCTCGGAGCTGGTTCTCCGTAAGCCTGAAGCACTGCAGGACCAGAACGATCCACGCAAGGCGAAACTCTCCGGGATGTCGCTTCAACCAAGTGAGAGCCACGCGAAAGACCGCCGCATCGTGCTGACTCACCGCACCCAACACAGCCACATGGATCTCTCATGTGGTATCGATCATGACCTGGCGTACGAGTGTCCATACCGCTACGAATCCAGTAGCACTGACAATTCTGGCAGTATCGTATTCACATGTGATGGCGAACCCGATCACCCGATTCGGCTCGTAAAGTACATGGCGTACCACACGTCGAAGATGTCGACTCCGGGGGAAATCAGCCACCGGACAGAATGGACACTCGATCGGGTAATGAGCCGGGGTTTCACCGGTCTGCTGGCAGAACAAGAACAATACCTAGACACGTTTTGGAAAGCCAGCGATGTCCAAGTGAGCAATGTCAAATCTCAAAGGGTGAAGCTCTCTACTCTCGAAATGCAGCAAGCAATTCGTTTCAACTTGTTTCACATTCTCCAGGCCTCGGCTCGGGCAGAGGAACATGGCGTCTCCGCCAAGGGCGTAACTGGGCAGGCATACGAAGGGCACTATTTTTGGGATACTGAAATTTATCTGTTTCCGTTCCTCATCTATACTTCGCCGCTAATCGCCAGGAATCTTCTGATTTTCCGCTACAGAATGCTCGATCAGGCACGCGAACGGGCGCGGGAACTGAACCACAAGGGCGCGTTATTCCCGTGGCGTACGATCAACGGAGAGGAAGCATCCGCCTATTATGAAGCGGGTACAGCCCAATATCACATCAACGCTGACATCATTTACGGGTTGCGCAAATACGTCAACGCCACTGGTGATGATGAATTTCTTTTTCGCTACGGCGTCGAAATGGCTGTGGAGACTGCCCGATTGTGGTACGATCTCGGTTTTTTCTCGCCTCGAAAAGCAGGAAAGTTTTGCATCAATGGGGTGACCGGCCCGGATGAATACAAGGCAGTCGTCAACAACAATACGTATACCAACTTAATGGCGCGCGAGAACCTTCGTTATGCTGTCGAGACGGTTGAGCGGCTCAAGGCCGAACAAGCGGTACTTTTCGAAAGTCTTGCTCAGAGAATTGGGCTCGAGTTATCTGAACTCGATGACTGGCGCGCCGCAGCAAACAACATGTATGTCCCCTTCGACACCAATACCGGAATACATCCCCAGGACGACACTTTCTTCGAGCGGGAACCTTGGGACTTCGAAAATACGCCCGCGGAAAAATATCCGTTGCTGCTGTTCTACCATCCTCTAAACATCTATCGACATCAAGTGATCAAGCAGGCGGATGTCCTGCTAGCTATGTTCCTGCTCGGTCACGAGTTTTCTTTGGAAACCAAGAAACGAAACTTTGATTTTTACGATCCGCTTACCACCGGAGATTCCTCGCTTTCATCTTGCATTGAGGCTATTGTGGCCCTTGAGGTCGGCGAGTTTCAGAAAGCCGTGGAGTACGCTCGCGCGGCACTGCTGATGGATCTGGCCGATGTTGGTGGCAATGTCACCGACGGTTGCCATATTGCCTCCATGGGTGGAACATGGATGATCTTCACGTACGGCTTCGCGGGTTTTCGTGACTACGATGGCGAGCTAAGTTTCCGGCCGCAGCGTCCACCAGAGCCACAGGCATCCGTCCGATTTGCGCTCACCTACCACGGACAGGTGTTGAGCGTCGAAATCGATCCAATTTCTACCACTTATACGCTCCAAAGGGGCGAACGGCTGGCCATCCGCCATGAGGATGAGCAAATCTTGCTCACGTCAGGCACGGGCTCTGTAACTCGCCGAACGGTTTTCTCTGCAAATGCAGCTTGACGTTCAGGCGGCGTCAACCAGTGCCTGCCGCCGGCGAACGACTCACTGTAGCAAAGCGTCGGGCGCCCTCAGAAAGCCTCGCCGACTCCCATGCTGAATGTATATTCGTTCTTGCCAGCGGCAATATCAACTCGCAGGTTCAAGTGGTGCTGCTTGCTGAGCATGAACCGCAGTCCTCCACCCACGGCAGGGAGAAGGTTACTACTGCGAAGGAATTCGATCGGCTCGTGCGCTACACCGCCAATACCTCCGAATGCGGCTACGCCGAACCGTTTGGGCAGGCCAAGACGGTACTCCAACTGGGTCGCGATCATGTAACGGTCAAGGTAACGGCCGGCCTCGTACCCACGCAGCTCATTATTTGTCCCATACATGCAGTTGCCATAGAAGGGCGGTTGGCCGCCGGTGGCGCAGAGGAAAGCGTTATAGGCGAGAACCTGCTTCGGGCTCAGACTCCAATATTTGTTGACGGTCGCTCGATAGGATTGGAAGGAATACTTACTGCCCAGCGTCTTTGAAAAGAAATCGGAGGTGAATCCCAGCAGCGACCCACTTTGGGGATAGAACTGGTTGGACCGAGTGTCACGCTTGATACTCAAGCCAAGCGACACTAGCTTTGTCCGCAATCCGGTATCGGGCGGAACTGGAACGCTAAGAGTGTCGTCCGACCTCAGTGTGATAAGGGAATGTCCGGTCAACACGCGAGGACCTACATAGACATTCCACTTCAGCTGTCTCAGAGCTTCTAAAAAGAAAATGGAGCCTTCCTGGCTGAGGGGAATTTTTAACCCTTCGTTCCCCGCCACTGCCCCAGTCCCATACAAGTTGTAATTCAAGTTGCCTTGGAAAAATGCCCCTGTGAACCGATAAGTATCGCGCTTTAAGAACAGCTGATCAAAAACAGCGAACGCTCGGGTGTCGTTATCCGTGATTAGACCTGCGGCTCCAATGACGGAAGGGGGAGAAATCTTGTCCCGGCTACTCAGAGAAAAAATGTAGGCTCCTATTGGAATAATTCCACTGCCCAGAGCCGGGCTCGATATAGGGAGAGGAGCCAAAACGAAACTGCCGCGGCTGACTTTCTGGCTCCCTTTTCCAGCAGATGCGGGCGCGCTGTCGTCACTGGGAGATCCCGGCGATTGAGGTGTCTCCTGGGAATACGAGTTCGGTTCTGGCGCTCCGATGCCGTAACCTGCGAACTGTCCATGCAACAGGGAGGTCATCAACAAGACTGCAGTGATCGCTGCGACACCTATTCCAATGTGGCCCATTGCAAGGGACTGGCCTTTACGATGAGATCACTACATGCAGGTTCGCCTCGGAACAAAAGCGCCCCGTGATCGTTGGAAAGCCCTGAGACAGTCTAGAACCAACTACTCTGGGACAGGCCTGTGATCAATGACAGGCGACGCAGGAATAGCAAAACAGCATTACAACTGAAACCCTGCGGACGTCTCGAAGACGAGTTCATGCGACCGTCAATTGTCGTGAACAGGCGTGCTTGTTGAAAACTCTTTCCTACCAAATTCGCAAAATTAAAATCGTGTCAGGATGCGTTATAAGCGATCTCCTCGGATTTCAAGACATTTTCTATCTCCGAGATTTTGACCGTTTTTGGTAGAAAGGACTTTTTTCAACATCTCTAAGTACGTCGGCCGTGTCAAGGTATTGTGGGGTTATGAATTTCATGAGTTCGAGCACACTACTCACCTCAGTGCAGATGCACTG
>Ga0207689_10002143_pt1 | contig 18563 bp, 23 predicted proteins | sample KBSMisM52_FD_184312 | JGI IMG/M metagenome (GOLD analysis project Ga0207689, IMG submission 184312) | Miscanthus rhizosphere microbial communities from Kellogg Biological Station, Michigan, USA - KBS Miscanthus M5-2 (SPAdes) (version 2) | ecosystem: Host-associated > Plants > Roots >... | reverse complement strand
TTTCTCAACCGGCGAGCTTGCTCTGGATTGCCTGCGCCTGTTTCAAATGGTCTCGCAAAGTAGGCAGGGACCTCTTAGCGTAGCTGCGCAAGTCGAGATCGAGTTTCTCGTCGTCCGCGGCGGTCTCGAACAGTGCGACATCAGCCTTGTGGTCTTCGATCATCTGCTCCATGTAGTCGCGGTCGAACTCCTTGCCAGCCTCCTGCTGCTGAAACTTCTCGATCGTGGCCTTGTGCATGGAGGTCCGTGACGACGGTACTTGCACGCCCTTGCCCTTGCTGGCGGTGACAAGCTCTTCGTTGGCCTTCGTGTGGTCTGCGACTATCCGCTTGGCAAAGGCCTTGACCTGGCCGTTGGTGGCCTTCTTGACGCCGAGCTCGCCCATTTCCACTTCCGCCAGGCCGCTGGTGCCCGCCTGCTCCACGAACTCTTTCGCGGCAGCACTCGACTGCGCGCCGGTGGCCGACTGTGCACTCGTGGCGGTGTCCTGCGCCATCGATGTGCCGCCGGTCGCGCATAAGAGTGCGGCGACCAGGACTAGTGATTTGCTCATGATGCCCTCTTGCTTCGACAACAATGTCGTCCCACACGATCCGGGACTCAATAACTGAACGCGCGGCCTACACGAGCTTGTTCCGTGCCAGCTGAGTTCGTTGGCGTACAGAAGCATCTAGACACTGCGAGCATCCTGCAGCAGTGAAGAATAACGGCAAGAAGCGGCAATCCAGCAAAGCGGCAGAACTGGGCATGTTGCCGAACTCTCCAGCGGCATTTGCGCGCATCGACGCTCTCGCCGTCTCCTCGCTCTCGAACGAGTCGCTCGCGCGTTACTACGCCTACAAGCAAACGCTGCTCGATCTCGAGCAGGATCATGAATCCGTCATCGCGACGCTCTCTATATATGTCTGGGACCTGTTCGAGGGCCGTTCCGCCCGCGAGCTGCACTAGCCTGTGTACGCCAGCGCACTGTGACCCTCGCGACAGCCGCGCATGATCGCTGCAATCCCCGCGGCGTGCACCGCTTCACCTAACACACCGCGAGAATCGAAATGAACAAGTACCGACATCCCATCAAGACGACACTGGCGTTGACGCTCGGCGTAAGCGGGCTCGCCCTGCTCAGCGCGTGCAGCGCAGTGTCCGAGCTCACGAAAGAGCGAGTAGCTCAAAGCGAAACCTCGGTCCAGCAGGCGCAACAAACGGCCGGCAAGTCCGAACATGGCGCGGTGGAACTGCAGCAGGCCCGCGAGAAGCTCGCCGCTGCGAAGAGCGCACTGGCCAATGGTCAGGAGCAGCAGGCTGAGCGTTCGGCTGCGCAGGCGCACCTCTACGCCGAGCTTGCAGTCGCCAAGTCGCAGAGCGCTGATGCGCGGAAGGCCGCGGATGAAGTGCTCGCGAGCTTGAACACGCTGCGTCAGGAGACTGAACGCAGCACGCCGGCACCGCAGTGAGCTTGTATGAAATCGTCCGATATGAATGAGGTCAAGGGTATGAAGTCGAGCAATCGAGTTATCGTGAGTATGGCCGTCGCTGCAGTTTTGGGCGCGTGCAGCGCTGCCCCGCCACACAACGAGTCGCTGGAAGCGGCGCGGACCATGATCCCGCAAGTGGAGCAATCCGCGCGTGCCGGCGTGGCGGCCGCGGACATCGCCAACGCACGTCACTCACTGGACGCAGCGAACCGCCTCGCCGCCGCCAAGGCCAAGACACCGGACGTCGAGTTCGAAGCCCAGAACGCCGTACTCAGCGCCCAGATCGCCAACGAGAAGATCCTCACCGCACAAGCGACCGATGAAGTAGCCGCCGGTACGGCCCAGCGGCAGGCCGTATTGCTCCAGGCGCGCGAACGCCAAGTGCAGCAGAGCGCTCTCGACGTAGAGAAAAGCGCTCGCGAGGCAGGTGCCTCGCAGCAGCGTGCGGATTCGCTCGAAGCGCAGCTCGCCGACCTCAAGGTGAAGAAGACGGAACGAGGCCTGGTGCTGACGCTCGGTGACGTACTGTTCGACACGAATCAGTCGACGCTGAAGGCCGGCGCTTATGGGACGCTCGATCGCCTCGCCGCGGCGTTACGCGAGAGCTCGGGACGCAAGGTGACCATCGAAGGTCATACGGACAACGTGGGTTCGGACGAAGCAAATCTAGGTTTGTCTGAGCGCCGCGCGCAGTCCGTGCAGATGGCCCTGACACAACGCGGTGTGGCGCGTGATCAGATCACCGCGATCGGCAAAGGCGAGAACTTCCCCGTCGCCAGCAACGATGATGCGAACGGTCGTCAATCGAACCGTCGGGTCGAGCTGATCTTTACCGAGGACCAGCCGCGCGTCGCCGCCGGCCAGCCCTGAGTGTTCGGAAGAGTGACAGCGGGCCACCTGCTGCTGCTGGTCGCCCTCGAGATCCAGCCCATCGGCACGCTGCGGGCTCAGGCACCCGACCCCAGCGGACACCAGCACCTGACCGAGGTGGCCTGCGTTGATGTGCCGCCGGGTGCGAAGCGACCGGAGTTCGGCTGCTTCAACGTCGGAACGGTCACCGGACTGCATTTCAGTCAAGCCTCCGTCTACTGGCATCTGCACGTATTCCCAGACAGGAAGTCTGCGGAGGCGGCCAGGAGTGCAACCGGAATCGCCGTGGAGGAAGACGGGCGAGTATGGCTCTCGGAATTCGGAGCGCGAAACGCCATGCCGCGAGGCGGTGAATCCATCGCCGTCGTCGGGCCTCTGCAGCTTCCCGCAGCACAGAGCTACGCTGCGGTTCTCTCGTACGCCGTCATGCGGCCCGGAGACAGTTCCAGAGTGCATACGCACCCGGGACCGGAGGGCTGGTACGTGCTCGCGGGAGAGCAGTGCCTGGAGACTCCGGCGGGCGCTAGCAGGGCTCGGGCTGGAGAAACCATGACGGCCCCAGCGAATACACCGATGGAATTGAATGTCGGAGGGAAGGCGCTCCGGCGTGCCTTCGCCTTGGTCATCCATGATTCGACCCAGCAGAGAGGCGCCCCTTCTGACTGGAAACCGTCCGGAGCGTGCAATCAGTAGCGACGCGACGATCGTCACTCTCACTGCGATCGCAGCGTTCGCCGGTAGATCAGGCTGCCGCGCAGGTAGCAGGCGCACGAAGCCTTCTTCAAGCCCGGCGCGTCGAGGACCGTGATCGCTCCGCGGCGATAGTCGATCAGACCCCGTGCCTGCAATGAGCGCGCGGCGTGAGTCACGCCCGCCCGCCGAACTCCGAGCATGTACGCAAGGAACTCGTGCGTGAGGTGAAAGCGATCGTTGCCCACGCGCTCACGAGTCATCAGCAGCCAGCGCGCCAGCCGTCTCTCGACGCGATGGTAGCGAGTGCAAGCCGCCGTCAGCGCGAGTTGCTCCATCAACACGTGCACGTATCGATTCATCACTTCTCGCAGGTCATTATCCTGCTTGCAGTGCCGCCGGAAGGCCGCCGCACTCATACGCAGCGCCGACCCGGTGCCCTGGACGACGGCACGCAGCGGCGAGACATTCACCCCCAGAGGGATGGAAGTTCCCAGCATGCCCTCGTTGCCGATGATCCCGACCTCGAGTCGCGCGCCGTCGGCGAGCACGCTCACCAGCGAGATGACACTGTCGGTCGGGAAGTACACGTCTTCCAGGGGCTTGCCCTCGACACACACAACAGCCGCGAACTTCAGCTCTACCGTCTCGCAGCTGGAAAGGAATCTGCTCTGGCTGCGCCGCGGGAGTGCCGCAATCAATCGGTTGGCGCTGGCTGCAAAGGCGGGCTTCGAACGGAGTGTTTTCGATTTCACATCCACCAGCTTGCGCGCCGCGACAGCCACGCGCTGTGCGGCAGCGTACGTCCGCGGCTCGTCGATGCGCTCTGCGTGTGTTCGGCACCGTACAGAGCGTCTGCTTTACTCGGTGGAACCTACACGGCCCGACTTGTCGGCGTAGCCAACACAACTCGAACGCCGGGAGCTCAACCGTGAATACAGCAACGCGCTTAAGCGCAAGAGATCGAGCGCGCGGTCTCAGCACCAAGGCCACGGCCCTGCACAGACGCCAAGGTGTGCGGGACCTGGGTTTGGAGTCTGCGGCGTGGCGCGACCTGTCACGAACGCTTGCCGCCGATCCGTCCGAGGCCCTGTCGTGTGCGCTGGACGCCGCCCGCAACCTTTGTCAGGCGGGCACTGCAGGCCTGAGCCTGTTCAAGCCAGATGGAGCGAATCTTCCCGTGGTGCGCTGGGAACTGGTTCGCGGCGATCTCGCGCAATACCAGGGGCTCGACACGCCAGTCAGCTGCAGCCCGTGCGGTCTGTGTCTGGATGCGGGCACGACGATCCTAGTGTCGCGACCGGTGCGGGCATTCGCCTGGCTCGAAGACACCCGGCCCTCAATCCTCGAGGAGCTGATCGCACCGCTCCAGGACTGCAGTGGACGCATGGCCGGCACGCTTTGGATCGCTCATCACGACGCTCGTTCTCGCTGCTCTGCCGATGACGCGCACATCCTGGAGCAGCTCGCACACCAGATCGTACTGGCATTGCGGCTGCGGGAAGACGCCAAGGATCGCGCGCATGCTTTGAGCGTCTTCCAGTCGCTGCAATTGGCACAGCAAGCCCTCCTCTCCCACGACCTGGCCCATGAGCGGACCCAACGCGAACAGGCCGAAGCCGCAGAGCACGAAACGCAGCGCGCCCTGATATTCAAGGAGGCGATGATGGACGAGGTGAATCATCGTGCGAAGAACACACTGCAGGGGGCGTCGAGTCTGCTGTCGTTGCAGGCCCGCACCGCTGGCTCGGCGGAAGTGAGGGACGCGTTGCTCGACACGTGCAACCGTTTGCAACTACTCGCGCACGTCCACGCACTGATCTCCACTGCATCTGACCAAGGCCAGACCGTTCTCATGCCCCAGCTGCTGCAGACTCTGTGCGATGCACTTAGAAGCTTCTTCGGCAACACTCATCACGGCGTGAGCCTGGAACTCGCAGCAGATCCGATATCGCTGCCGGTTGACGATGCGCTCGCCATCGCGTTGCTCTCGAACGAGACAGTCACCAACGCATACAAGCATGCATTTGCGGACCCGCCTGCAGGAGAGATCATCGTCCGGCTGCACCGCCCGTCCGAGCACGTATTGGTCCTGCGAATTACGGATTCAGGCGTGGGCGCAGACCTCGCTCGTGTCAAAGGCGGCATGGGCCTGACACTTATGCACGCTCTTGCGGCGCAGCTGCGTGGCACGCTCGAGCTCGAAGGCCGTGCCGGCAGCGCCGGTACGCGGGTTACGCTGACGATGGATCGTCAGTCCGCCGCGCAGCGTGCTCCGTGAGTGTGAAATCCCTCGTCGCACCGCCAATCGTTGCCTGAATAGTCGAGATGAGCGTTGGCGGGGAGCTGTACGGCGGCGCACATTGCAGCGTCCTTGCGGAAGCCTCGTTCGCACTCCCAGTCATTTCCTGAACGCGACAGGAATCCCTGTGCCGGCACGGAGACCGGCATGCATGCGGTGCCGGCCAGGCGGAATCCGCGGTCGCATTCCCAGCCAGCTCCGTATGAGGAGGCGGTCGCATGCGCGTGCACGGGAACCTGGATGGGCACGCACCCACCCTTGCCTTCGCGGTAATCGCGATCGCATCGCCAACCCTTGTCATACACCTGGTCGTCCAGGTAGGCGTTCGACGGCACGTTGATGGCGACGCACCGGTCGTTGAGATTGAGATAACCCCGATCACATCGCCAACTGCTACCGGAAGCATCCAGATAGCCGTTTGCCGGCACGACTATGGAGACGCAAGTGTCCCCGACACGCCGATAGCCGCTCACGCAATCCCAACCGCTTCCGTAGCGATTCTCCCGCGCATGGTCAGGCACCTCGCTCGGTGCGGCCGCGACGGGCAGCGAAGCGCAGACCGCAAGCCCTAACAGTAGCGGCGCGAGTCTCGACACTCTTTGTGCATTCGTGCGCTTCGACACTTGGGTCACTCCTGCATGACTGTGATTCGATGCTACTTCCGACAGGTTGTTGGCGTCCGTACGCTCACGAACATTGCGGTTGTGTGCGCCAGCGTACAGATGCCGGCGATACTGTTGAAGAAGATGCATGAGACCATCGACCAGAGCTGTGAGGAGCGCCCGTGATTACTACACCGACCGCCAATGGCGTCTTCAAGCAATGCGTAGCGCCAGACCAGGACGCTGCGGAAGCCGATGAGCTCTGCCTGATGGCGGAGCTGTCGATCATTCGAGGTGGACACTGGTATTACTACGACGGATATCGCTACGAGCGTCTGTCTGATGCCGTCGCATACGCACAGCTCGTCCAGGGGCGCACGCGTCGATCCAACTCGCCCGCAGCGTCGTAGGAATGGCCAAGACTGCTTGGAAGGACGCCGTCGCGCGTTACCAGCACGCGTCCACAAAGCGTGCGGTTTGGCAGCTGACCCACACGTTCGGTCCATACCTGCTCCTGTGGTACGCAATGTACCGCGTGCTCGAGATCTCGCTGTGGCTCACCGTCCCTCTGGCGATTGTGTCCGCCGCATTCCTGGTGCGCATCTTCATCATCTTTCATGACTGCACGCATGGATCCTACTTTCGCTCCCGGCGCGCGAACGACGTGGTCGGCTTCATCGCCGGCGTCTTGACGTTCACGCCGTACCAGCACTGGCGCTGGGAGCACGCGATGCATCACAGCAGCGCCGGCGATCTCGACCGGCGCGGCACCGGCGATATCTGGACAATGACTGTCGAGGAGTATTTGAGAGCCTCGCCCAGGCGACGGCTGGTCTATCGGCTGACGCGCAATCCGCTCGTGCTGTTCGTGCTCGCCCCGCTGTTCGTGTTCGTGGTCAAGCAGCGCTTTGCCTCACCCAAGGCTGACAAGCGACATCGCCGCTCCGTGTGGCAGCTCAACTGGGTGCTGCTCGCTACTGCGGTGCTGCTCAGCTGGACCTTCGGCATCCTTCCCTATCTGCTGATTCAATCGATCGCCATGGCGGTCGCCGGCACCATAGGACTGTGGCTGTTCTACGTGCAGCATCAGTTCGAAGGTGTTTACTGGGAACGCGGCGACAACTGGGACTACACGCGGGCCGCCCTGCAGGGCAGCTCGTACTACAAGCTGCCGAAGGTGCTGCAATGGCTGTCGGGCAACATCGGCTTTCATCACATCCACCACCTGAGCCCGCGCATCCCCAACTACAACTTGCAGCGCTGTCACGAAAGCGACCGGTTGTTTCAGGAAGCCACGACCATAACGCTGACCGCCAGCCTGCGCTCGCTCAAGTTGCGCTTCTGGGACGAGCACGGCAGAAAGCTGGTCGGGTACGCGCAGCTGCACGGCGCGAAGCGATGAACGTCGAAGCCGACCGTTGCCTGTTCATAAGGCTCGGCCGGTGCGGTGAGTGGACCGCGCAATGCATCGTCGCAGGCGAGTTGCGCCTGGACTATCCGCAGGTGTCACACCAATTCGCCCTCGACGGCCGTTGGACTCAGGTCGAGTCGCAGATCGCACCGACGGACCAGGATCGCGAAGACGGTGCGCGCCACGCGAATCAAATCCGTGCCTTCTATGAAGCTTCCGCGAGCACGCTGTGGATCACGTTCCATGCCGACTGCATGTGGTGGTCGTTTGCAGCGCCGGGCGTGTCCCAGCGCGCCGATGGCACGAAGGTTCGTTCCACGATCGATGGCTGGCACCAGTACGACATCAACAACCAGCCTCTCGCGGCCGCTCGTCTGCGCGGCGGGCTGCTCGCCGTTCAGGCGTATCGCGGGGCAATTTGTACGGTCGAGCCCAGCTACGTGCTTCAGGAGATCAACTGCGTGGATGCCCCACGCGTTGCTGCCGCCGACCATGCATTGGCAGCACTCATCGACTCGCTGCAGCCGATAGTGGAGCGCCTGCACCCGCGTGATCTCGAGGTGCTCGTCGATCTGATATTCAGAAACGCAGGATGGCAGCGCGTCGGAGTGCTCGCCGAAACGGAAACGGACATCGACCTGGCATTGGAATCCACTGTGACCGGCGAGCGGATCGCAGTAGAGGTCAAAGCGTGTGCCACGGTCGAGGACTATCGGGAGTATGCGGCTCGGTACCGCACGATGGTCGGTTTCGATCGATTCTATTTCGTGACTCACTCACTCATCGATGCCGAAGTGCACAATGACAGCGTTGGCGCAGGCGCCCCCTCGGGCGTCGGCTTCTGGGGAAGCCGGAGCATCGCGCAGCGGGCGGCCCACAGCGGCCTTGCGCAATGGCTGATCGACAAAGCTACTTAGGCATCCCCGACCGATACGGCAACAAGCGGTCGAACTCTTTCTTGACGACCGCGTAGCACTCGCAGGTGCGTGCCTCCAGGCCACTGCGATTGAGCACGGTGATGCGCCCACGGCTGTATTTGATCAGGCCGGCATTCTGCAGGTGGCCGGCAGCCTCCGTGACGCCTTCACGGCGCACGCCCAGCATGTTGGCTATGAGCTCTTGCGTCATCACGAGCTCGTCGCCGGCCAGCCGGTCGAGACTCAGCAACAGCCACCGGCAGAGTTGCTGATCCAGCGAATGATGCCGATTGCACACGGCGGTCTGGGCCATTTGCGTGAGCAACGCCTGGGTATAGCGCAGCAGCAGGTGCTGCATGGCGTCGCCGCGAGTGAATTCCTCCTTGAGGACTTTGCCAGGCAGACGATAGGCGTGGCCGGCGCTCTGCACGACGGCCCGGCTCGGTGTCGTTTCCCCGCCCATGAACAGCGAGACGCCGATGATGCCTTCGTTGCCGACGACCGCGATTTCCGCCGATGCCCCGTCAGCCAGCATGTACAGGAGCGAGACGATTGAAGTGGTTGGAAAGTACACCGCTCGCTGGCGGCTGCCGGATTCATACAGGACTTCGCCAAGCACCAGCGGCACCAGCTTGATTTGAGAGCTCACGCGCTGGTAGTCCTCCCCGGACAACGCTGCCAGGAGGTGGTTCTGACGAGGATCATGATTCAGCGGCATGGGGAGGTGGACGTCCGATCGGGTCTGGGGCGTGTGTGCGCCATCGTACACAACGGCCAACCGCCCGGCTAAGTTCGCCAACGCACTGAACGGTGGATCGATCGTGAGCACACTCCAAGCCTATGGAAGCGCTCAACTTGTCGACCGGACGGGGCCGCGCTGCGCTAAGGCTCACATGCCTGCTGCTGCTTGCAGCGTGTGCATCCGGCCCGTCGGCTGCGCACGGAAGAATCCTGGTCGACACGCGCACGATGGCTCAGGCTGCAGCGGACGAGCAGAGGCGAGAACTGGAGGAAATGCGCAACGTGAATGTCGACGCCCGCCAAAATGCGCTGCAACTGCAGCGACACATCGATGCCTTGCAGGCCGAGATCATCGATCGTGGCCTGCTGCTCACGCTCGATGATACGCAGTTCGCTGGTAACTCGGCCCGGCTGAGTAACGGCGGCAGCGCGCGGCTCGACCAATTGATCAGCTTTCTCGATGACTATCCGTTCCGTGGTGCGCAGATCGAAAGCTCTGCCGCTTGTAAAGCCAGTGCGGGATACGACGCGCTGCTCTCTCAGCGCCGCGCGGTGGCTGTTGCGAGCTATCTCACCGAGCGAGGCGTTGCCGCGGCTCGGTTATCAACCCGCAGCAAGGACAGCTTGTCGGACGACGAAGACTGCGATCCCGCTGCGCTTCACCGCAGTCGACAAGTTACGGTGATCATCGAGGATGTAGTGACGTTAGCGAGGTAGCACCAGTGCGTCGAATCAACATCGGCAAGCAATCCGTCCAACCAGGCCAGCGATTCTGGGGACCCAGCAGCCCGAGCCCGTGGGCCAACTCCCTCTTCATCGGCCCGCCCAACCGCCGCCCGGTCGACGGAACCTCGCATCCCGAGGCACGGCGACAGCAGCGGGCAGCCATCAGTGCATGGGAAGGCGAAGGCGGCAGTGTCGCGGCACCGATCAAGAAACACTGCTGAGCCGGTGAGCTTGATTCGGCCGGCTAATGCGCGACGGCGTACAGACCACGAGGTCTCCGCCCGCTAGTTTGCCGCCGTAATCGAGGAGTTCAGCCATGCGATTCTCAACGATCGTTTTCGCGAGCATCGTCGCGGCCTGCGGGATCGGCGCAGCGTCTGCTCGGACCAGCGTCGATCGCACGTTCACGGCCAGCACCCGGGAATGCCGGGACGTCCGATGGTCCGCGGACCTTGTGCGCGACTATCCAGGCATCGGCGCGGCCTGCCAGAGTGTCGAGCAACGGGGCGGCCGGACCTTCGTGAAGCTGCAAGGTACGGTCGAGACAGTCAGCCGCGACGGTCGCCAGCTCAAGGTCGACCTCAAGAACGGCCAGGCGCTTACACTGGCCATGGGCGCAACGTCAGTCCTCTACGTGGGCGGTATCGAGACCCCGATTGCGAGCCTGTATCCGGGCGCAAAGCTGACCTTCTATCTTCCCGAGGACCGTCTCGCGGCCCACTTCTTCGCAGACGACTCGGGCACCAAGAGCGTTGCAGTGCCGATCGTACGAGAGCAAGTTGCGACGCTGGCGGCGCTAGAGCTGCCCGCGACGGGCAGCTCCCTGCCACTGGTCGGGTGGTTTGCCGTGTTGTTGATATTCATCGCTACGGGTGTGACGGTGTATCGCATGCTGCGATGAGGATCGCCGCGGCGCTGCGGACCTTTGTGGTGAGTTATCCGTTGATGAGTCATGCGCGCGAACGTTGAGGTCCTGGTCGTCGACGATTCAGACAATGAGGCCGCGCTGACGCTCGACTCGCTGCGTCACGCTGCTCCCGACGTAACCGTGCTGCGATTGACCGACGGCGAGCAGGCAGTGCATTTCCTTTGCGCTACTGATGGCTTCGTGGGCCGTCCCGGTGGGCTGCCGAAACTCGTGTTATTGGATCTGCACATGCCCGGCATGGACGGCATCGAGGTCGTGCAGGCGCTGCGAGCGAGGCCGGAGATGCAGGAACTGTCCGTCGTGCTGTGGACCTCCAGCAGCAATCCGCTGTCCATCGAGCGGGCCCTGCAAGCGGGCGCAAATGGCTATCGCATCAAACCACCGTCGCTCGACGTCTATCGCGCCGAGATCAGCATGATCGTGCAGCGCTGGCTGCAGGACGGTGCGATTGACATCAGCGCGGCTGCTGCGAAGCGCAGCGCCTGAGCCCTTTCAGAATCGATACCCCGCGCCGACGAATACTTCCTGCTACAGCGTTCGCTTCCCGGCCCCTTCGGTCAGATCGAACTCGAACCAGCGCATTCCGCCGAAGGCTCTGAGGCGCGGCGCGATGTCCATTTCGACGCGCGCACTCAGATCAGTGAGGCTGTCCGCTGAGCCGAACGTCAGGATGTCCGGTCCGTAGAATGCCTGTCCGGACACTGCGAGCCCGAGGCGGCGATTCAGCAGCAGGCGCAGCTCGGTTCCCAGCGCGAGCGACATCACGTCGCTATTCTCGTCCTCGAGCAGTGCAGCGTAAGCCTGTGGGCCAATGAGGATGCTGAGTGCGCCGATGCCCACGTCGATGTCAGCAGGAAACAGCAGCGCTCCGCTGAGCACGACGTCGCGCTGCTCGCTGAGGAAGAACGTCCCGGCCATGCGGCTGCCCTCGACCCCCGTCGCCCTGGCGCCGCCGAGATAGCGAAGCTGCATGGTGTCGTTGCTCAGCGCGGCCTCGACCCGGGCTCCGTTTGACTCGTCAACTTGCTGGGCGAAGGCGTTAGCCGTCGAGAGGATGAGCACTGCAAACGCAGTACGAACAGTATTCGGTGACATGGCGAACTCCCTACTAATACGCTGCCGGCACTTGCGTTCGACACCTTGCGTGGCGCCATCAGAGTGTGCCGACCCCTGATCAATGAGTGTGGGACTGTTCGGTTCCGTACCAACTCGTATCGCTTGAAGTATCTGCGGAACTGGATGATGTCGCGACGGGTTGATGGTCACGCCAGATCAGGAAAGCACCATGTCCACACGCAAGTCGATCCGCAAGACTGCTCCGCGCTCTCGCCGTGATGCGATCAGCCTGCTCAAGGCCGATCATCGACAGGTCGCGAGCTGGTTCTCCTCCTTCGGGAAGACCAGGAGCGAGGTGCGCAAGCAGCAGCTCGCCAGCAGGATCTGCAGCGCGCTCAAGGTCCACACCCGCATTGAGGAAGAAATCTTCTATCCGGCTTTCCTGGAGCAGGCGCAAGCGCAAGCCATGCATCACGAAGCTGTCGTCGAGCACGACGCGGCCAAGAAACTCATCGCAGAGATCGAAGCCGCAAGGCCGACAGACGAATACTACGACGCCAAGGTCACAGTCCTGTCCGAGATGATCAAGCATCACGTGAAGGAGGAAGAGCAGCCGGGCGGCATGTTTGCCAAAGCGAGAAAGAGCGACATGGATCTGGCTGAGTTGGGCCGGCGCCTGGCCGCGCGCAAGAAGCAGCTCATGAACTCTTCTGGATCATCCACGCCGCGACGCTCGCGTGCAGAGCGCGGCACCGGCCGTGCCGAAGGGCGCGTCTGACTCAGAGCCGACATCACTGACGTCTGAGCTTGCGAGCTGCAGATGTTGAATATTGTCGCTGCCGTCCTTGCAACCTCGCTGGTCGGCGTCGCCGCCTTGTGGATCGGCGCGAATCTATCGACGGCAGAGAAGCGCCTGCTATATCGACCGAAACGCCTCTATGCCAGTGGCGATCCGGACTTTCGCCGCGCACTCGGCATTCTGCTCGGCCCGCCGCTCGTCTCCGGCAATCGCATCACGACGCTCATCAATGGGGATCGAATCTTTCCGCCGATGCTCGCGGCGATTCGCGCCGCCAGGACCAGCGTCACCTTCGAAACATTCGTCTTTCGCGACCAGATCGGCTGTGAGTTCTGCGAGGCGCTTGCCGCTGCGGCCCAGCGAGGCGTGAGCGTCTGCATCCTGCTCGATTGGATGGGCTCACGCGGGATGGACGCCAATCTCCTGGAGGCTACTCGCAAAGCCGGCTGCAACCTGCAGCTCTATCATCCACCTACGTGGTTTCATCTCGGACGGCTGAACAATCGAACTCACCGCAAAGTCCTGATCGTGGATGGTGCAATCGGCTTCACCGGTGGTGTCGGCATGGGCAACGAGTGGCTCGGCGATGCCCAGGATGAAGCCCATTGGCGCGAGAGCCACTACCAGGTCGAGGGTCCTGTGGTGGCGCAGATGCAGGCGGTCTTCATCGACAACTGGATCAAGGCCACGGGCCGAGTGCTGCACGGTCCGCAGTTCTTCCCTGCCACTCATGCGAACGCCGGCGACATGGATGCGCAGATGTTCGGCAGTTCTCCTGTGGGAGGCTCGGAGAGCATGCACCTGATGATCCTGCTTGCTCTCACCGCGGCACAGAAGTCGATTGACATCGAAAATGCCTACTTCGTACCGGACAAGCTCACCACCGACGCGTTGGCGGTCGCGGCGCGGCGCGGCGTTCGGGTGCGAATCGTAGTCCCCGGAAAATACACCGACGCACGCGTCGGCCGTTGGGCAGCGCACGCGCTCTACGGTGATCTGCTCGACGCCGGCGTCGAGCTCTACGAATATCAACCGACGATGATCCACTGCAAGGTGCTGGTGGTGGATGGCATCTGGACATCGGTTGGGTCGGCGAACTTCGATGATCGATCGTTCCGCTTGAACGATGAGGCCAACCTCAACGTGTTCAGCAGCGAACTGGCCGCAGAGCAGATTCGCTACATCGAAGCGGACATTCTGAGCTCGAAGCGGATGGTGCCGCGGCGCTGGGCACGTCGCTCCAGCACGCGCCGCATCTACGAAAGCCTCGCACTCTTGGTTCGTTCTCAGCTCTGAGCGCAGCAGTCGACGGCGCGGAACATAGCGGCCGACTCGACGTTGCGTTCCGTACTCACTCGCATTCCCATCGTTGAAGAGCGCCAGGATCGAGGAGCACGCCCACCCCACGGTCGCGTGACGAGCACCGCTGTCAATCGAAGAACCCGTCCAGGAGCTTTCAATGAGTAACCGAACGATCACTGCCATGTTTGATTCAGCCGACGCCGCGAATGTTGCGCGTCAGCGTCTGCTGGAACTTGGACTGGCATCCGACGATGTCCAGGTGATCAGTCAGGATGCGCGCGACGAGCACGCGGCTGCCGCTCACAAGGGCCTGTGGGAGAGCATCAAGGACTTCTTCACGGACAACGACGAGCGCGCGACATATGAAGAAGGAGTGCGACGCGGTGGGCAGCTGCTGACGGCCCGCGTCCAGGACGAAGACGCCGACGACGTGCTGGCCGTCCTCGAAAGTTCGGACGCCGTGGATCTGGACCAGCGTGCGCAGGAGTGGCGATCGACGGGTTGGACCGGCACAGCCGCTACCGGCACTGCCGCTTTCGAGCCCATGGCCGAAGAAGTTATCGTGGGCGATTTCGAGGGACAGCGCATCGAAGGCGTTAGCGACACCGTGCGTCGCACCGAAGTGCAGCTTGAAGAGACGCGCGACGACGAGGAAGCACGTGACGACAGTCTTGTGCCGGGCGCAGAGTCCAGCAATCGCGAGCCCGATACTCGACCGGGGCGCCCGACTCGTCAGTGAAGCCTCCACGCAGGAGGTTCTTGGCGTAGCTGTTCGGAGGGCAGAGTTGCGGCAGCAGCAGCCGGCACGCGAGCCATGCAAAACTGTTTTGTCAGTTCGGCGCGCTGGCGCTGGAAATCGCCGCACCTTCCGCCGCATAAACGATCGGCTGCGCGCCCGTCAGGCACTGACCAATCGTGGTGCCCTGTACCTTGAACTCGATCTGATACGTGGTCCCGACTGGCACCGTAACTTGACGCTCGAATCGGCCATTCACTCGCGTTGCCGATCGGCGCGATGCGCTACCGGTTCTGGATGCTATCGCCAAGGACGCCCGCGTCCGGTCCGTTGCGACTACTGCACGATCCGAGGGCTAGGCTGTCGCCTCGATCGCTACGCCCGAGGACCGCTGCGGGGGCGCCATGAATTCCGGGCCGACAGGATCTGTGATTGTTGAGCTCAGGATGCAATCCATCCCGCGTCGAGTCGCGGCATCGAGTGACCGCGCTCGAGCGCAGGCCTGCGACGGCGCGGCCCACGATCCTTTCCGAAATGCCGAAGCCGTACACCGGCGCGGTATCGATCAGGCTGATGCCCTGGTAGAGGGCGTCCCGGATCGTCGCGATGGCGGCGTGCTCGTCGGTCCCGCCCCACACTCCAGCCGCCGATTGCCCAGGTTCCCAACGCCACACGCGACACTGGCCGCGCGATCCCGGGAATGGTGATGAAATATGTATTGACGTTGTCGTGCAGGGACTGGCTCGACTCCCGCATGAGGGGATCTCCTGTGTTGGCACCGCTGCAGCTTCCGCTGCGGCGATTGCCCGGCGGTTTCAGCGGCACACGCTCGCGTTTCAGTTGCAACCGAGTACCGTCGCTACTTGACGCTGTAGCCACGCGCATCCAGGCATGCGGCCTGCGCTCGCAGATAGTCGGCGCGTTTGCTGGACGCCATCGCCACTGCTACGCCTCCGCCGGCTTGCGTGGGGTCATAGCCAGTCGCGTCCGCAGCGGAGCGATGACATTCGTAACGATCTGTCGACTGCTGCTGGGCCGACTGGCCGTTGCGCGGATAGATGAAGATGGAATCCGTCACAGGCGCCTGCGTGGTGCCGCCGGTCTCGATACCGGTCGGAGGCATCACTACCTGGTATTCGTCTGCCTGCGGCACCCACGCGTAGTACGTGTCGTTCGCGTAGTAGTACGGCACTCCGCTCCACCACACGGTGGAATACAACGGCGGTAGCACGGGCACGTAGGCACCGATGGGCGCCGCGATCACCACCGAAACTCCGCCGTCGCGGCGATACCATTCGCCTCCGTGATAGAGGAACGCGCCGCCGCCGTAGTGAACGGTGTATGCGCCTCTTGGGACGCCCGGCACTGAGTAGCCGTGCTCGTGATAGAAGTGGTCGTGATCGAACCGATCGTCGAAATGCATTTGCGCGGGGCCGTCACGCCCAAGGTCATCGCGATACGCGGCGCTCACTTGCGACGTGGTACCAATCACAACCGCCGCGACGCACGCCAGCGTGATCCGCTTAGTCACCGTTTCTTTCGTGAACATACGCGTTACCTCACTCATCTGACGCTGTAGCCGCGCCCTTCCAGGCATGCACCGATCGCGCGGCGGAACTCCGCTGCTTTGGTTTCCATCACGGCCGTCTGCGCCTCGCTCAGATCGGCATGAGCCTTCAGACGATTGAGTTCTTGGTCATGCTCGGCGGCGACGATTCCGCCGACAGCGGCGCCCGCCAAACCGCCGATCAGTGCTCCGCTTTCCCCATGCCATGGATCCACAACTGCGCCGAGCGCTGCTCCCGTCACTACGGCGCCGCCGACCACCGCGCCGCTCGGCGGCGACTGATCGACGATCTGCATGCGCTGATGCGGTGGCACTTCCGGCGCACTTGGATCGAAGCCGCTCTGCCCTACTGCCCAGGTATTGCACTCGTACTTGTCGCGGTCCTGTTGCGTGACTGGAACGCTGCGACCCTGCGACGGATAGAAATAGACGTTGGTGTCGGGCGGCTCGGGCTGCTGCGCCATCGGAACTTCCAACGGCTCGGACACGCAACCGCACAGAGCGCAGGTCGCGACCAGCAGTAGCGCAGACGTATTCATGTTCATGGCAGATCACCTTGCCGAGCATCTTGCTCGTGGAGCCAAGTAGATCCGACTGCCATTGATCGAGAGTGTCACCGGCGTGGAGCGCCATTGCAGATGAAACCTCGCCTGCAACACTCGTCGATGCTATAGAGTCGCGCGTGGCGCGACGTTCTTCGTCAGGCAAAGTCCTCTATGCTGCCCTTCTGGGCAATGTCCTGATTGCAACAACTAAGTTCGCCGCGGCGGCCTGGACGGGCAGTTCCGCGATGTTGAGCGAAGCGGTGCACTCGCTCGTGGACACAATCAACGAACTGCTCCTGCTGTATGGATTGCATCGCTCCAGGCGGCCGCCGGACAGATCCCATCCGTTGGGTCACGGACGCGAACTGTATTTCTGGAGCTTCATCGTCGCACTGATGGTGTTCGGCCTGGGCGCAGGCGTCGCTCTGTTCGAGGGCATCAGTCACGTCCTCCATCCTCTGCCGATCGAGAATCCCACGGTCAATTACGTCGTGCTCGGCGTGTCGTTCGTTTTCGAGTTCGGTTCCTGGTGGGTGGCATTGAAGGCATTTCGTGCGGCGAAAGGTGGACGCGGGTATCTGGAGGCCATCGGCGTTGCAAAGGACCCGACTACTTTCACCGTGCTGTTCGAAGACTCCGCCGCGCTTGCAGGTCTGCTGATCGCACTCGGGGGCATATGGGCCGCGCAGGTCTTTGACATGCCAGAGCTCGACGGCCTCGCGTCGCTGGGTATCGCGCTCGTGCTGGCTGCGGCGGGTGCAGCTCTCGCACGCAGAACCAAGCAGCTCCTGATCGGCGAAGTGGCACAGCCGGAGTTACAGCGCTCGATCCTCGAGATCGCCGGTCGTCACGCCGGCATCGCCAGGGCCAACGGCGTCCTCACCTCACAGCTGGGTGCTGATCAAGTCGTGGCAGCATTGAGCGCGGAATTCGACGATCGGCTCACGACGCCCGAGATCGAGGACTGCGTCAGGAGCCTGGAAGAGGAAATCCGCGCGGCGCATCCCGAAGTCTCGCTGCTCTTCGTGAAGCCGCAGACGGCAGCGACTTGGGAATCGAGGCGCAGGGCGATCGAAGCAGGGGGAACTGATTCGGACTAGCCATCACTGCACCTTCTCGAACTGCCACGTCCATCGCTCGTCCTGCTCCGAGTCGATGATTGAATAGCCATCGGCGATCGTGGTCGCGCCGAACCCAATGGGCCACGGGATGGGTCCGGTCTCGAACCACTTTGTGTGGAAGAACTCGTTGTCATTGACGAACGTCAGGGTGCCGCTGGAACTCGTGCATACGGTGGTGACCGTGATCGTGAGCGGCGGCTGCAGCGAATCTTCACCCCCGGTGAATTGGAGAGTGTTTCCGCCCAACCATAACAGCGCGAAATGCCCATGATCCTTCGCGTCATAGCTCTTGGTCGCCGTCTCGACGCATGTACCGTCCTCGTACGGGAAGGAGTCGTTGATGTGCACGGTGATCGTGCCCTCGATCGCTCGCCAGATACCCAGGGGGTTGGTCAAATCGGGGCGGAATCGCAGACTCTCGCCCTCGGCACTGGTGATGAAGCCCGACGTTGCCGCGTTGTTCTGACGATACGTCGTGCTGCCGGTCCAGTCGCTGCACGGCGTGGCGGAATAGATGAGTTGAAAGCCCTGGTCGTGTATTCGCAGATTCGCGGGCTGGAAGCCGCGATTCGCAACGACGAGGATGACCTCCTCCACGTCCTCATCGCTGTTGTCACGACAGAAGAAGCGCTCTTTCTTCTGCGACCAGTCTTCCGCTTCACGCCACGGCTGGTTGCGGATCTTGACGATCGCGCGGATGCTCGCATTTGGATCGTCGCCCGCGCTGGTGTTCTGGAAGAGGATGCCGCGGATATTCGGATCCTTCGTGAAGTCCCAC
>Ga0207689_10002138_pt1 | contig 18584 bp, 13 predicted proteins | sample KBSMisM52_FD_184312 | JGI IMG/M metagenome (GOLD analysis project Ga0207689, IMG submission 184312) | Miscanthus rhizosphere microbial communities from Kellogg Biological Station, Michigan, USA - KBS Miscanthus M5-2 (SPAdes) (version 2) | ecosystem: Host-associated > Plants > Roots >... | reverse complement strand
ACCGTTTAAAAACCCTCCGAAAAGAATCTAAATTACATAAAGAACTCCTGTATATTCATGACATAGCCCACCATAGTTGTATAAGCCAATGCCGGCGTCCTGAACATATTACGATTCTCTTTCCATTTTTTGAAATTGTCACGACAAAATGCATCCCAATTAGAAGCGTTCAATTGAACTCTTCCGAGGGAAATGCATGGTCCATCCATTTGTGTAGTATGCCACCATCCACCCGGGTGCAATATTGTCTCTCCTTCTTCAACGGTCACTGTAATGCACTTTGCCTTTCTGAACAAGGGAAATCGGTCATAATCGGGATTAAATATATTTACCAGCGATTTCTTGGGATTTTCCGGGTCGAGATATAAATATTGTACCTGGTCCGGCGGGTAAAGAAAAAATGTTTTCGATCCGTACAATTGGGTCATCTGGTTATGCAAAAACAACAAATCAATATGAAGAGTCGGCCAGCGTGAACCGGCCCCTCCCAGGAAAAATTCATACACATGTGTATTGCCAAACATAAAGTGAGGCATAAGAGCGTGATGAACCCGGTCCAGCTTTGCATACAATATTTCTGGTTTTATATCAGCAAGCAGCTCGGGAAAAAATTTCTCTACGTTAAAATTGAATGGATAGGGAACCGGTTTTCCGGAAGGTGGTGCAAGCATGAGATCGATGTAGTCGGACATCCTGTAAGGCACACCACCGATTTGCTTGGTAACATCCGGGTAATTTTTTTTAAAAAATTCCGGTGTGATTTTCCCCATAGCGTTCCAGTCTTTTGCTGCATCTTTTAATACGACCGGAATCTCTGGCTTAATATATTCATTATACAGTTCCTTTCGGGAAAGATTGCTCCGTTTATCAACCTTTACTTCTGAAAAATTTAAATTTAGTTTCATAGTGTCGTATATTTTAGGTTTAAAACATCGCTAAGCGGAACATATTTGTCCGTCAAGATTTGCTCATGATCGACGACACCTGGCACGACAGCCAGGCATAACTATACGCTGCTATTGCCTTGACCTTGTTACCCTTTTTCTTGAAATCCCAGACATCTTTCATAAAATCTTTACGATTTTTATGATTCAACTGATCAAAGGCAACGGATATCGTCGGGGTCAGAGAGTAGGCCGTATGCCATGTGCCAAAAGGAATAAATAGAGTTTCTCCCGGTCCAACAGTAAAATGAATGGGAGTCGCATTTTTATATTTTGGAAATTTCTCGTAGTCGGGCTCGAAAATATTGAGATCAGATCTCCAGGGATCGTCAGCTTTAGGATACAGAAATTCTTCCTGTCCTCTCGGATAAACTGTAAATCTCTTTTCACCATACAATTGAGTAATCCATGCATTCAGATGGTAATAGTCTAAATGAACGTAAGGAAACCTACCGCCCGGACCTCCAATGAATATTTCCGTAACACCTCCCCAATGACCCACCCTAAACATTTTATTTTCCAACCAATTCGGCAAGGCATAGTTTAAATTTAAAGGAGTAATCAGCGGTCTTAACTCTGGAATGTCGTCGTCCACATTAAATTTTATTGGGTATGGTGCCGGATTCTTCTCGGTGCTGTTTTCTACCAAATCCATTATTTCTTTCATCGTGTAGGTCTTTCCACCAATTACCTGCGTGCGGTCACCATAATTCTCTCTGAACCAGTTCGGCGAAAAAAGTTCCTTAGCCTTCCACACTTTCGATGCATTTTTGAATACAACAGGAATACCGGGTTCATAAAATTTCTCCATAAATTCCTGGTGCGAGATATCCCCTACTTTTTGTACTTCCATGATAATTAAATTATTAATGTGCGCTACAAAATAAAAATTATACGGCAATAAAGCAATATATCTTAGTAATTATGCGACTTTTTAAAAACGATAAAAACTTATTTCTTCAATTGTTATTGCAGGCCTTTTGTGGTGTAGTCGAAAAGCCTATACTAATAGCCTGACTGCCAAAACATTATGGTAAAACAAATAGTTGGTGAGTAAATAAACTTACCAGGCTACTCAATCAGAAAACTTTTGCAAGTTATACCCGGATTTTTTCCTCCTCGGTATATACAATATTTTCTTCCAGAGCTTCTTTGCGAACTTCGGCAATAAGCATATGACCGAGTGATGGAAGCATGACCTTGACAGCATTATTCCGTACTTCAAGAACATTTCCTTTCCGAAGAATTAAAGGATTGCTTATAAATTTTACAGTTTCCTCCGGCCTCACCAGGGTTTTCTCAAGTCTCACATCCGGGTACTCGTTTAAAAATCGTTGAATGGCGTTTATTTCTTCTTCGCTAACAACGGCAGGCTTTCCCAGCCAATAATAAAAACTCACTACCCCTCTTGTCTGAATTACTTTATCATGATCCTTTTCAGCAAGATGAACAAATACGTATGAGTTAAACAATGGGTCATTTACAACCCTGCGCTTATCGCCCCACTCCTTATAACTTTTGTTGAGCGGGCAATATGCCTTAATCTTCTTTTTTTCTAAAAGTTCAGTTACCTTTTTTTCCCATTTAGGACGTGTGTAAACTGCAAACCACTTTGAATCTTTCATTTTAAGTACGTTTTAGGTCCGATATTTTGTTGCAGCTTTTCGAGGGTATGTGATTATATTTTACAGGCGTTTTAAATTATTAGTTTAAAATAAAGTCTGTTTTTTGTTGTCAATGTTTTTAATCTTTATCCGAATGGCCGATATATTTTCTGTCCGCGTAACCATATTCGTATCCATAGCCATAGCCGTATCCGAATCCTTTGTTGAAAATACCTCTTGATCTTACAGCATTGAATACGATATTCAGATTTTTCAACGCTTTGATTTTATTATTTTCATCCAGCAATTTAATCATCGCTTTCGGCGTATAGCGATGACGTACTACGAACAAAGTAGTATCACAGAATTCGGAAATGATATACGCATCCGTAACCGGTTGAATGGGTGCCGTATCTGCAATAATATAATCGAATGCTTCTTTGTTCTCGAGATAGCTAAACAGGTCTCCGAGACGGGAACTCAAAAGCAATTCAGTGGGATTGATTGCCGGATTTCCTGCAGGTATTACATACAGGTTGTCATGCTCAGTTTTTTGAAGAATATCCTTTACATCTTTTTCTTCTTCGAGGTATTCCTTTATGCCATACTGATCAACAAGATTGAATAAGGCCGATGTCTTTGGATTGCGCATATCAAAGTCAATCAACACTACTTTTTTTCCTGAAGAAGCCAGGCTTTTGGCGATATTACTGCTTATAAAGCTTTTTCCTTCACCACCAATGCTTGACGTAACTATCAACCGCTTCTTAGTTGCCTGTTTGCGGTATAAACGCAACGCCATTCTCAATTGCCTGAATTGTTCGGCAACAGCCATCTTTACCATTTTGCCTGACTTGCGAACAAAAAAATTGCGCTTAGGCACATGCGTTATCTCTGCAATCACGGGCACCGAAGTAAATTCTTCTATTTCCGATCTGAAGATTATTTTGTTTGTAAAGAATTCCTTCAGACTGATATAAGAAACACAGATCAATACCGCAATTATCACCGCTGCGAGATAAACGATAACTCCTTTTGGGCTTACCGGGAATAAAGAAGCCGCAGCCCAATCAACAATTTTACTATCGGGAATTGAGTTGGCATATATCAATGCTGTTTCTTCTCTCTTATTTAATAAGGTCGAATATACCTGGTTCAAAATATCCTTCTGCCGTTCAATCTCCGTCAATTCTCTTTCCTTGCCTGGAATTGTTTGCAGTTTTGAAATATAATCACTGTTTGAACTTGCCAAACTGCCTTTGCTGGCTTGCAGATTTTTACGTGTACTTCTAATTGTTTCGAGAATGTTTGGCCGTATCCTTTCAATTTGACTTGCAATAGACGAAACAAGCGGGTTATTTTCTCCCGATGATTTTTTCAAATTTTCATACTGCAATTCAGCGGTATATAATTTTTCAAGTGACTGAGAAAGAGTTGGATCACTGATGCCCAATGTTGCAGGAACGAGATTGCCTTTATTATCTTTGGCAGTTACATACTGCTCTACCTGGTCCAATACACTCAGCTGTGTATTAATCTCAGTAAGTTTCGAATCATTAGCCCCGGCACTTTGAATAAACATTTTACTTTGTTCGCTCAGATCTACTATACCATGGCTTGATTTATAATCCTGAACACTTCTTTCTATTGAATCCAATTGACCTTTCACAACCTTAACACGCGAATCCAAAAAGGCAAGCGTACTTTTTGCCAGCGCATTCTTTTCGTTCAATGAAGCCTCATTGTAGGCTTTGATAAGACTATTTAAAATGTCTTTCCCTTTTTGCGGAACTTCCTCATCGAACGCAAGGTTAATTACCGAAGACTGTTTGCTCGACACAGCGACTTTTAATGCGGTCGCAATATCATTGATAACTTTATTTTCCGGAATTAGTGAAAAATACAGCGGATGATGCGCTTCATCGTTTTTCTTAGCATTCCTGCTGAATTTAAGCACGCCGAATGGCGTATTCACCCATTGATCGAGCGCGTAAGAATTATTTCCGATAACAACCTGGTTATCGTTATCCTTAAAAGAGAAATACACCTTTTTTTGAGGAACGATATCCGCTGTTTCTTTTACAGATATAATTACAGGCGAAGTCAGGTATGCGGAAACCGATCGCAGGTACTCTTCTTCATATACCGGCGAGTATAAGTTTAAATTTTTCACAACCTGGGCTATCAGTTCGCGTGAGCTGATAACTTCCATTTCATTCTCCACGATTTTTTTAGCGCTTACCGCATCCAGAGATTCTATTGTTTTAGAATCCTCGACACCCTTATTCTGATCTTTTACTAGAATAGTCGCAGTGGATCTGTAAGCCGGTACAGCATAAAAACGCAGGTATGCCCATGCCATCGCGCCAAATATTGCAATGAGTAAAATAAAAAGTGGCCAATAAGGGAAATACCTGAACATCACGACATTCAGAAAATTATCTGAATCGTTATCGCTTTTTTGAATTTTCGTCTTCGAAGTCGCCATAAGGTATGTTTGTTATTTTTTATTATTCGTTATTACATATGTTAGTGTAACAGCGGTAGCAAATGCACTAAAAATAACGGGTATCCATATCACACCCCTGCTAGTACTTGCTACTTTGTTTTTATTTGTTTCAACATAAACAACATCATTGGATTTTAAATAATAATAAGGTGATGTAAATAATTCGTTTGTGTTAAGATTAATTCGCTGAAAACTTTTTGCACCCTCAATCTCACGAATTATCAACACGTTGTCCCGCTTGCTGTAAATTGTAAGATCGCCTGCCAGTCCCAGTGCCTCAAGCAATGAAATTTTTTCATTGGGAACATTGATCACAGTTGGATGGCCCACTTCACCAATTACTGTAACCTTATAATTAAGATAACGGATATTCACAATGGGATCAACGAGCAATTTTCCGACCTCAAGCCCTTTTGTAATATTATCTTTTAATTGTTTTTTGGAGAGACCGGCAGCTTTAATATTTCCAAGAATCGGAAACTGGATGTATCCATCCTGGTTTACAAGATATCCTGAAACATTGCTTGTATTTCCTGCAGCGTTTGTAGACTGCGTAGCCGGCGTATTCGGGTTGTTGAAAATAACAGTGGCCTCGGGGTTAATGCTGCTCACTGATATGCTTAGCAGATCATTTTTTTGAATTACCGGTTCAAGATCTTCTACCTGGCTTTTAATGGAAGCCTGGTTAAGTTCGTTAAACAACGTTACTTCTTTTGTGCTCGTACAGCCAATCAAAAAAGACAGACAGCCAGCAATAATTGAAAGCCTGAGTTTACTTATAATCATAAAGTATTAATTCAGTCAAATAATGGTTAACCACAAATATGGATAAACTATACTACTAAACAGTTAAAGACAGAACACCGGAAACAGTTTCAGCGAAGGATATTAGCTTATTCTTTGTAGATATGGAAGCAACTTGCTATTAATCAGAGGGGTGTTAGTCGGGAGGTATAGCAACGTTCCTTTAAGAGCAACAAATATAGAATCTATTTTAGAGAAATCCAAACTCTTCAGGAATAACCAAAGCTATAGAAGTAGAATCATATATTTAAATTTCAGAAACGCTTTAAAAATTATGTTATCAACAATTTATTGACAATATCTGATGTCCGTAACTATTTCTTTCTGAGAAGATAATCTTTAAGAAGCTCAAAATTGCTGCCAATTTTCACACTGAGTTTCGGTTTTTGTATAATCTCTTTTACAGGTTCAGGCAGTGGAATTGTGGATCCGATAATTGGCTCAACGACATCGTAAAATTTCAGTGCATGTGCAGTTTCCAGGAACATTCCATGATTTTCCGGATGATTTTTTAGATACTTAATCAATGATAAATATCCCACAGCACCATGAGGGTCAAGAAGATATTCTGCCGAGTCAAACACATCTTTTATAGCCGTCCGGGTGTCTGCATCCGGAATGCTATAACTACTCAAAATGTTTTCCAGGTTCACAAACTGGTTATCGAAGAGCTCGAGAATCCGCACAAAATTGCTCGGATTTCCAACATCCATTGCATTGGAAATAGTCGGTATGGCTGCTTTCGGCTCATACTTTTGCGTTTGCAAAAAATCAGGTACAACCCTGTTTGCATTACAGGCCGCAATAAAATGTTTTACAGGCAATCCCGAAACATGTGCTAAAAGACCGGCGCAAATGTTTCCAAAGTTTCCACTCGGAACCGAGATCACAGGCGGCGAATTTTTGTAGGGCCATTGCTTATAAGCCAAAAAGTAGTAAAACTGCTGCGGTAACCACCGGGCTACATTTATAGAATTGGCTGAAGTCAGCAAAAGTTCTTTCTTAAGCTGATTGTCTGCAAAAGCCTGCTTCACCATGTGTTGGCAATCATCAAAACTACCTTCTACTTCCAGCGCGAAAATATTTTTACCCAGCGTGGTCAATTGTTTTTCCTGCACAGAACTCACTTTACCTGACGGATACAAAATGACAACATCAACACCTTCCACATTATAAAATCCATTTGCCACAGCACTGCCGGTATCGCCCGAGGTAGCTACAAGTACGGTAATTTTTTCGCTGTTACCTTTCGAAAAAAAACCGAGACAGCGACTCATAAATCTCGCTCCTATATCTTTGAAGGCAAGCGTTGGTCCATGAAATAGTTCAAGCGAGTAAACAGTATCCGCTACTTTAACAAGCGGTATCGGAAAATTTATTGTCTCGGAAACAATCCGGTACAATTCATCTTCCGGAATTAAATCTCCTACAAATGGTTTGATTACTGTGAATGCAATTTCAGCATCGTCTTTTTTTTCTATTTCTTTAAAAAAAGAAGGTTCAACAGCCGGAATTTTCTCCGGAAAATAGAGCCCTTTATCCGGCGCCTGCCCGAGTATGGTTGCTGTTTTGAAATCGACAACGGGTGATTGCCTGTTTAAACTATAATACTTCATGAAAATTTACTAATCATCAATGGCGACTCCGTCATAGTTAACGGTCGTCACATAGGTTTTAAAATCTACACCAATCTTTTCGTACACATTTTGCATGAGTTTTTCAACTTCTTTTGCAGTCTTTAGCTCTTCACACAACATAAAGATAGAAGGTCCCGAACCTGAAATACCGCCCCCCAATGCTCCAATTTCTTTACTTCCTTTTTTCACCTGGTCAAATCCGGGAATAAGAATACTTCTGACAGGTTCTATTATCACATCCTCAAGTGAGCGGCCTATCAGTTTATAATCCTGTTTCAGAAAACCCGTAACCAATCCGGCAATATTGCCCCACTGCTTTATGGCATCCTTCAACTGGACTTCTTTTCGGAGTATTTGTCTGGCATCAGAAGTTCGCACTTCTATCTGTGGATGGACTACAGTTACATAAAGCGGCGGTCCACCCAGTTCAATAATATCCAACGGAAATATGGACCGGATCAATGTGATGCCGCCGTATATACATGGTGCAATATTATCGGCATGCTTTACGCCACTGGCTACTTTTTCCCCGTTCATTGCAAAGCGTACGAGATCTTCTTTCGAAAATGTATTTCCTGTAAGATGATTCGCAGCTATTACAGCACCTGCAGAACTGGCGGCGCTTGAACCCAACCCGCTACCGGGTTTTATCCGTTTATCGATACAAACATCAAAACCGACATCCTGATTTAGCTCCTGCAAAAATGCAAGAAGCGCAGCACCGGCAACATTTTTTTCCGGCTCTGCAGGTAAATCATATCCATCGATATGACGTATGCGGATACCCGGAGCATCACTCAATGTAAGTTCCATTATATCTTCCGGCTCTTTTAACGCAAGGCCAAGAATATCAAACCCGCAAACGAGATTTGCTACTGTAGCCGGAGCTTTAATCTTTATAGTCTTTTGTTTGTTCATTTATCAAACGCTTGCTGTACGAACAATATCTGCAAATACGCCGCTCGCTGTAACTTCCGCACCTGCCCCAGCCCCTTTCACTACCAGCGGTTGCTCTTTATAACGATCTGTGTAAAATAAAACTACATTATCCTTTCCGTACAAATGATACAGGTCATTTTTAGAATCAATATGCTGCAATCCTACCGAAGCTTTTCCATTTTCATATTTAGCAACAAACTTCAATTTCATATTCGCTTGTGCAGCTTCGTTATATATTTTTTTAAAATGATCTTCATGCTTTGCCATTTCTTTATAAAAATCTGCTACCTCGCCTTCCATACAGGAAGCAGGCATAAAAGAGCGATTTTCGATCTGGTCCATTTCAAGATGTTCTCCTGATTCTCTCGCCAATATCATTATTTTACGCATCACATCCGTACCACCCAGGTCTAATCTTGGGTCCGGTTCGGTATAACCTTCATCCTGCGCCTGTTTCACCACTTCTGCAAAGCTTTTCCCGCCATTATAGTTATTAAATACAAAATTCAATGTACCACTTAGTACTGCTTCAATTCTGTTTACCTTATCACCACTCCGCAGCAAATCGTTTAATGTACCAATCACAGGGAGACCTGCACCGACATTCGTTTCAAAAAGGAAAGGCGCATTGTATTCTCGTGAAAGATCTTTGAGCTTTTTATAATAATCATAAGATGATGAACAAGCTACTTTATTACAGGCCACTACTGAAATTGCTTTTTGCAAAAGCTGGTCATAGCATTCCGCCAGTGTGTTATTCGCTGTTACATCCGTAAATACGGAATTTCTCAGATTTTTAGAATGAATAATTTCAATGAACCGCTGAAGGTTCATAGGCTCCCCATTTTCAAGTGATTGCTTCCAGTTTTTTAAGTCAATACCGTCGTCATTGAACGACATCTTCCGGCTATTCGCCATGCCTATAACCCTCACCTGTAACCGAAGATGTTGCTGAAGATACTCTTTTTGTTTGTCCAGTTGAGCCAACAAACGGCTGCCCACGTTTCCAACGCCGGCTATAAAAAGATTAATCTGCTTGTACGTGGTTTCAAAAAATTCTTCATGCAGTACATTGATTGCCTTTTTCACATCGTCGGATGCAATCACTGCAGATATATTTCTTTCCGAAGAACCTTGTGCTATGGCGCGGATATTCACACCATTTCTTCCCAGCGAACCAAACATTTTTCCACTTACACCGGTATGATTTTTCATATGGTCGCCAACAAGTGCGACAATGGCCAGATTTTTTTCGATAATCAAAGGATCTACTCTTCCTGTTTCAATTTCATACGCGAATGCTTTATCTACTACCTCTTTTGCTTTGTTTGAAGCACTGTCTTCTATGCCAACACAAATAGAATGTTCTGAAGAACTTTGTGTAATTATTATTACATTGATCTTTTCATTGGCCAATGCTTCAAAAAGCCTTTTTGAAAAACCGGGTATCCCCACCATGCCGCTTCCTTCAAGACTTAATAAAACAATTTTATTAATGCTCGAAATGCCACGGATGATAGTTCCGTTTTCTTTGGCGTCACTCTCTATTTTAGTACCATAGTCACCGGGTGCAAAGGTGTTTTTTATCCATACCGGTATCTTTTTGCTCATTACCGGTTGTATGGTAGGCGGGTAAATTACTTTGGCTCCGAAGTGCGATAACTCCATAGCCTCCTGGTAAGAAATGTGGGGAATTTGCCGCACATTCGATACAAGCCTCGGGTCGGCTGTCATCATTCCACTTACATCGGTCCATATTTCCAATACCTCAGCGTAAATGCCTGCTGCTAAGATAGCGCCGGTGTAATCAGAACCGCCACGCCCAAGCGTCGTGGTTGTTCCGTTGCCGTCTGAAGCGACAAAGCCGGGCACGATAAACAGCGAATTATTATTGCCCGAAAAATATTGATTAATCTTTTTGTTCGTGGCAATGAAATCTACAGCAGCATTGCCGTAATTTGAATCGGTAACAATTAATTCTCGCGCATCTTTCCAGGTGTTTGTAACACCCGCAGAATTCATATAAGCCGAAATAATCTGCGAAGACATTAATTCCCCGTAACTGACTATCCTGTCTTTTGTTCTTGCGGACAATTCACCGAGCAGAAATATACCATTGCATATATCCTCAATTTCATTACAGCTTCTTTTTACCCAGCTCAAGACACTGCTTTGCTGAACAACCGGCAATAGTGCTTTTACAGCATCCAGGTGTCTTTGTTCTATAATCCGCAACTTTTCTTTATAGCTTTCATCCATGTGTGAGGCCTGTTCGCCGCTTTGCAAAAGAAGGTCGGTAATACCGCCAAAGGCAGACACCACCACTACTGCATTATCTTTTTTTATTGCCTGTTGAACTATCGCTGACACTTTCTGTATGTTTTCTGCATTTGCAACAGAAGTGCCACCGAATTTTAAAACCTGCATGATTGTCTTTTATTTTTTAAATGTATAAATTCCTCTTGTACTTATTAACAGCTAAACGCCCGTGGGTAATATGGAAGTATACAATCCGCTTAGCGGACTGTTGTTGTTGTTGTGGATGTGCCAAAACCTGATTCCGAGGCAATTAAACTGCCCGGAATGGTATGGATAATATGAAGCGGGAAATGTTTCATTTTTCAACGGAAGCAAATGTATAAAACAATTTCTAATTAATTTAATGATCACCATTTTTTTCTGAAAATGATTTAATTTCATCACGTTTTTACTGCTTGCTATATTACACAACCCAAACTTTATTAAATAAACTTGAATGGATCATCAGTCAAATAAAGCATTGCAGCAGTTCAAGAACTTTGTAGGCATCAAATTTCAGTTATACAACAGTTTATTTACCTCGCTTCCTTTTCATCGTATCGAAAAAACCGGGATATTGTTATCGCTCCTGGCCAATAATTGTGAAGAAGGTTTTAAGAAAAAACTTAGCCCGATACAGATTATTGACGATTTTTTTAAGAGACACACATCTTATTCTGCCGAAGTAGACCAGATTGATCTTTTATTCCGGTTTGTTCAATATGTCGAGAGACAGGTTGTTTTGTTCGATGCACTGGAAGATGCAGCTTTTCGTGAGATAAACGATCTGAATGGACCGGGTACATTGAAAAACCTGGAGACAGAAGTATTGCAAACCAATGCACAGGCACAACTGGCGGAAAAAATGAAGGATTTTGCCGTGAGGCTGGTACTGACGGCTCATCCTACTCAGTTTTACCCGGGATCGGTTTTGGGTATTATCAATGACCTTTCAAAAGCGCTTGGAGAAAACAATGCCGGGCAGGTGAATACATACCTGCAGCAATTGGGAAAGACTCCGTTTTTCAAAAAACAAAAACCCACGCCATACGATGAAGCGATCAGCCTGATCTGGTATCTTGAAAATGTATTTTATGCTGCCGCGGGAAGAATAACCTCATTATTAAAGTCACAGTTTCCGGAAGCAATTAATACAAATGAAAATCCCGTAATAAGAATGGGATTCTGGCCCGGTGGCGACAGGGATGGAAATCCGTTTGTGACAGTTGATATTACCATGCAGGTGGCAGATGCATTGCGCAGTGCTATCATAAAATGTTACTATCTCGATGTACGGAGATTAAAGCGCCGGTTAACATTCGAAGGAATCGATACATTACTTGCGGGACTTGAAATAAAACTTTACAACAACATTTTTATTCCCGGTCAAAAAACAAATCTTTCAAAGACGGAAATTCTTCAGACGCTTGAAGAAATACGAAATATTATTATTCACCAGCACAACGGCCTCTTCCTGCATATGGTGAATAACCTGATTAATAAAGTAGAAGTCTTCGGTTTATTCTTTGCCTCTCTGGACATCCGGCAGGAAAGTTCCGTTCATGGCAAACTTTTCAATACGCTTGCAAAAAAGAGTACCATACTGCCGGATAACTATGCCGAATTGAGCGATACTGAAAAAATAAATATCCTCGGGAATATTCAAACATCGGCAGATACAAATGTATTTGATGATGCCATTCATAAAGATACATTTGAGACAATAGCATCTATTAAATTGATTCAGCAATACAATGGTGTTGAAGGGTGCAGCCGTTATATCATCAGTCAGTGTACAAGCGCATTGAACGCAATGGAAGTTTACGGATTGTTTTTGTTGAGTGGCTGGAAAAAAGAAGAATTAAACATTGACATCATTCCGTTATTTGAAACAGTAGATGATTTGCAGAGCGCTGCTGAAGTAATGAAAACGTTGTACACCGATCCTGTTTATAAAGAACATCTCAAACGCAGGGCCAACCGCCAGACAATTATGCTTGGTTTTTCCGATGGCACAAAAGATGGCGGATATTTAATGGCGAACTGGAGTATTTACAAGGCCAAAGAAGAGCTGACAAAGATTTCAAAGGAATATAATGTTGATGTTGTCTTCTTTGATGGCCGTGGCGGTCCTCCCGCACGCGGTGGCGGTAAAACACATAAGTTTTATGCGTCGATGGGCCACAATATTTCCAATAAGGAAATACAACTGACCATCCAGGGACAAACGGTGAGTTCAAATTTCGGGATCATCGATTCGGCACAGTTTAATATTGAGCAATTGATTCATGCGGGAATATCCAATGATATTTTCTCGACGCAATTGCGAACGTTATCCAATAAACAGGAGAGCCTTTTGGAAGAACTGGCCGAATTTAGTTATGAATCGTACATGGGATTAAAAAACCATCCTTATTTCCTCGATTATCTCGTGCACGCAAGCCCGCTTCGTTTTTACAGCGATACAAATATCGGCAGCCGTCCGGCCAAACGAAACGGATCAGCAAGACTTCAGTTAAAAGATTTAAGAGCAATACCATTTGTTGGTTCATGGAGCCAATTAAAGCAAAACGTTACCGGTTATTACGGTGTCGGCACAGCGCTGCAGCAAATGGAAAAAAATGGAAAATTCTCCGAATTGAAAGACCTGTACAACGAGTCTCTATTCTTTAAAACCTTACTGGATAATTGTGAAATGGCGATGATGAAGTCATTCTTTCCGTTGACCGCATTTTTGCGTGAACATTCGCAATACGGTGAAATATGGCAGATGATTTACGCGGAGTACGAATTAACAAGGCAATATTTATTTCGTTTGTCGGGCAGAACAGAATTGATGGCTAATTATCCTGTTGAGCAACTTTCTATTCAAATGCGGGAACGTATCGTACTTCCGCTTGTAACGATACAGCAATATGCAATTACACAGGTGCGCAATCTTGAAGAGGCACTCGTTCAACCACCATTGAAAAGTAAATATGAAACGTTGGTGATGCGTTGTTCATTTGGTATTATTAACGCAGGAAGGAATTCAGCTTAGAAATCATTGAAAAAAAGAAAGGCTCTCCATGGAAATGGAGCGCCTTTAACGATTGCTTGCCCTACAAAAAACGTTAGTAAGTTATAAGCAGTTAGTTTTCGTTTACTATAATTTTTCGTCGTGTTGGGATAAGTCCAAACCAATTTCTTCTTCCTGGGCAGTAACCCTGATCGGATAAAAGATATCGACAAGTTTAAACACTACAAATCCCATTACAAGGGCAAACACTACAACGATTAAACATCCGAGCAATTGATGTAAAAAGAAATCAGTACCGCCATATATCAATCCATCGTTGCCGGCGGCATTTATTTTTTTACTGGCGAAAATACCGGTACAGATCATACCGACTATACCACCGATGCCATGGCAGGGAAATACATCTAATGTATCATCAATAGAAGTTTTTCCTTTCCAGTGTACGGCAAGGTTTGAACAGATAGCTGCGATAAACCCGATAAAGACGCTCTGTGGCAGGCCCACATAGCCGGCGGCCGGTGTAATAGCCACAAGCCCTACCACTGCACCTATACAAAATCCAAGAGCAGTCGGTTTACGGCCGCGGAGGGAATCAAAGAATATCCATGAAAGACCAGCTGCGGCAGAGGCTGTGTTTGTATTTGCAAATGCATTTACAGCGAGACTATTTGCAGCCAGTGCAGAGCCTGCGTTAAATCCAAACCATCCAAACCACAACAGACCTGTTCCCAATAAAACATACGGAATTCTTGCCGGTTTAATTTCCTCCTTTTGTATGTGCGTTTTTCTTCGTTTCAGCAATATTGCACCCGCCAACGCTGCACAACCTGCAGAAATATGAACCACAGTACCACCTGCGAAATCCAGCACACCCATTTTAAACAGTAAGCCATCCGGGTGCCATGTCCAGTGTGCAATCGGTGAATAAATCAATATGCTGAACAGGATCATGAATAAAACATAAGCCTTGAAGCTTATCCGTTCCGCCGTAGCACCCACCACCAATGCAGGAGTAATGATGGCGAACTTCATTTGAAACAATGCAAATAAAAGAATGGGAATAGTCGGGGCAAGACTCCACGGTGCAGAACCGTTGATGCCTTTCATTAAAAAGAATGTGGAAGGGTCACCGATAAAACCGCCCATCGACTTACCAAAGGCTAATCCAAAGCCGCACACAACCCAAAGAATACTGATCAATCCTGTTGCCACAAAACTTTGCAACATGGTAGAGATCACATTTTTTTTACCCACCATACCGCCATAAAAGAATGAGAGCCCGGGCGTCATCAGCAACACGAGTGCTGATGAAATGAGCATCCACGTGATGTCGGCCCAATTATAAACTTTGGAACCATCGAAATCTGTTACAAGCGGCACAAAAATGCCCATAACAGAAAACAATGCAAAGACTAAAAATGGAACCCAGCTACTAATCTTGTTCATAAATAAACGATTTAGTAATGATTAAATAAAACTGAATAAATCTTTTGATTCTTTCCAGCTTGTGGCTGTAGTTTTCACTTGCCTGTTCCCGTTAGTATTTACAAAGGGTAATGCCGATTTGGTTGCGTGTAATAAACTATATTCAAAAAATTAAAAACTATATACAGCAGCCAGTATAAAGGAGCCTGTGCCTTTTGAACCGGTTCCATCGTGTTTAAGGAAATAATTTTCTTTAGCACTATCGAATCTGAGCTCCGGCATAATTGTCAAACCGGCAACTGGTTTAATATTCAATGTGAGTGTGCCTTCAAATACGGAAGTCGGTAAAAGCGGGTTGCCAAAACCATCCGATATAACTCCTTTTTTATCCGCAAAATATTCTCCTCTTACTGTGAATCCAACCTTTTCTGTAGGATCGGCATTCAGATAAATTGCAGCGCCGCCCCAGCTATTGCTGCTGCCACCGTCGGGTTTCACAAATTTTACAGTACCATTAGCACCCACGCTGAATTTGTCGCTGACTTTACCGATAAGCACTAAGTCAAGCTGATTCTGTGTCGTTCCGGCAGTATCTTTTCCTCCGACATAATTAAGATAGCCCGTAAGCTTTCCATTGGCCGTACCTGCATGGAATTGTGCGAGGAAAAACTTTTTTTCGAAAGGCGCCGATATGTAATCCGTAGGGTTGGCAACACCTACCATAAAACCTATTGAACTGGTCAGTGCAACATCCATCTTTAACCCTGTATGTGAAAAAGGTCCGTAAGAAAACATATAGCTCATGCTATAGTTACGGTTCAATTGCGGGTCGAGCAATTCGTATCCAACATGGGTAGCGAATTTACCCATCGTAAACGTTACTTTGCTGGATGGAGCATAAGTCAGGTAGGCCTGCTTAACAGCCTGGGTAATACCTGTTTCATTGTAAGAAAATTCTTTGGCGCGTGAGCCAAATCCGAGGTCAAGAACAGCACCTATTTTTCCAAAGGAATGGGCAACTTTAACGGAAGCCATTCCTAATTCAAATGAGTTATGCGAATTTGTAAAACTGGTTGCATTGTTCGTAACCAACGAACCTTTTGCATTAGCAAAATTGTAGCGGTAATACACATCTACAGATCCGGTAATTGTTGTTGTCTTTGCGGGTTCTTCTGTTTTCGTAGAGTCCTGTGAAAATGCGATAGTGAAAGGTGCCACGACGATAGTGGCAAGTGTCATGATTTTTCTTAACATTGCAGTTGATTTTAAGTGTTAAAATGAAAAGGTACTATTGCAAACCTGGTCAGAGGTTTTAGTGAATGGTACCTTTTCTATTTAATTTATTGGTTTCGTTACTTTCTCTTATCCTCCTATTGAAGTAGATTCTTTTTCTTCCATTTTACCATTGTTGTGAACGAGAAGAGTTCCCTGGAGATATTTCTCATTGTGCTGAGAAGCATCCAGTCCGATTTCTTCGTCTTCACTGCTAACACGTAAAGGCAGGATGAAATTGATGAATTTGAAGATCAGGAAAGAAACAATGAAACTGTATCCAACAGCAATCGCCATAGCTTTCAATTGGGTGAGGAAGAAGGCTGCATTACCATAAAACAAACCGTCATTTCCGGCTGCATTTACTGCTTTAGTAGCAAATAAACCGGTCATGAGCATACCTACCATACCGCCAATACCGTGGCAGGGAAATACATCGAGTGTATCATCCAACGTAGATTTTTGTTTATAATAAACAGCAACATTAGAAATGATTGCGGCTATAACGCCGATGAAAATACTTTGAGGAATAGCTACAAAGCCCGCAGCAGGTGTGATGGCAACAAGACCTACAACAGCACCAACGCAAAACCCGATAACAGATGGTTTTTTACCGCGAAGTACATCAAAGAACATCCAGCTTAAACCGGCAGATGCGGCAGCTGTATTTGTCGTTGCAAATGCAGAAACTGATAATGCGTTTGCTCCTAATGCAGAACCTGCATTGAAACCAAACCAACCAAACCAAAGAAGTCCGGTGCCGATCAATACATAAGGAATATTGGCAGGCGGAAGTTCCTGGTGTGCCAGGTGAACCTGTCTGCGTTTTAAAACCAACGCACCGGCTAAAGCTGCGCAACCTGCGGAGATATGGACAACTGTACCTCCCGCAAAGTCAAGCGCTCCCATTTTAAACAGGAAGCCATCAGGATGCCAGCTCCAATGTGCCAGCGGAGCATACACGAGCACGCTGAAAAGAACTGTGAACAGAATATACGAGGTAAAACGGATTCTTTCTGCAACTGCACCCACAACAAGGCCTGGTGTAATTACAGCAAACATTAGCTGGAACAGCGAAAAAAGTGTTTTTGGAATAGTTGGTGCAAGACTCCATGGTTCTCCTGAATTTACTCCTTTAAAAAGGAAATGGGTGGCGGGGTTTCCAATAAAACCGCCGATGGATTCACCAAAACAGAGACTGTAACCAACGAATACCCAAAGTACACTCACTACTCCGGCAGCTACGACACTTTTCATCATGGTAGAAATCACGTTTTTACGATGAACCATTCCACCGTAAAAAAAGGCAAGCCCAGGCGTCATTAAAAATACAAGCGCAGTGGCTACTATTATCCACGCTATATCCGCAGTGCTGTATTTACTTGCATCTGCGAAATCAGCAACCGGCTTCACGAAAAGCGCCACCACGGCTACGGTTGCCAGCACAACGAAGGGAGCAACCTGTTTGAAAGTAAGTTTGGGCATTTGTAGAGTTTTAAATTAAAAAAAATACTAATTTGTACCTCGTTAACGAAAATATTGAATTTTTGTATAACGTTATTAAATATTATTCACATATTATTTTTTATAATATGTCCTTATATTTTATCTAATTATTTCGATTTTAAATAGATAATCTTAAAAAGCAGGAATCGGCCGGAAATAAAAAAACCGCCGGAAGGCGGTAAATAATAAAAGTATATCGAAAAATGTCAGATTTAGATGGCTAACAACAGGTTTTCATCTTTACTCTCAAGAACTGATTTTCCTGCCATGAGAAATTCATCTACCCGTCTCGCACACTCGCGGCCCTCGCTGATAGCCCACACAACAAGAGATTGTCCCCTGCGCATGTCACCTGCGACAAATACTTTTTGAAGATTCGTTTTATATGATTTTTCAGTAGCCTTTACATTCCCTCTTTCGTCCAGTTCCACATCCAATTGTTTGATCAATCCTTCATGTTGCGGATGCACAAAACCCATGGCCAGTAAGGCAAGTTCACAAGGTATTTCTCTTTCACTGCCCGGCCGCTCAACGAATTGTGCGGGTCTACCATCCTCTGTAATCTTCCATTCGAGGTCTACAATTTTTAAAGCGCTGAGGTGACCATTCTTATCCGCGATAAATTCT
>Ga0207689_10002136_pt1 | contig 18609 bp, 13 predicted proteins | sample KBSMisM52_FD_184312 | JGI IMG/M metagenome (GOLD analysis project Ga0207689, IMG submission 184312) | Miscanthus rhizosphere microbial communities from Kellogg Biological Station, Michigan, USA - KBS Miscanthus M5-2 (SPAdes) (version 2) | ecosystem: Host-associated > Plants > Roots >... | reverse complement strand
GATGCCGGTGATGCGATGCATGCCGCGCTCACCGGGTTCGGTGCGCACAATGCCGTAGCTCGAAGTCTCTTCGCGCGCGACCGTCTGCACGGCCAGAATCGAACAACGTTCGCTGTTGTACACATCGGCCATTTGCTTCATGACGGGCGGATTGGCATCGATGAGATCGTCTGCAAGGATCACCGCAAACGGTTCATTGCCGACCACCGGCCGCGCGCACAAAATGGCATGCCCCAGGCCCAGTGCCTCGGTCTGGCGCACATAGATGCAGTTGACCTCCTTCGGCAGGATGCCTTGCACCAGCTCCAGCATCTCTTTCTTGTTGCGGGCGGCAAGCTCCGTTTCGAGTTCGTAGGCCTTGTCGAAATGATCCTCGATCGCGCGCTTGTTGCGCCCGGTGATGAACACCATTTGCGTGATTCCGGCGGCGACCGCTTCCTCAACGGCATACTGGATCAAGGGCTTGTCGACAACCGGCAGCATTTCCTTTGGACTGGCCTTGGTGACGGGAAGAAACCGGGTGCCCATGCCGGCTACGGGAAATACCGCCTTCGTAATCTTGGTCATTGGTTTCCTTGCGGTGCTGGATGCCAGCGCCGATTTATCCGGATGGTTATCCGATCCTGGGTTATTCGAGCAATTCTAACAACCCTCCTTCGTCCAGCACAGTGATGCCAAGTTCCCGCGCGCGTTCCAATTTGCTGCCGGCCTCCGCACCTGCCACCACATAGTCGGTTTTCTTCGAAACGCTGCCGGCCACTTTGCCTCCCCTGGCTTCAATGCGCTCCTTGGCCTCTTCGCGAGTCAACGTGGGCAGCGTTCCGGTCAGCACGAAGGTCTTCGCGGACAACGGCAACTTTTCAGCGGGCACGACCGCTATTTCCGGCCAATGCACGCCGGCCGCAAGCATCTGGCCGATGACTTCGCGATTGTGCGGTTCGACGAAAAACCGCGCGATGCTCTGCGCCACGACCGGCCCGACGTCGGGTGCCTCTTGCAGTTCCATTTCGGTCGCCAGCGCCAGCACTTCGAGTTTTCCGAAATGGCGTGCCAGATCACTTGCCGTTGTTTCGCCGACATTGCGGATGCCGAGCGCGAAAATGAAGCGCGGCAAGGTGGTGTTTTTGCTTTTTTCGATCGCCTTGAGCACATTCGCGGCGGATTTTTCCGCCATGCGCTCCAGGTTCACCAGGGTCGCCAAATCGAGGCGATAAAGATCGGCGGGCGTCTTGACGGTGTTGGCTTCCACCAGTTGATCGATCAACTTTTCGCCCAGCCCCTCGATATCCATCGCGCGCCGCCCGGCGAAATGCAGCAAAGCCTGCTTGCGCTGCGCCGGACAAAACAGCCCCGCGTTGCAGCGATGGTCTTTCCCGTCCTCGTCGCGGACAACTTCCGAATCGCAGACGGGACAGCGGGTTGGCATCGAGAAGCGCTTCGCACCCGCAGGGCGCAGTTCAGCACGCACGGCCACGACCTGTGGGATCACATCGCCGGCGCGCCGCACGACAATGGTGTCGCCGATGCGCAGATCGAGACTTTTGATGTATTCCTCGTTATGCAGCGTGACGTTGCTGACCGTAACGCCGCCGACAAACACCGGTTCGAGCTTGCCCACCGGTGTGAGCTTTCCCGTACGTCCGACCTGGACCTCGATGCCCACTACCCGGGTCTGCACTTCTTGCGCCGGAAACTTGTGCGCCACCGCCCAGCGCGGCTCGCGCGAGACGAAGCCGAGTTCGCGCTGCAGGGAGAGGGCATTGACCTTGTAGATGACGCCGTCGATGTCGAAGGGCAACTGGTCCCGGTGCTGTGCTACGCGCTCGTGAAAGGCGAGTAGCCCTTCGGCGCCGCGCGCGACCGTCCTTTCGTCCGAAACCGGCACGCCGTAGTCCTCTAGCGCATCCAGGATCGCGCTTTGGGTGGGTGGCAACTCCCAACCATCGATCTCGCCCAACCCGTATGCGTAGCAAAACAGGGGGCGGCCAGCCGTGATCCGCGAATCGAGTTGCCGCACGAAGCCGGCCGCCGCATTGCGCGGATTGACGAATACTTTCTCGCCGGCTTCCCGCTGCCGGTCGTTGAGCTTCTCGAATTCGTCGCGGCGCATGAAAATCTCGCCCCGCACTTCGAGCACTGGCGGCGGATGTTTGGACCTGAGCCGCAGAGGCACGCTACGGATGGTTTTGACGTTCGCTGTCACGTCTTCGCCGATGCGGCCGTCGCCGCGGGTCGCCGCTCGCGCGAGCACGCCGCGCTCGTAGCGCAGGCTGATAGCCACGCCATCGAATTTGAGTTCGGCGCTGTACTCGACCGCTGGATCGTCCGGACCGAGTTTCAGCTCGCGGCGCATGCGGCTGTCGAAAGCAATCGCGCCGCTGGCCTGCGAATCGGTTTCCGTGCGCACCGACAGCATCGGCACGGCGTGCTGAATCTTGGGCAGATCCGAACGGACTTCGCCGCCGACCCGCTGCGTGGGCGAATCCGGCGTAACCAGTTCGGGATATTTCTGCTCGAGGCCCTGCAATTCGCGGAATAGACGATCGTATTCCGCATCCGGCAGAGTCGGGGCATCCTTGACGTAGTAGTTGAAGTTGGCAAGTTCGATTTCGCGCCGCAGCCGTTCGGCTTGCGCGGCAATCGCACCGGAAACGGCCATCAGGAAAACAGACGCAACGCGAGCGGGCTGCCGGCCTCGATGCCGCGTTTCTCCATGGCGGCGTAAATCGCGCGTAATTGCGCCCGGATCCGGTCCAGCCCTGAATCGTTCAACAGCACGCGGTTGTCATCGGCCAGCGTGCCGTCGAGCGAATCCGCAAAGCTGCGGCTCATCCCGATCATTTTGTCGAAAACGCGCGGGCCATTGGCCACACGTGGCACGTCAAGCAGGAAAGTAATGCCCGGCGTAGTGATATTGCGGATCCGGTCGATCAGGAAAGGCTCCGATTCCTGGTTGTCCAGCGAGAACAGGGTGCCCCCGTGGTCGTCATCGCAGTGGAACACGCCGCGCGGCTGCAGATGCAGCCCGGCCGCCTCGGCCAGCGCGCGGATCTTGGTGCCGTGGAACACCTGTCCGGAATTGGCGATCACGTTGATTCCGACCAGGACATCCACGTCGGCGCAAAACTCGTCCAACGCCGCAGCCTGCTCCAGGACCGGGGCGACGTCGGGCAATTCCGCGGTGGCGGACATTTCGCCCGCTACCGCTTTGACCGCCTCGGCAAATGCCTGCAACTGCTGTTCGGTGACGGGTCCGGAACGGTCCACGATCTGCAGCGCGACGCGCACTGCGTTGTAGCGCCCATCGGGCTTCAAGGCTTCCCAGGCTTTCGTCTGGGGGTTGAGGCCAGCGAAACTGATCCGGCGGCTGAGGCCGGACATTTGCTGCAGCTTCGCGAGTTTTTCGGCAGCGATGAATCGGCCGGCGTGCAGTTCGGCGATGTAATCGATCTCCTCGCGCGGGACATCGCCCAGCTTTTCCTTCTCCTTCGGGGCCGGGTCGAATCTCTGCGCGGGTTCCATCTGGTCCATGCTCGGTTCGATGCGCGGTTCTATGCGGGACTCATCGATGGAGTGGCGGGCCGCCCTGGTTACCATTGCGGCCGGTCCGGCCGCCTGGCCGAGCAGAACGTCGTCATGCTGGCCCGCAAAGGCTTCCTCCCCACGCTGGCGGAACCTGCGCTCCTGCCACCAGTTGAACGCCAGGACGCCAGCCACGATCAGCATTCCCAGCATCACGAGACCGATCTGCAAATCACTCATCGCTTAAGCCCCCGTGCGTGCCCCGCAGTACCGGATCAAGCCGCCGCCTCTTCGCGCATGCGCAATGCCTCGTCGACGTCGACCGCAACCACCCGCGAGACCCCCTGCTCCTGCATGGTAACGCCGATCAACTGGCTGGCCATTTCCATGGTGATCTTGTTGTGGGTGATGAACATGAACTGGGTCTTGGCCGACATTTTCTTGACCAGGCCGCAGAATCGTTCGGTGTTGCTGTCGTCCAGCGGCGCATCGACTTCGTCCAGCAGGCAGAACGGCGCGGGATTGAGCTGAAACATCGAGAATACCAGCGATAACGCGGTCAGCGCTTTTTCCCCGCCGGACAACAGATGGATGGATGCATTGCGCTTGCCTGGGGGGCGCGCGATGACCTGCACCCCTGCATCGAGGATTTCCTCGCCGGTCATCACGAGTTTGGCTTCCCCGCCGCCGAACAGCTCCGGGAACATTTCGCCGAAATGCCTGTTCACGGCATCGAACGTTTCCTGCAGGCGCTCCCGGGTTTCGCGATCGATCCGGCGTATCGCAGTTTCCAGGGTTTGCACCGCTTCAGTCAGATCCTGGGACTGCGAGTCGAGATAGCTCTTGCGCTCCCTCGCGGTCGACAATTCATCGAGCGCTGCCAGGTTCACGGCGCCCAGCGCCGCGATCTCTTCGTTGAGCCGGTTGATTTCGCTTTGCAGCTTGCTGGCGCGCACCCCCTCCTCTAGCAAAACCAGCAATTCCTGCTCGTTGGCCTGAACCTCAGCCAGTTGGTTCGCATAGCTTTCTTCAGCCAGCCGCGCCTCCTGCTCTTTCAGCCGCAGTTCATTGATGCGTTCACGCGCCGGCGCGAGCTTCTGCTCGGAGGCCAGACGCTCCTGATCGGTCGTGCGCAGGGTCTGCTCTGCGCTCTCCAGTTCTTCACGCGCCTGCCGCAACTTATCTTCGCGCTCGCCGCGCAGCGAAAGATGCTGCTGCAGTTGTTCCTGCAAGGCTGTTTCATCCGTGCGGGATACCTCCTGCAACAGCGCTTGCGTGTCGCTGTGGAGCCGGCTCAACGCTTGAGATAGAACTTCAAGTGTAGAGTCTATGTCATCAATTTTAAGCGTTATTGTCTTCTGTTTGAACAGCGCCTCTTGGGTCTCGCGTTCGGCTCGCTGGGCATGGGCGCGGCTCACCTCCAGGTCCGATTCGGCTGACGCATAAGCCAGCTTCGCCTGCTCCACGCCGGCCTGCAGGTCGGCCATGCCGATGCGCAATTCCTCCATTTGCTGGGCGGCCTCGGATTGGTGTGCCGACTCGCGCGCGGACTCCGTGTCGATTTCCGCCAGCTCGCCAATGATCTGTTCCCCGCGGGCTTTGAGCCTTTCAGCGAGTTGCGACAAGCGCACATGGTCCAGTTTCATGCGGTGATGGTTTTCCTGCAGCTCCGAAACCTGGCGCCGCAAGCTTTCAGCCTCCGTCCTGCGCTCCTCGAATTCGATTTTCTGCGATGACGCGAGCTGCTCCAGCTCACCCAATTCGCGATCCGCCGCGGTGCGATCGGCGAACAGGCTTTCGATTTCGCGCTGGCGCGACAGGATGCCGTGGACTTCGGAATCGGCCGCGTGAAAACTGACGCTGGTGGAGGTGAACACGTGGCCCTGCGCACTGACAAGCATTGCGCCGCCGGGCAGTCTGGCGGCGATTTCAATACCTTGCGCTGCGTCGGGCAGGACATAAACCTGCGCCAGCCAGTCCGCCAACACAGCCGCCAGTCGCGCGTCCGTGCAGGTCACGTAGTCGGTGAGCCGTTCCAGTCCGGGAGGCGGGGCCAGTTTCTCGGATGCGCCTGCTGCGACCCGGTGGAAGGAAAGTTTGCCGGGGGGCGGTTCGGCAAGCCACAGGTGCGCCTGTCCCAGATCGGTCAGCCCAATGCTGTTCAGCCGTTCGCGCAACACCGCTTCAAGCGCGTCGTCCCAGCCGTCCCGAATACGGATGCCCTGCCACAAATGCGCATTGCGGCGCAGGTCGTTGCGGTCCAGCCACGGTTCGAGCTCACCCGCCCGGCTGACCTGATCCTGCAAGGACTGCAGGGCGGTCAGACGCGCGTCGAATTGATGTAAACGCTGCTGGACCTGTTCCGCCGATTCCTCGGCGGCCTGCAAGGATTGTTCGAGGGTTGGCAGCGCCGCCTCGCACTGCTGGGACGCATCGCGCAGGGCTTCGAGCTGGACACCCAGTTCGCTGATTTCCGCTTCCAGCCTGACCAGCGCACTCAGGTTCGGTATCTCCAGGCCGTCGCGCTCTTCCTCCAGCCGGGCCCGGCGTGCCGCGAGTTGCTGCAACAGCTTGTCGCTGTGACCCTTGCGCGTATCCTCCAGGCGCAATTGCTGTTCCGCCTGGGTCAGCACATCTTGTGTCTGGGCAAGCAGCGACTGCGCGGCGCGGTGTTCTTCATCGGCAATGGGGAGGGCTGCGCTGGCCTCGCGCAACGCGGCTTCCAATGCGCCGAGTTGCGCGGTGGCTTCTTCCAGGGCGAGGACGTTTTCGCCGCGCGACGCTTCGAGCGATTGGCGGCGCTCCTGCTGCTCCGCTTCCTGCTCGCGCAGCGAGTTCAGTTGCTGTTCAGCGCGGTTGCGGCTGTCGCGCAGGAACTGGACCTGCTGCTCGACGCGCGCGATCTCCGCGTTGGCCTCATAGAGCGTTCCTTGCGCGGCATGCACCGCGTCGGACGCCCCGAAGTGCCGGGAGCGCAATTCTTCCACCCGCTTTTCCGCGTCCCGCAGCCGCGCCGTTTCGGCCTCGAGTTCGATGCTCGTCGCCTCCACATCCCGGCTGATTTTTGTGCGCTGGGCCTGCGCATCGCGTTTGCGCAAAGTCCACAGCAGTTGCTGGGTGCGCTTCAAAGTGGCTTCGAAGTCGCGGTATTTGCCGGCCTTTTCTGCCTGCGATTCGAGGCGTTCCAGCTGATTGCCCAGTTCCTGGCGGATGTCGTCGACCCGCAGCAGGTTTTCGCGCGTGTCCTCCAGCCTCAATTCGGTTTCGCGGCGGCGCTCGCGGTACTTCGACACCCCGGCGGCCTCTTCGAGGAAGCTGCGCAAGTCTTCCGGCTTGGCCTCGATGATGCGCGAAATCATGCCCTGCTCGATGATGGCGTAACCGCGACCGCCCAGCCCGGTGCCCAGGAAGATGTCGGCGACGTCGCGGCGACGCACATGCTGGTTGTTGAGAAAATAGGACGATTCGCCATCGCGTTCGAGCACGCGCTTGACCGAGATCTCGGAGTACGCCGACCAGGCGCCGGCGGCCTTGCCGAGGCTGTTATCGAAAATCAGCTCGACGCTGGCGCGGCCAACCGGCTTGCGGTCGCCCGAACCGTTGAAAATGACGTCCTGCATGTTCTCGCCGCGCAGCTGCTTGGCGGAGGATTCGCCGAGCACCCAGCGGATCGCATCGATGACGTTCGATTTTCCGCAGCCGTTCGGGCCGACGACACCGACCAGTTGCCCGGGAACCGGGATGTGCGTGGGATCGACGAAAGACTTGAAACCAGCGAGCTTGATGTGTGTGAGTCGCACTGTCGGGGCTTTATAAAGGCTTATAATTTCAACGGATACTTATAAAACAACGCGCCTGGAGCCCCATACCAACGGACCAGGCGCATGTTTTTTCTTGACGCATTTTAACAATGGAATGGCCATCCGAGAATGCCGAGCAAGCCCTCTTTGTCACTCGACACCTTTCCCAACCCAAGTCCGGCACGGGATTACCTGATTCATATGGAAATTCCCGAATTCACCTGCTTGTGTCCCAAGACTGGCCAGCCGGATTTCGCCACATTGATCCTCGACTATATTCCCGACCGGAAATGCGTGGAGTTGAAGAGCCTCAAGCTCTATGTCTGGTCCTACCGCGATCAGGGCGCATTCCATGAAGCCGTGACCAATCGAATTCTCGACGACCTGGCCAAAGCCACCGACCCGCGTTTCATGCGGCTGACTGCGCGCTTCTTCGTGCGCGGCGGCATCTTCACCACGGTCATGGCCGAGCACCGCAAAAAAACCTGGAAGCCCTCAACGCCCGTCGACATCGCTCTGTTCGAATCCCAGTCATCCGCGCGCTAGGCTTTCGCGGCGCCGGGAGCCTGGGTTTCAAGGCGACCGGAACATAGTGCAGCGGCCACCAGCATCGCACCGCCCACCCAGTCGCGCCAGCCGATTTGCTCGAAAGCCAGAAAGTAAGACGACGCGGCGGCAAACACCAGTTCCGAGAGCATGATCACGATCGCCCGATTGGCGCTCGTGCGCGCCAGCGCGAACTGCACGATCAGGTTGACGCAGAACAGGACGAGCGCAATCACCACCACGAGCAGCCAGCCGCGCGAATCCATCGCGGCCAACGCCCGTATCGGTTGCTCGGTCAAAATCGCGACCGGCAAGGCCACCAGGGCAACGCCGGCCCACACGGCCCCGGCTTTGATGGTCTCGTCGACTCCCGCCGCCTTGCGGCTCAATACGTTTGCCATCGCGAACGCCATGCCTGCGCCGAGGCCCAGCCATTCCGCGGTGTTGTAAGGCAGCGGCAGGCGTCCGTCGGGATGCCACAACATCACGACCGCCCCCGCCACCGAAAGCGCGATGACGGCATAGCCGGTCGGCCCGGCTTTTTCCCCGAGCAGCAGTCGCGCAAACAGCAGCGTCCACAACGGCGCGACGTAAAAGAGCAGCATGACCCTGACGACTTCGCCCTGGATCATGGCGAGCACGTAGCCGAGGTTGCACACGCCCGCTGCGAATGCGATGCCCGCGAGCAACCACGGCGCTCTGCGCAGTTGCGCCCGCCGGTTGCGGAACACATACAAACCAGGCAACAGCGCCAGCAGATAGGTCAGGAATGATGCAAAGGCGCCGCCGACACCGGCAGCATCCAACGCCCGGTAGGGATACCAGATCAATCCCCACACCAGCGCTCCGGCCAGCAGGCAGGACGTCGTCACCATGTTGTTCTTCTTCACTGTCTCGCCCGCCCTTATAATCCGACCGCCCGTCGCCACGACGCGGCTTGATTGTCTCGATCATGGACCCGAATCTTTCCAGACTTCAGCCCTACCCGTTCCAGAAACTCGCGGCGCTGCTGGCCGGCGTCACGCCGAATGCATCGCTGCGTCCGATCAGCCTGTCGATCGGCGAACCGAAGCACGCCACGCCGCAATTCATTCGCGATGTGCTGATCGAGCAGTTGGGCGGCTTATCCAGTTATCCCGCCACGGCCGGCAGCGAGTCATTACGCAACGCCATCTCTGCCTGGATCGAACGGCGTTACCACACCGGTAAAATCGATTCCGCGAAACAAGTCGTTCCCGTCAATGGCAGCCGCGAGGCCTTGTTCGCGTTTGCGCAGGCGGTGGTGGATACCTCGAAGGGTGCTCCCGCAGTCATCGCTCCCAATCCGTTTTACCAGATTTACGAAGGCGCCATCTTGCTGGCTGGGGCGCAACCGCATTTCCTGAACCTGCTTCCCGAAAACGGGTTTGCGCTCGACCTCAAGCAAATTGCCGACGACGACGTCTGGCGCCGCACCCAGCTCGTCTATGTCTGCTCGCCTGGAAATCCCACCGGCAGCGTCATCACCCTCGATGAATGGCATGCGCTGTTCGAACTGTCCGATCGCCACGGCTTCGTCATCGCTTCGGACGAGTGCTACTCGGAGATTTATTTCGACGAAAGCAAGCCACCGCTGGGCGCGCTCGAGGCCGCGCAGCGGCTCGGACGCAAGGATTTTCGCAGGCTCGTGATGTTCAGCAGCCTGTCGAAGCGTTCCAACGTGCCAGGCATGCGCTCGGGTTTCGTCGCTGGCGATGCGGAAATCCTGGCGAAATTCCTGCTGTACCGCACTTATCACGGCTGCGCCATGAATCCCGCAGTCCAGGGCGCCAGCGCCGCCGCATGGAGCGATGAAGCGCACGTCGTGGAGAATCGCCGGCTCTATCGGGAGAAATTCGAAAAGACCCTCGCGATCCTGTCACCCGTCACCGAAGTCGAAATGCCGCAGGCGGCCTTTTACCTTTGGCTGCGCACGCCGATCGCCGATACCGAGTTCGCCAGACAATTGTTCGAACAATACAACGTCACCGTCGTGCCCGGCAGCTATCTCGCCCGCGAAGCCCACGGCATCAATCCGGGAAAGAATTTCATCCGCGTAGCCCTGGTCGCCCCCGTCGAAGAATGCCTCGAGGCCGCACAACGACTGAAGGCTTTCTATTCGCAGTTCGCAACAGCGAAGAACAGGAAAGACGGAGTTGCTGGCGCGCATCCCCCATCCCCATCCCGACCTTCCCCTTGAAGGGGAAGGAGAGTTGGATCGACCAAGGATAAGGAAACGGCAATGCTGAAGATGACCGAACTACTTCCTACGATATTCGCTTGCACATTGACGCTGGCCTCCATCGCTTCCGCCATGGCCGGCGACGTCAAACTCGTGTCGGGCACTTGGGACAGCGTCTGCCGGGTGGAAGTAACGTGGGGCCCGAAAGCGCCCGACGGCACACCGATTGAAACCTATTTCGATGTGCCGAGAACCTGGTCGATCACCAAACCGGACAGACTCTGTTATCGCCGCGCAAGCACCCCCGATAACTGTGATTCAGGTATGACAAAGTCGAACACCCAGTGGAGTTGTGCCGCCAAGGCCGGCGCTGGCATCGAGGAATTTTCCTTGCAATAGGACATCGGACACTCCTTCCCCTTCAAGGGGAAGGTTTCGTCGACACGGCGGTTGGGGTCGGCCGTGGGGCGGGAGACGAAACGATGACGCGCTACCCGCAAACGGGTGATTTCATCACTAACGTGTCCGCGCGTCGGGATTGGGGGATGGGGACGGGGTGCGCGCTGCCAGTGGCACAACATTGGGTATGCAGGGGGCGCTGTTGAACTTTCACGACCGCCGGCGCTCGCATCCATGGTTGAAACACAAATATCTCACTGCGCTATCGCATGACCACCAACGTTATCGCCGGGTTTCCCGCTGCGGCCTTCGCCTGGATAGACCGTAACATTCTCGCGCTCGGCCGCGAAATGCGGCTGTCCTATCTGCCGCCGCTGATGGTTTACGCCGCCGCAGGCATCTCCGGCCTGACTGCGGTGGTCGGAACCTTCTATGTGAAAGAGCGGCTCGGATTGACCGCCGAATTTCTGGCTGCGCTCGGATTCTGGATGATGCTGCCCTGGGCGCTGAAAATGCCGCTCGGGCATCTGGTGGACCTGATCTGGCGCTGGAAAAGCTTGCTGGTGTATCTCGGTGCCGGGCTGATCGCGCTCAGCCTTCTGATCATGATCGGCCTGCTAGGCCATACCGAAGCAATGCGCGCAATCGCGCCGATCGAGACCTGGTATGTGGCCGCCTCGTTGCTCGCGCCGATCGGTTACGTTGTGCAGGACGTCGTGGCCGACGCAATGACCGTCGAAGCGGTGCCTCGATGCGAAGAAGACGGCAGCAAAATCCCTCCTGCCGAACTCAAAGCGATGCACACCACCATGCAGACGCTGGGGCGGGTGGCGATCATCGGCGGCAGTGTGGCCGTCGCCATTTTGAACATCTTTCTGCTGAGCGGCGTCGGCGAAATGCCGCAAACGCAGAAAGACGCGGCCTACCTTTTTGTCTATGAGCTTGCGCTGGCCATCCCGCTGGTCTCGGTGCTGGGCGTGCTGTTGGCCTGGTGGCTGCGGCGGACGGAACTGGCGCGTCTCGCCAGCGAAGGGCGCACCCGCGCCGAATGCGTGGCGATGCTCGATCGCCATATCGATCCTCCGCCGGTGAACTGGTGGATCCTGGGCGGCGGACTCGCATTCGCCGTCGTTTCCTTGAGCGTCGGCCTGGGCCAGATCCCCGGTGCGCAGGAGATCGTGTTCGGCTCGTCCATGGCCATTGTGATATTCATGATGTGGCGCCTGACGCGTGAGCTCGAACCCGACGCGCGGCATTTTCTCGTGGGTACTGCCATCGTGGTATTCGCCTTTCGCGCCACGCCGACTCCGGGCGCCGGCTCCACCTGGTGGGTCATCGACGTGCTGGGATTCGACCAGCAGTTCATGGCGACATTGAATCTGATCGCCTCGGCGCTGACCTTGCTCAGCCTGTTCATCTTCCGCCGTTTCATGGCCGAGCATTCCATCGCCTATGTCGTCGGCGTGCTGACGATCATCGGCACGCTGCTCGCGCTGCCCAACGTCGGCATGTATTACGGGCTTCACATCTGGACCGCGGCCCATACCAACGGCGTGGTGGATGCGCGCTTCATCTCACTGATCGACACTGCGCTGGAATCGCCTTTGGGGCAGATTGCCATGATTCCGATGCTGGCCTGGATCGCCAATTCCGCTCCGGAAAAACTCAAGGCGACGTTTTTTGCGGTGATGGCGTCGTTCACCAACCTGGCGCTGTCCGCTTCCCAACTCGGCACCAAGTACCTGAACCAGATCTTCGTGGTAACGCGCGAAGTCAAAGATCCCGCTACCGACCAGATCGTCTCGCCCGCGAACTACAGTCAGCTGGGCGTGCTGTTGATCACGGTGATCGTGATCGGCCTCGCCCTGCCCTTTCTGGCCATTCTGTTTTCGCGCGTATCGCGATTCCGGAATGCTTGACGGTTCATCTTCAGAAGCGCAATCACCCATCCCCCCAAGGGTACCGGGCTGTGCCCATAATCCCAACCTTCCCCTTGAAGGGGAAGGAGCGTTTGGCTTTAGCCCGGTTATGGTAGACGACCGGTTATGGGCGTCAGCCCGGTACCCTTTAGGGATCCCCTTGTGGGAATCCGAGCAAAGCCGGAATCCCGCAACGCGGGGCACCGCTTACGCCGCTATTGGCTTAGCAGAGTAAAGTCCAGCGTCGGGTCGGCGCTGGAGAGATCCTGTGTCACCGCTTGAGTCACGTATCCGTCTGCTGAGGCCTCGATGGCGTACTGCCCTGCCGCGAGCGGGACCGCCGTCAGGGTGATGGGCAGCGCTCCGCCGCCGAAAGAACCGAGCAGCGGTGCTTGCGCCGGCAAAGTCAAAGAATAGTTACCGTTCAGATCTGCGGCTCTGGCCTTGACGGTAACGGCCACTCCGCTGTCGACCAATTGTTTTGCCGTTACGAAGGCGACCGTCTCGGTCGTGCTGGCCGGGCTCAACGTCACGATGCCAGAAACAGTATGGGTGATTGAGGTCGGCAGGGTAATCGGCTGTGCTGCCGTACTTGCCACGACAATTGAAGTTGGGCTCGCAATGGGGACTGCTTTGATTACCGCAGTCGCGCGGCCATCGGCGGCGACCACGAGATCATAGCTACCGGGGTCGAAGCGCGCCAGAAAGAACTCGCCGGTCTGCGGATTCGGAACGGTACTGCGTACGATTTCGCCGCCCATCTGAGCAGAGACCACGACGTCGGAAGGCAGCGGAGCGGGACCGATCACGCCCCTGATGCCATTCAGGGTGAAGGGAATGATCCTGATCACGGGCTGCAACGCAAAGCTTCCGTTTCCGCGCGCGACAATGGATTTGCACGCATCGAAATCGAGCAGCAGGTCCGTGCGCTCGTTGCTTTGCACATTGAATTCGTGAATCAGCTTGATGCCCGATTGCACGGCGCTCGGCGTGTCCAGCGCAACTTCCGTCGTCGTATTCGTTAGCACCACCGAGTTGGCGAGACGACCGCCCGTGTTCGGCACGAGTACGAGGCGGACCTGGGTGTAGTGACCGGCGCCGAGCGTTGTCTCCCCGAGACTTTCGAGCACGCCGTTGTTGAGATCGAGCAGATTGATCTTGCGCGCAGGATTGAGATTGATATCGGACCACCCTGCCGCCGTGTCCGAAGCCGAGGAACTCCGATGGATGCGGATTTTGCTGACTGTCACATTGACTGCGTCGAACCCGCAGGCGGGCGCGTCGGTTAGAGAGACGCCGACCGTGCCCATGCCGCCCCCTCCCCCACCACCGCCGCATGACGCCAGCAGAAAAATTGAAAGAAGTGCGCCAACGTAGCGCATGAACTTGCTGCGTTTGCTATCTGGCTGAATCATTCTCAATTCCTTATTCGTTTCGCACGAGATCGAGTCATCTCTCGTCAGAGACCTCGCAATTGTAAGGGAAGTTCTGCGGCGCTCGCCATAAATCAGGCCCGCCAATTGATATCTGTGTACTGCGTTCTTCCGGTCAAAACGTGACAGTAATTCTCGTCGCCACACGACGACAATCGAGCCACTCCATCTGCATAATTCCCGTGTCTTATTGCTTGACGAACATGCGACTGGAACGGATCATCAATGAGTGCAATTCCACAGGAGGCACGATTTTATGCAGATCAAATCCATCGTTGCGGCAATGACCATTCTCGCTTGTTTGCTTCTGGAATCGACGGCTATCGCAGCCTCCGGAGAGCAGAACACGGCGGCAAAGAAGCCGACCACGACCGTGAAGGTTCGCAACACTCGTCCCGCCACCGATCGCCACAAGGATGCCCGCGCCTGTCTGGATGCGAAGAAAAACGAAACGATCATCAAGTGCGCGAATAAATACCACTGAGAATCGGTAAACGGTGAATCGGAAATGGTGAACGGTAGTTGAGTAAGGCAAACACCCCTTCCCCTTTAAGGGTGGTCAACGACCGGTTATGGGCGTTAGCCCGGTACCCTTTGGGGATCCCCTTGGGGGGACACCGTTCACCGATTATGGCCGAAGGCCGGTATCCCCTTGTGGGGCACTATTTACCGCCCCACCAGCACGCTGCGGTCCCCGACTCCAGGCCGAGAGCAAATCCATAGGCAGCGGGAACACGATCGTCGATGACTGATCGCCCGCGATCTGAGTGAGGGTCTGCAGATAGCGCAACTGAATGGCCTCCGGCTGTTTCGCCAGCATCTGCGCCGCTTCTAACAGTTTCTGCGAGGCTTGCAACTCCCCTTCCGCATGGATCACCTTGGCACGCCGCTCGCGCTCGGCCTCGGCCTGACGGGCGATCGCACGAATCATGGACTCGTTCAGGTCGACCTGCTTGATCTCCACGTTCGAGACTTTGATGCCCCACGCGTCGGTCTGTGAATCCAGCACCCGTTGGATATCTGTATTGAGCCGGTCACGCTCGGCCAGCATTTCATCCAGCCCGTGCTTGCCGAGCACCGAGCGCAGCGTCGTTTGCGCAAGCTGGCTGGTGGCCTCCAGAAATTTTTCAACCTGGATCACGGCGCGCTGCGGATCGACCACGCGAAAGTAAACCACCGCGTTCACCTTGACCGAGACGTTGTCGTGCGAGATGACGTCCTGGCTCGGTACGTCCAGCACCACGGTGCGCAAATCGATGCGCACCATTTGTTGTACGCCCGGAATCAGCACGATCAGCCCCGGTCCTTTCACCCCCGTGAATCGGCCGAGCGTGAAGACCACGCCGCGCTGGTACTCGCGCAATACGCGCAGCGCCGTGACCGCAAAGACGATGATGACCAGCACCAGGCCGCCCAAACTCGTAATCGATCCCATGTCCAGTTACTCCTTTTGTTCCGGTTCGACTTCCAGCACCAGGCCCTCGATGCCGGTTACGCGCACGCGTTCGCCGGCCCGCAATACGCGGCCGGAACGGACCTTCCAGGTTTCACCCTGAACTCTTGCATAACTATCGCCCTCTCCCTCGAGCACCACGCCGATTGCGCCAATGAGATATTCGCGGCCGCTCACGACTGGCCGCCTTCGCGCAACGTACGCGAGCCTTCCCACAATCAGCAGGCCGATCGCACCGACCAGCGCCACACCGCCCACCAACGGCAGCGGGATCGTATAGCTGGACGCATCGGTGTCGATCAAAATGATGGAGCCGGTCACGAATGCCACGAGCCCGCCAGTCCCCAGCACGCCGGATACGCCCGTGAAAAATTCCGTCACCAGCAATGCCACGCCCAGAGCGATCAGCGCCAGCCCGACATAGTTCACCGGCAGCATCTGTAACGCGAACAGCGCCAGCAGAAGCGCTATGCCGCCGAACACGCCGGGGAAAGCCAGTCCCGGGTTCATGAACTCGAAAAACAGTCCGTAGATGCCGGCGAGCAGCAGCAGGTAAGCAATGGCAGGATTAGTAATGACTGCGAGCAACTCGGTCCGCCAGTCCGGGTCGCGCTGCACGATCTCGGCGCTCTGGGTGGTCAGCACGGCTCTCACACCCGCTGCGGACACGGCGCGGCCATTGAGTTGCTTCAGCAACTGCGGAAGATCGTCGGCCATCAGGTCGATGACCTTCAGCGTGAGCGCCTCGCGCGCGGAGAGGCTCACCGCCTCTCGCACCGCGCGCTCGGCCCACGCCGCGTTGCGCCCGCGCAGTTGTGCCAGCCCGCGGATGTAAGCGGCAGAGTCGTTGATCTGCTTGCGCATCATGGTGCCTTCGCTCGACGACGACTCCTGCGCTTCGTCGTCCTTGGTGCCACGCTTCGATTTGCGCTCGCGCGTGTCCTCCGGTCCCAGGTTCACGGGCGTGGCCGCGCCCAGGTTGGTGGCTGGCGCCATGGCGGCAATGTGGCTCGCATAGAGAATATAGGTGCCGGCACTAGCAGCGCGCGCACCGGTCGGTGCCACGTAGGTTGCAACCGGCACTGGGGATGCGAGGATGTCCCGGATGATGGCACGCATGGACAGGTCCAGACCCCCCGGCGTATCGATCCGCAGCACGATCAACTGCGCGCCGAGTTTGGCTGCGTGCTCGATGCCGCGGTGCAGGTAGTCGGCGTTGGCGGGCCCGATTGCGCCGGACTGCGTCAGGACCACCACCGGTCCGCCCGGCTCCGCCGCCGCGACAGAAATCCAGCAAAACAGCAGCATTAAAATCGCGCGCACCGGCCCACCCATATGGAGGTTTCGCGGCGCGCCGCTGTCACGGAACGCACTATCAGCAACGAACGAGCGCCGCCCATCGGTAGATTAGCGGAATTGCCGCTGGTTTGTGCGAACAAAGCAAGAGATAGCAGCACATCGCCGATGTGATATCTCCTTCTCCTCAGTTGATTACTTTCCCGACCGGGAGCAAATGCTGGCGGTGCGGTTTTGAATGCATGCCGTGGAGCATGTAGCTGGCATACCCGCGAATTGGGACCGGTCCCACTGAGAAAGATCTTCACAGTTGCCGCCAGGGGCTTCCTGGGCGGGGTAAGACCATGGCGCCGCAACCAGACGTAACGGTTCGCCACCTGGATTCGGATTTTGCTTACGATATCCCGGCCATCGAATTCAGCGGGGAGAGATGACACCCTTTCTGCGCCTCGTATTGCGTCGAAGCGCTCCTGCTTTAAGCGTAGCGGCTTGCTGTGCACTCCTGGTGACTGGCTTCTCCGCCATGGCGGTCGAGCCGGAACCTGGGACTGCAGCACTCCTCGAACGCCTGTCGCTTCAGGAGGGCGCCCAGCCCTTGCGCGATCAGCCCCGCTGGCGCAAGCCGGAGCGCATCGGCGTGCAAGTTCCCGGCTGGATCACGGCCCATGTGCCGGATGCGATGCAGCGATTTCGTCGCGCCGCCGGCGATGTCGAGATCATCGAAGTGACCGGGCCATCTGATCCTCGTGTCGCGCAACTCGATGCGATCGTGGGTTTCTGCAGCCCGGCAATGTTGAAAGCAGCGGGCAGCCTGCGTTGGTTGCATCACTTTCCCGTGGGCGTGGAGGGCTGCACTTTGGCTTCGGACATTAGCCAGTACGAATTCATACTGACCAACTCGCAACGGACATCCGGGCCTACCATCGCGGAACATGTCATCGCCCTGATGATGGCGCTCACCCGCGGCCTGCAGCATCACTTCCGCAACCAGTTTGACGGGAACTGGGACCGCAGCATTCCCGAGGACGCGATGATGTTCGACGTGGAAGGCAAGACGATGCTGGTTGCGGGGCTCGGCGGCATCGGCTCCGAAGTCGCGCAGCGGGCGGCGGGGCTGGGAATGCGGGTGATCGCCACGCGCAGGTCGGGCGGAGAGCGCCCCAGCTTCGTCGAGTATGTCGGGCGGTCCGACGAGCTGCTTGCACTCGCCGCGCGGGCCGACGTCGTGGTCAACGCGCTTCCGCTAACGCGCGAGACGCGTCACCTGTTCGACAGAAAGTTTTTCGAGGCGGTGAAGCCCGGCGCGTATTTCATCAGCGTCGGCCGTGGCGAATCCACCGTCACGCCGGAACTCGTCGCAGCACTCAAGGATGGACGGCTGCGCGGCGCCGGCCTTGACGTCATCGATCCGGAACCGCTGCCGCGGGATCATGAACTCTGGCGTCTACCCAACGTGATCATCACCCCGCACATTTCCAGCCAGACGGTGGAAGCGCGCAAACGCATGGCGATAGTGGCGATCGAGAACGTGCGCCGCTACGTCGCCGGCGAGAAGCTGCTGAACGTGGTAGACCTGAAGGCCGGTTACTAAAGCATTCAGGCAAACCTCACCACGAAGACACGAAGAACACGAATACCCTGGCGTGAGCCCGGAGTACCCTTTTAGGAGTCACGAAGAAATGCATGGAAAATTGAAACTGGAAATGTTGGTGCATCTTCCACCGCTGCCTTACGCGTTAAGTGGTCAATTTCGAACACTACCCCTTTCTGGCTTTGTCTTTCTTCGTCTATCTTCGTGTTCTTCGTGTCTTCGTGGTGAGAAGTAGGATCTACTGACGATCCATGAAGAATTCCTTCCTGCAGCGCTTCACCAACATCCGCCGCGAAGAAGTCGGGCCGACGCTTGTGGCCGGCCTGTTTTTTTTCTGCGTGCTCACCGCGCTGATGGTGATCCGCCCGGCGCGCGAGGCGCTGGGCATGCAGCGCGGCATCGAAGCGCTGCGCTGGCTGTTCGTGGGCACCGTGCTGGTGACGTTGCTGG
>Ga0207689_10002134_pt1 | contig 18611 bp, 16 predicted proteins | sample KBSMisM52_FD_184312 | JGI IMG/M metagenome (GOLD analysis project Ga0207689, IMG submission 184312) | Miscanthus rhizosphere microbial communities from Kellogg Biological Station, Michigan, USA - KBS Miscanthus M5-2 (SPAdes) (version 2) | ecosystem: Host-associated > Plants > Roots >... | reverse complement strand
GGAGGTGGCGTCGTGGCTGGTGTGCGATCACCGCTTTCAGCGACGCTATGGCCTGGGCTTTGCGCGGCCATTCCCGATCCCGGTAGGGCCTTTCGTTCGCAACGGCTACCTGCAGCGAGCCGATACCCTCGAAGACCTTGCGGGGCTCTGCGGCATCGACGCCATGGGTCTGGCCGAAACCGTCAGGCTCTACAACGAGCCTGCGCGCCGGGGCGAGGATCCCGAGTTCGGCCGAGGCTCCACGCCCTACAACCGCAAGCAAGGGGATCCGCAACACGACGGGCCGAACCCGTGCGTCGCACCGATCGAGCAAGGCCCGTACTACGCGGTGAAAGTGCTGCCCGGCAGCTTCGGAACCTTCGCCGGCCTGAAGACGAACGGCGCGGCCCAGGTGCTCGACCGCAGCGACAGGCCGATTGCCGGCCTGTACGCCGTCGGCACGGACATGGCCAGCGTGATGGGCGGCCACTACCCCTCCGGCGGCATCAATCTGGGGCCGGCCATGACCTTCGGGTACATCGCGGGCCGCCACGCCGCGGGCTTGGAATTATCGCAACACAGCATCAGGAACAGCCAGTGACCACGACAGACCATCCGATTCAAACTGCCATCGTTACCGGTGGCGCCCGCGGCCTGGGGCTCGGCATCGCCAAGCGATTGGCCGCAGAAGGACGCAGGGTCATCCTGTGGGATCTGGACTTCAAGGACTTCAGTGCGCCCCAGGCGGGCTTCGAGCCGTTGTTGACGCAGCAGGTCGACGTTGCGGATCTCGAGTCCGTGGCGCAGGCCTTCAACGGCGCCTTGTCGGCGGCCGGTCGCATCGACATCCTGGTCAACAACGCGGGCATCAACGGCCCAATCGCTCCGACCTGGGAGTATCCCGTCGACCAGTGGCGGCGCGTGCTCGACATCGACCTGACCGGTGTCTTCAACTGCTGCCGAACGGCGATCCCGCATCTGCTCGCGAACGGCTACGGGCGCATCGTCAACGTGGCGTCGATCGCCGGCAAGGAAGGCAACCCGAACGGAAGCGCCTATGCCGCAGCCAAGGGCGGAGTGATCGCCTACACGAAATCCATTTCGAAGGAACTCGCGCAGTCCGGTGTGCTGGTCAACTGCGTGGCGCCGACCATGGCCGAGACCGATCTGCTCAAGCAGATGACGCCCGAATTCATCGCTTCGATCAAGGCCAAGATTCCCATGCGGCGTTTCATGGCCATCGAAGAACTCGCCGCAATGGTCGCGTGGATCGCGAGCCCGGCATGCAGCTTCACGACCGGCTTCACCTTCGATCTGTCGGGCGGGCGAGCGACGTACTGATACGCACAGCGCCCACGGAATCAATGCGCAACCGACTGCACGCCGCGCAGGCCCCCGAACTCTCGCATCAGCCATGATCGACGACACCAAGCTTCATCAATTCTCCCTGGCCAACCTCACGGTAGGTCGCACTGCGCAGACTGAGTTGATCCGTGCAGCCGCCCAGGCGGGCTTCGGAAAGGTCGGCTTGTTGATCATGACCGCGACCGCACAGCCGCTGCAGCATGAAGTCATCGGCCGACCCGAGGTGATCCGGGAGATCAAGGCCGCTTCCAGAGACACCGGTGTCGGCGTCTTCGACGTGGAGGCCTTTGTCTTGTCCCCGCAGACCGACCTCGAGCGTTTCAGGCCCGCGCTGGAACTCGGGGCGGAACTCGGCGCGACGCACATCTCGTCGATCGGCACCGAGTTCGCGCCGGACGCGACCTTTCTGTCCAAGGAACAGCGCACCGACCTGTTCGGACGCCTGTGCGACGAGGCCGCGCGGTTCGGACTCACGGTCGGCGTCGAATTCATGCTGTACCGCGACATTTCGACCTGGCAAGAGGCCCTGACCATGATCGACGCCGCAGGTCGCGCCAACGCCGGTCTGATCCTCGACGTCTTGCACTTCTTCCGCGCCGGCGCGACGCCGTCTGATCTGCAGCAGGTGCCCGCCGGAAGAATCGCCTACGCGCAGTTGTCCGACTGCCTTGCCACACCCTTGCCGGTGGAGAAGCTGGCAGTGGAAGCGCGGACCTCCCGCCTTCACCTCGGCGACGGCGCCATACCGCTGCAACAGATACTCGACCTGCTCCCGGCCGGCCTTCAACTGGTCATCGAGACACCCGTCGCGGCAGAAGCCAACGCCTCGACGCTCCAACGGGCCAGGTCGGCGGCCAGGCACACGATGGACTTCTTCCACGCGTATGCCTGCGCGCAGCGCGAACCGGCCGCACGCCGTCCATAGACCCAACCCCAACACATCGACGCACAGGAGACATGATGACCATTCACACCCAGCACAGCTCATTTCAATCGAACTTCAGAGTGATCGCAACCGCACTCGCTTGCGGCCTGGCTCTCATGGCGAGCCATGCGCAAGCGCAGATCAGGGATCACAAGGTCAAGCTCGCATTTGTCACGGCCGCCGACACCGGTGCCCTCAACGGCGTCGACAAGTTCGTCGAGCTCGTGAAGCAGAAGAGCAAGGGCAAGATCGACATCAAGGTGTTCCCGAACGGCACGCTCGGAGGCGACGTCCAGATGATCTCGTCCATGCAGGGCGGCACCATCGACATGGGCGTGATGGGCACCAACGCGCTCGTCGGCGTTGTCAAGGAATTCGGGCTTCTCGACTTCCCGTTCCTGTTCGACAGCGACAAGGAAGCTTCGGCCCTGATCGACGGGCCCGTGGGCAAGCAGATGTTCGACAAGCTCGCCGCCAAGGGCGTGGTCGGCATGCCGATCTCGGCCTTCGGATTCCGGCATCTTCACAACAGCAAGCGCCCCATCAACAAGCCGGAAGACATCCAGGGGCTGAAGCTGCGCGTGATTCAAAGCCCTGTGTATGTAGAGCTGATGGGCGCTCTCGGTGCCAATCCGGTGGCGATGTCATTCACCGAGGTCTACAACGCAATGGAGCAGAAGGCCATCGACGGGATGACCAACACCGCGCTGATCGCTTCGAGCATGAAGGCGTACGAGGTGCAGAAGTACATGTCGCTGACTGCGCATATGTACAACTACATCGTTCTGCTAGTCAGCGGCAAGGCTTGGGATCAGTTCAACGCCGACGAAAAGGCGCTGATCACGCAGGCCGCGACGGAAGCGAAGGAGTTCCAGCGCAAGAAGATTCCTGAATACACCTCCCAGGCACTGGCCGTGCTCGCGAAGAATGGCATGGTGGTCAATGAGGTGTCGCAGGCGGAGCGCGCCAGGATGCGCGAGAAGGCCAAACCGGTCGTCGACAAGTACGCCGGCGTCGTCGGCAAAGCGCTGGTCGAGGAAGCCAACGCCGAACTGGCCAAGATGCGCAAGTAACCGACTGGAACCCGACCGTGAACAGACTCATTGACGCCTTCTGCCGTCTCCTCGAAACGCTGTTGGTTGTCTTGCTGGCAATGATGGTGATTCTGGTGTTCGGCAACGTGGTCCTGCGATACGCGCTGAACTCGGGCATCGCAGTGAGCGAAGAAATCTCACGATGGCTGTTCGTCTGGATGGTCTTCCTGGGCGCCATCGTTGCCCTGAAGGATCATGGACACTTGGGAACCGACATGCTGACTTCGCGCCTGCCACTGGCGGGGAAGAAGGCGCTCGCAGTGGTTGCCCAGGTGATGATGCTCTATGCCACCTGGTTGCTGTTCTCCGGCAGCTGGGCCCAGGTCGTCATCAATCGCGAGGTACTGGCGCCGGTCTCGGGTGCCTCGATGGCGATCTTCTACGGATCTGGCCTGGTCTTCGCCGCATGCAGCGCAATCCTGCTGCTGCTGCAGCTGTGGCGGATCGTCTCGCGAACGGCCACCGAAGCCGATTTGGCCATGAGCCAGGAAAGCGAAGACATGGCCCAGATTGAAGCGCTCCACCTCGATCAGAGCCAGACCTTCAAGAAGCATTGAGCGCGCGGAGACACACGACATGACTGTATTCATCTTCATCGGCTCGCTGCTGGGCGTGATGGCGATCGGCGTACCGATCGCCTATGCCTTGCTGCTCTCAGGCGTGGCCTTGATGTGGCACCTCGAGATTTTCGACGCGCAGATCCTGGCCCAGAACGTCATCAATGGCGCCGATTCGTTCCCGCTGCTGGCCGTGCCGTTCTTCATGCTGGCAGGCGAGATCATGAACGTCGGCGGTCTTTCGCGACGCATCGTCAACCTGGCGCTCAAGCTCGTCGGCCATCGGCGCGGTGGCCTTGGCTACGTGGCGATTGTGGCGGCCTGCATCATGGCGGCGCTGTCAGGCTCGGCTGTGGCAGACACAGCAGCGCTGGCCTCGCTGTTGTTGCCGATGATGGTACGGGCCGGTCATGACAAGGGTCGCGCAGGCGGGCTCATCGCATCCGCGGGCATCATCGCGCCGATCATTCCGCCGTCCATCGGCTTTGTGATCTTCGGCGTCGCGGCCAATGTGTCGATCTCCAAGCTGTTCCTGGCGGGCATCGTCCCAGGGCTGCTGATGGGATTGGGCATCGCCATCACGTGGTACCTGGTGGCCAACAAGGAACACATTACTCCGCCGCCCAAGGCGACCTGGCCCGAGCGCATGCAGGCGCTGAAGGAGTCCACTTGGGCGCTTGTCCTGCCGATCATCGTCATCGTGGGGCTGAAGTTCGGCGTATTCACGCCGACGGAAGCGGCGGTGGTGGCCGCGGTGTATGCGCTGTTGGTGTCTACCTTGGTGTACCGCGAGCTTTCACTGCAGCAACTGCATGAGGTGTTCGTGAGTGCCGCCAAGACGACGGCGGTGATCATGTTCTTGACCGCCGCGGCAATGGTGTCGGCCTGGCTCATCACCGTGGCCGATATCCCGGCGCAGACGGTGGATATGCTGAAGCCCTTCATGGGCAATCAGACGATGCTGCTGATCGCCATCATGGTGCTGGTCATGATGGTCGGCACGGCAATGGACATGATCCCGACGGTCCTCATTCTGACGCCGGTGTTGATGCCCGTCGTCAAGGCGGCAGGTATCGACCCCGTCTACTTCGGTGTTCTCTTCATCATGAACAACGCCATCGGTTTGATCACGCCGCCAGTAGGCACGGTGCTGAACGTGGTGGCCGGGGTCGGCCGCATGAAGTTGGACGAAGTCACTAAAGGTGTGCTTCCCTTCATGCTGGCAGAGTTCACCGTGATGTTCGTGTTGGTAGTCTTCCCGTGGCTGGTGACGGGCCCCGCGAAGTGGTTCGCCGGTTGACCGCCGGCATCGGCGCGCTTTGGTTCAAGGAATATCCAACCCGGCGGCGGCAGCGCACGTTGGCAATTATTGGGGACTGGTTTCCCGGTCTTCCCCTGCAACTGCGCTGCATCCAATCGACGATCGTTGACTCGCTCCGGCAAGTCTCAATGACCGTGCGGCGGCGCCAGCGGCAGCTCGAGAACGAATTCGGCACCGCCCTCCACACGGTTCTGCGCGCTCAGCCCGCCGCCGTGCTGCTCGACGATGCCGTAGCTGATCGACAGCCCGAGGCCCGTGCCCTTGCCCACCGGCTTGGTCGTGAAGAACGGTTCGAAGATGCGCGACAGGTCCTCGGGCAGGATGCCCGGGCCGTTGTCGCGCAGGCGCATGCGCAGCTGCGCGTCGTCGCGCTCCAGCGTGAGCCAGAGCTGAGGGTGGCTCGCGCCCGGCCGTGAGGCCGCATCGACGGCGTTCTGCAGCAGGTTCATCAGTACCTGCTGCAGCTGCCCTGCACTGCCGATCACGATGCACGGCGGGCCGCGCCGCCAGTGCATCTGGAAGCCGGCGCCGGTGCCCTTGCGGACCCAATGGATCGCGCGTTCGATGACTTCGTTCAGGTCGACCGGCGTGCGCGCCTCGGGGTCCATCGCCGAGAAGCGCTTCAGCCCGCCGACGATGTCGGCCGTGCGCTGCGCCCCTTCGAGCGTGCCTTCGATCAGCGACGGCAGGTCGCCGAGCAGGTGCTCGATGCGCAGGCTCGCGCGCAGCGCCTCCAGCGCCTTGACGTCCTGGCCCTCGTGGACCGCCGCAAGGTACTGGCGCAGCCGCTCGCTGTAGCGCGCCAGCGCGTGCACGTTGCCTAGCACGAAGCTGATCGGATTGTTGAGCTCGTGCGCGACGCCGGCCACCAGGCGCCCGAGCGACGCCATCTTCTCGGAGTGAAGCAGCTGCTGCTGCGCGAGCTTGAGTGACTCGTGCGCCGCGCGCAGCTCGTGGTAGGCGCGCTTGATCTCGGCGGTGGGCCGGCCAACCAGGACGGTGCCGACACGCCGGCCGGTCGCTGCGATGCGCGGCGTGCAGTTCACGTCGACCGGCACGCTCTGCCGCTGCGCATCGGTCAGCTGCAGCTCGATCGCCTCGCCGCTGCGCGACGGCTTGCTGCGGCCGAGCACCGCGCGCACGCGGTCGGCGCTGGGCGCATCGGCGAGCAGCTCGTAGAACGAGGTCCCGCGCAGTTCGTCGTCGCTGCGGCCGACCAGCTCGCACAGCGCGGCATTGGTCTCTTCGATGCGGCCATGCTCGTCGCAGACCACCAGCACATCGGACATCGCCGACAGCACGCTGAAGATGAACTGCTGCGATTGCTCGAGCTCGACGTTCTTCTGCTCCAGCTGGATCTCGTCGTGCACCAGCTGCGAATAGACCTCGTCCATCTTGTGGATGACGTCGAGCCAGGTCGATTCGTCGACCCCTTCGATCGGCCCGGCCGGCACCAGGCTCTCCAGGCTGCGGCCGGGTGGCTTGGGCGGGCGATCGGCGTCGGACAAGGTCGTGCTCAATGCACCGTGCAGACCATGCACGGGTCGAACGAGCGCACGACATGCTGGACCGCGACCGGCGTGGTCTCGCCCTCGCGCACCGGCGTGCCGACCAGCGCCTGCTCGAGCGCGCCGGGCGTGCCGGCGCTGTCGCGCGGCGAGAAGTTCCAGGTCGTCGGCGCAACGATCTGGTAGCTGACGATGCGCCCGCGCTCGGTCTGCACCCAGTGCCCCAGGCTGCCGCGCGCCGCCTCGCTCAGGCCCACGCCGGTGCCTTCGTCCGGCAGCGCCTCGGAGGCACAGTAGGCATCGTTGACGACGAGCTGCTGCAGCCACTGCTCCATGCGCGGCACGACGAGCGCCAGTTCGAGCAGGCGCGCCAGCACGCGTGTGTAGACGGTGCCGCCGTGGCGCGCCACCGCGTCGCGCACCAGCTGGTGGGCCGCGGCGAGCTGGCGCGCGATCGCGCCGGTCTCGACGACCTCGCCGGCCAGGCGTGGCGCCTTGCTCCAGGTGTACGCGCCGGGCTTGTCGGGGTCGGGCAGGGTCACGCCCGTGGCCGGGTGCCGCGCGCCGCCGGCATCGCTGAGCCAGGCGTGCGTCGCATCCTCGCGGATCGCGGCGGCATCGAGCACCCGCAACGCATTCGATGCCGCGTGCCAGACGCCGGGGGCGAACGCGTGCCGGCCGCCGGGCTGCGGATAGGCACCGTAGCTGAGATATCGACCGGGGCCGGGGCCAAGCGCGGCGAGGCCGGCGTCGCGGGCGATCGTCAGGAACAGGCGGAAGTCACCGCGCGTCGGATCCTGGGCGTGCCAGGCTTGCAGCTCGGCCTCGCTGCTCAGCGCGCCGACCGCCTCGAGCTTCGCGGCGAACAGCTCGCGCTCGAGAAAGCCGCGGAACTCGCGCACCCGCGCCAGCAGGCGCGTGCGTTCCGAGGCCTCGACCGGCCGCGTCGAGCCGCCGGGCTCGAGGCTTTGCGTGTGCGGCCACTTACCTGCGAGCGTGCCGAGCAGCTCGAACCAGCGCTGGCGCGCCGCGATCGCTGCGCGCACCTGGTCGCCGGTCTGCGGCGCGAAGCGCCGTTGCGCCTCGGCGTGCCACGGCTGCGCGGCGTAGACCGGGCGCGTGAAGTCGGGCATGAAGAAAAGGTAGAAATGTGTCAGGTGGTCGGCCAGGTTCTCGGTGGCCAGGATCACGTTGGTGACATGCTGGCCGTTCGGCGGCATCTCGATGCCGCCGAGATCGGCCAGCGCACGCGCCGAAGCGACCGATTGCGAGACCGAGCAGATGCCGCAGATGCGCGGCACGATCACCAGCGCGTCGTGCGGCGCCTTGCCGTTCAGAATCTGCTCGAAGCCGCGGTACATCGGCGCGTTGACATGCGCCGACGCGACGCGGCCGTCGGCGATCTCGAGCGTCACCTCGAGATCGCCCTCGACGCGATTGAAGGGGCCGACCAGCAGACGCGTCATGGCCGCTTGCCTCTCAGCCTCTCACTTGATCCACGTCTTGCGCGCCGCCGGCGCGACGATCACGTGATCGGCCGTCGCGTTGAGCTTCACGCGCCGCGGCGTCGCCGATTTCGACAGCGAAGCGAGCGCGACGAACCAGGCCTTGGGCATGTCGGTCGGCAGGCCGATCGGAATGCCGGCGATCTTCGGGGTTCGATGAAACGGGTGCCCCGGCTCCTGAAAGCCCGGCTCGGTGCAGCTGATGCAGGCGTACCCGCCGCGCGTGCAGGAACCCTCGCCGTTCCAGAGCCGTGTGTTGCAGTCGGCATGCGCCTGCGTGCCCTTGCAGCCCATGTGCTCCATCATGCAGCCGAGGTCGGAGGGCTTCTCGGCGCTCGCCTTGAACTCGTAGTACTCGTTGCGCGTGCAGCCGTGGTGCACCAGCTGGTCGGCGTAGAAGCGCGGTCGGGCCAGCGTATCGAGGTCGGCCAGGTGCATCGTGTCGGCGGCGAGCGCCATCAACGTGTCGATGACCCAGCCGGGGTGCGTCGGGCAGCCGGCGACGTTGATCACCGGCAGCCCGCTGCCCGAGCGAAACGCGGCGCCCAGCAAGCCGCCGGGCCGGTCGTCGTCGTATTGCAGGCCGCAGGCATCGGTCGGGTTCTCGCCGCCCGCGGTGATGCCGCCCCAGGCCGCGCAGCTGCCGATCGCAACGACATGCCGCGCCTTCGCCGCCAGGCGCCGCACCCATTCGATCATCGGCAGCCCAGTGCCGGCGAGCACGTGGAAGCGGCCAGTGCCGTTCGGCCCGCGCAGCAGCGAACCTTCGACGCACAGCGCATCGACGCGCAGCCTGTCGTCGAGCACGGCATCGAGCATCTCTGACACCTCGGCGCCGCTGGCCAGCGAGAGCGACGGATGCCACAGCAGGTTGATGCCGGCGTCTCGAAGCTGGCCGTGGAAGTCGGTCGTGTCAGCGCACAGCAGCGACATGCTGCAGCCGCCGCAGCCGCCCGATTGCAGCCACAGCACATTCAGCGCGGAGCCCATGCCTTCGATTTCGGCCATCATCGTCACCCTTCGAGTCCGAAGCGCTGCATCTTGCCGCGCAGCCCGACGCGCGACAGCCCCAGCTCCTTGGCCGCGCGGGTCTTGTTCCAGCGATGGCGCAGCAACGTCTCGCGCAGCACCATCGCCTCGATCACATCGAGCCGCTCGCCGAGCGTGCCGCTGGCCGGCAGCGGCGCGGGGTGCCCGTTCAACGCGGCCGATCGACCGGCCTGGCCGTGCAGCACGCGCTTCGAGAACGCCTGCGCCTCCACGCGATCGCCCTCGCCGAGCGCGATCGCGCGCGCCAGTTCGTTGCGGAGCTCGCGCACGTTGCCGGGCCAGGGGTAGCCGATCAGGCAGGCCATCGCTTCGTCGCTGATCGTGACGCCGCTGCGGCCGAGCTCCTGGCCGACGTCGCCGAGCAGCCGCTCGACGATCGGCCCGATATCGCCCGGGCGCTCGCGCAGCGGTGGCACGGTCAGCGAGACACCGGCGATGCGGTAGTAGAGGTCTTCGCGGAACAGCCCTTCGCGCACGCGCTGCTCGAGGTCGCGATGCGTCGCGGCGATGACGCGCACGTCGACCGGGACAGGGCGCGCTCCGCCGACCGGCCTGACCTCGCCCTCCTGCAGCACGCGCAGCAGCCGCACCTGAAACGCCGCCGAGGTCTCGCCGATCTCGTCGAGGAAGACCGTGCCTCGGTGGGCGCGTTGGAACAGCCCGGGGTGATCCTCGTATGCGCCGGTGAACGAGCCGCGCTTGTGACCGAACAGTTCCGATTCGAGCAGCGTGTCGGGGATCGCCGCGCAGTTCTCGACGACGAACGGGGCACCCGCGCGCGGGCTCGCGTAGTGCATCGCGCGCGCCAGCAGCTCCTTGCCGCTGCCCGACTCGCCCAACACGAGCACGCTCAGGTCATAGCGCGCGACACGTGCGGCCATCTCGCAAACAGCGTCGAGCGGACTGCCGGCGGCACGCTCGATGCGATCGAAGTCGAACACCCGCCGCGCCCGTTCGAGCTTGTGCGCCGCGCGCTGGCGCAGCACTGGCGTGCTGGTGCGCAGCTCGACATCGAGACGGTTCATCTCGCGCTGCAGCGTCTGCGCCTCGGCGGCGGTGCGCACGGTGCCGAGCAGGTGATCCGGTGCCCAGGGCTTCAGGATGTACTGGTAGATGCCGGCGTCGTTAATGCCGGCGATGATGTCTTCGGAGTCGGTGTAGCCCGAGATCACGATGCGCACCGTGTCGGGCCAGCGCTCGCGCACCTCCTTCAAGAACACGACGCCGGTCTGCCCCGGCATGCGCTGGTCGCACAGGATCACGCTGACCTCGTGGCGCTCGAGCTGGGCCCGCGCTTCATCGGCGTTGCTCGCGGTGAACACCGCGAAATCTTCGTCGAGCGTTCGACGGATCGCGTCCTGCGAGCGAACATCGTCGTCGACGACGAGCACGCGCGGCATCTCGAGAATCGCACTCATCGGCGCACGCAGCTCATGGCCGCGCTTTCGGCTCGCCGTCGTCGACGCGGAAGCCCGGCTCGCGGTGCAGCGCGAGGTGGCGCGGCGTGAACGCATGCGGCAGCTTGTGGACGAAGTGGTAGCGCGCCACGTGGTAGCTCGGGTCGAAGCCGTAGAAATTGCGATGCATGCGGGTGAGTTCGTCGTTGCGGTGCTCGGCCAGCGGACGCCGCGCCTGGTCGGCAATGCGAGCGGCCTGCTTGCGCGCAATCCGCTCCGGCAGATTGTGCGTCAGCGCCAGCGCCAGCGCGTCGGTGATCGCCACGAGCTCGAATCGATCGGGGCTCGTGTCGACACAGCGGTCGATCAGGTTCATGCGCCGGGCTGCAGTGGCCGACAACGGCAGGCGGCGCTGCATCAGCGAGCGCGCACCCTCGGCGCCGAGCCGGCGCGGCAGCAGGTAGGTCCAGTACTCCGAGCCGTAGAGGTTGCCCATGTTCTTGTAGTGCGGGTTCAGCACGACGCCGCGGTGCGCCCAGACTTCGTCGGCCGCGAGCGCGAGGAAGGCACCGCCCGCGCCGGCATTGCCGCGCAGCACGCTGACCGTGAGGCGCCCGGTCATCGTGATCAGTTCGAGCACGACATCGTTCATCGCGTTGATGTTGCGCCAGGACTCCTCGGCCGCGCTGTCGTTGGCGCGGTGCGCCGCGGCCTCGATGCAGTTCAGGTGGATGCCGTTGCTGAAGAAGTCGCGCCCGCCTAGCAGCAGCAGCACGCAGGTGTCGCGCCGCCCGACCTCGCGCAGCGCCGCGAGCAGGCGCTGACACTGCGTGGTCGACATCGCGCCGTTGTGGAAGTCGAACGACAGGCATCCGACACGCGCGCCCGCCGCGCCGATCTCGCGGTAGCGCAGCTCGCCCCATTCGTCGTCGGCGCGTTCGAGCGCGGCCGACCGCTCGGGCAGCGCGGCGGCCTGGGCGTCGAATGCCAGCGCGGCCGGCAGTTTGAACGCCGCGCCCTCGCCGCAGGCCGCGGCGGCACGCGCCTGGCCGATCCAGACCGCGCCGTCTGAGGTGCGGCGCAGCAACGCGCCATCACGTTGCGCGATCACGTCGCCGGGTGCCGCCGGCGGCAGCGAGGCGATGACGGCCGCGGTCGCCGCGTGGCCATCGCCCAAGTGACAGGGCTGCCCGAACAGCTCGTCGGCGACGCCGGGCTGACCGTCGGCGCTGCGCAGCTTCGCGAGCACGCGCGACGTGGAGTCGCGCTGCCAGTCGATGCTGCGCACGGATTGCGGCATTGCCGCGCGCCACGCAGGCGCGGCCGGCGCCATCGGCGCCGCAGTGTTCGGACAAACCGCGCCGGCCTCGGCGTAACGCACCACCGCACGCAAGGTCGCCGCGACCGCGGCTTCAGTCACCTCGCGGCGATACAGGCTGCCCTTGGCCACGTCGCGCATCTCGAAGCCGTCGTGATCGCAGACCGGGCCGGCGTCGAACTCGCCGTCGGCCTGCAGCACCGTGACGCCCCAACACGCGACGCCGTCCAACACGGCCCAGTCGAGCGCGGCGGGCCCGCGGTCGCCGGGCGGGCCAGGGTGCACCACCAGGCAGACGATGCCGCGCCAGACCGACTCCGGAATGCGCCGCTTCAGGAACGGCGCGATCAGCAGTTGCGGCCTGAACAGCGCGACCGCCTCTTCAGTCACGCGGTCGGCAATGTCGAGCTCGACCGACACGCAGTGGCCGAGCGCACCGAGCTCGACGAACAGGCGCTGCGTCAGGCTGTTGAAGCTGTGGCACAGCAGCAAAATCCGCAGCGGCGTCGACAGGGCCTTTGCGTTCACAGCGGGCACTCTCAACAGATGCGCGGCAGCTGCTCGCCGCTGAGCCAGTCGACGACGCGGCAGCCACCGAAGCGCGTTTCCATTTGGACGAAGTGGTGCGGATCTTCGGTGACGATGCCGATGCGAACCGCCCGGCCGCCAAGCGGGTGCGCCCGCATCGCGGCGAGCACCGCGGCGGCATGTTCGGGTGCGCAGACGGCGACCAGCTTGCCTTCGTTCGCGACGTACAGCGGGTCGAGACCGAGCAGCTCGCAGGCCGCATCGACCTGCGGCAGCACGGGAATGGCGGCCTCGTCGAGCATCATGCCAACGCCGGACTGCCGAGCGATCTCGTTCAGCGTGGTCGCGAGGCCGCCACGCGTCGGGTCGCGCAACACGCGCACCGCGCCGGGCGCCGCGGCCAGCATCGCTGCGACCAGGGTGTGCAGCGCCGCGCTGTCGGATTCGATCGTGGTCTCGAAATCGAGCGACTCGCGCTTCGAGAGCACCGCGACACCATGCTCGCCGATCGTGCCCGAGAGCAGCACCGCGTCGCCGGGCCGCGCGTTCGCGCCACCGATGTCCACGCTGTGCGGCACGACGCCGATGCCGGTCGTGCTGATGAAGACACCATCGCCCTTGCCCCTTTCGACGACCTTGGTGTCGCCGGTCACGATCGGCACACCGGCCGCGCGCGACGCCGCGGCCATCGACTCGACGATGCGCTTCAACTCCGCGAGCGGGAAGCCCTCTTCGATGATGAAACTGGCCGCGAGATACAGCGGGCGCGCGCCGCACATCGCGACGTCGTTGACCGTGCCGTGCACGCTCAGGCTGCCGACGTCGCCGCCGGGGAAGAACAGCGGCGAGACCACGTGGCCATCGGTCGCCATCACGAGGCGGTGCCCGGCCGGCACCTCGAACGTCGCGCCGTCGTTGCCCTGGCGCAGGCCCTCGCTGTCGAACGCCGCGATGAACAGCTCCTCGATCAGCTGCGCCGCGGCACGCCCCCCGGCGCCGTGGCCCATGTCGATGCGGCCGTTGCGGATGTCGAGCGGGCGCTGGTAGTTCTTGCGCGCGGTCGTCATGCGGCCACCTCCACCCGCACCGGGATGTCGCGGAAGCGCCCATACGAGTAGTGCGCCGCGCACGCGCCTTCGGACGAGACCATGCACGAGCCGACCGGGTTCTCGGGCGTGCACACGGTGCCGAAGATCTTGCAGTCGGTCGGCTTCTTCACGCCGCGCAGGATCGCGCCGCACTCGCAGGCCTTGTTGTCGGCGACGGGGCGGTAGCCCAGACCGAAGCGGCGCTCGGCATCGAACGACGCGAACGCGGGTCGGATCTTCAGTGCGCTGTACGGTACCTCGCCCAGGCCGCGCCACTCGAAGCTCGGGCGCAGCTCGAACACCTCGGCCACCAGCGCCTGCGCGGTCAGGTTGCCCTCGGCGGTGACGGCACGGGTGAACTCGTTCTCGACCTCGTGGCGGCCCTCGTTGACCTGGCGCACCAGCATCAGCACCGCCTGCATCACGTCCAGTGGCTCGAAACCGGCGATGACGACCGGCTTGCGGTACTCCTGCGCGAAGTGCTCGTAGGGCGCCGAGCCGATCACGATGCTGACGTGCGCCGGGCCGACGAAGCCGTCGATCGGCACCGTGCCGTACTGCCGGACCTCGGGGCTTTCGAGGATGTGCGTGATCGCCGACGGCGTCAGCACGTGGCAGCACAGCACGCTGAAGTTCGACAGGCGCTCGCGATGCGCGGTGCGGATCGCCAGCGCGGTCGGCGGCGTCGTCGTCTCGAAGCCGATCGCGAAGAACACGACCTCGCGCTGCGGGTTCTGGCGCGCGATCTGCAGCGCGTCAGTGGCCGAATAGACCATCCGGATGTCGCCGCCGCGCGCCTTCGCGCGCACGAGCGAGAGGCTGTCGGAGGCCGGCACGCGCATCGTGTCGCCGTAGGTGCAGACGATCGCGCCGTGCTCCAGCGCGATCCGAATCGCCAGGTCGATGCGGCCGATCGGCAGCACGCACACCGGGCAGCCGGGGCCGTGGATCATGCGCACGTTGGCGGGAAGCAGCTCGGTGATGCCATAGCGCGAGATCGCGTGCGTGTGGCCGCCGCAGAATTCCATGAAGCTGTACGAGCGCCCCTGCGCCTCGTCGTGCAGCCGCTCGGCGATCTTGCGGGCGAGGTCGCCATCGCGGAATTCGTCGATGTACTTCATGGCGTGGTCTCCAAGGCGGCCGGCGCGGCGGCGAGTTCGCCGAACATCGCGAGCGTGCGTTCGGCTTCCTCCGGGTCGATCTGCCCGATCGCATGGCCGACGTGCACGATCACGTAATCGCCGACGCGCGCCTCGGGCACGAGGGCGATCGACACCTGTTTGCGGATGCCACCGAGGTCGACGATGGCCTGCTCGGCATCGAGCAGCTCGGTCAGGCGGGCGGGAATGGCCAGGCACATGAGAAGCTTTCGTTGAGGTTCAGACCGCGGCGGTTTGGCACTGCATCGCCGCAGCCCAGGCCTGGCCCAGCGCCAGGCCGGCGTCGCCGCAAGAGTGGCGCAGCGGCCGCAGCACGTGAAGGCGGCGGGACTCCAGTTCGAACGTGACGAACCGGTTGAGCACCGCGTTGAAGAAGCAGCCGCCGCCGAGGCAGACGGTGCCGATGTCGTGGCCCTGCGCCGCGGCCTCGGCCCAGTCGGCCAGGCCGATCGCAAGCGCGGCGTGGAACCACGCCGCCGCATCGTCGATGGCCGCGGGCGGGGTGTCGAACAGGCGCGCGAGCAGCGGGCGCAGGTCGAGCACGCCGTCGGCGCCGACGCTTGCCACACGGGTGTCGCGCGGCATACGGCCGGCAGCGAGCGAGCGCGCCGCCGCGCGCTCCAGCGCGATGGCGGCCTCGGCTTCGTGGGACTGCCGCACGCTCAGCCCCAGCGCTGCCGCGGCCGCATCGAACCACCGGCCGCTGCTGCTCGTCGGCGGGCAGTTGATGGCGCGTTGCAGCACCTGGCGCAGGCCGCGCGCCGTGCCGGCACCGGCAGACGCGGCGAACCGCGCCTCGATCTCATCGCTGCGCCCGAGGGCATGCAGCGCCGCGGCGGCCATGCGCCAGGGCTCGCGGGCGGCCACGTCGCCACCGGGCAGCAGCAGCGGGCTCAGGTGGCCCAGGCGCACGAAGCCCTGCGTGTCGACCCGGAGCAGTTCGCCGCCCCAGGCCTGGCCGTCGCTGCCGAGGCCGACGCCGTCGAGCGCGAGGCCGATCACCGGCCCGCGCAGGCCGTGTTCGGCCATCACGGCCGCGATGTGCGCGTGGTGGTGCTGCACGCCGATGGCGGGCACGCCGAGTTCGCCCGCCAGTTGCACCGCCAGGCGGGTGCTGAAGAAGTCCGGGTGCAGGTCGTGCGCCACCGCGAACACGCCGCGCGGTGCATCGCGCAGCAGCGCTGCAGCCGAGGCCTCGAGTGCAAGGCAGGCCTGCGGCTCGCCGAGATCACCATGCACCGGCGAGAACCGCGGACGGCCCGCGTCGAGCCGGCAGGCGGCGTTCTTCAGCCACGCGCCGAGTGCCAGCACATCCGGCAAGTCAGCGAACAGGTCAGCGAGCGGCGCTGGTGACACGTTCGGCTCCTTCCGCGACGCGGGCCACCGGCGCCATGCGCTGCTCCAGCCAGCTGAGCCAATCGTCCATGCCCTCGCCAGTCGTCGCCGACAGGCGGATCACCTCGATCGCCGGGTTGACCCGCCGCGCCGCCGCGATGCAACGCTCGACGTCGAAGCGCAGGTGCGGCAGCAGATCGATCTTGTTGACGATCATCAGCGAGGCGGCGGCGAACATGTCCGGGTACTTCAGCGGCTTGTCCTCGCCTTCGGTCACCGACAGGATCGCGACCTTCGCGTCTTCGCCGAGGTCCCAGACCGCGGGGCAGACGAGGTTGCCGACGTTCTCGATGAACAGCAGACTGCGCGCATCGTGGTGCGCATGGGCATGGTGGTGGTCGTGCAATGCGTCGAAGGCCTCGGCGACCATCGGCGCGTCAAGGTGGCAGCCCTTGCCCGTGTTGATCTGGATCGCCGGAGCGCCGGTCTCGCGGATGCGGTCGGCGTCGACGCTGGTCTGCTGGTCGCCCTCGATCACCGACACCGGCAACGCCGGCGCGCGCGCCTTCAGCGCCGTGATCGTCGCGCACAGCAGCGTGGTCTTGCCGGAGCCGGGGCTGGAGACGAGGTTCAGCGCGGTAACGCCGTGCACCTCGAAGTGCAGGCGGTTGCGGCGCGCGATGCGGTTGTTCTCGCCAAGGATGTCGGTCTCGAGCTTGATCGCCCGCGCCTGGCTCATCCCCGGTACCGAGACGCGGGCCGCGCCGACACCGAAGTGCAGGTCGCCGTTGCCGCCGACGTGCACATGCTCATGTGCAGGGGCATGCACGTGCTCGTGGGCGTGATCGTGGCTATGACCATGCGCATCGTCATGATCGTGATCGTGATCGTGGCCATGCTCATGGCCCACACCACCGGTGGCGCCGGCATCGGAACATCCACAGACGACACACATGGTCGGTCTCCTTGTTGTCGGTTCTCACTCGTCTTCGACGAGCATCTCCACCACGCGCAGCTCGGTGCCGCCGGTGGGTTGCAGCTGGTGGCCGCCGCAGCTTTGGCACGGGTCGCCTCGCTGCCCGATCTCGACGGTCGTGCAGCAGCGCATGCACCAGGCGCGGCCGGCGGGTTCATCGATCCGAAGCGAGGCTCCTTGCAACAGCGTGCCGGGGGCCAGTGTTTCCAGCGCGAAGCGCAGCGCGCGCGGCTCGACGCCGGCCAGGCGGCCCGCCTCAAGGTGCAGCGCCGTCACGCGCGCGAAGCCCTCGCGGCGCGCGCTGTCCTCGACGAGCTTCAGGATCCCACCGGCCAGGCTGGCTTCATGCATGGGCGAGCTCCTGCGGCACGGTCGACTCCTGCTGGTACGGGACACAGGGATCGTACGCGGCCATCCAGGTGTCGAGCACGCGCCCGGGTGCGTCGCTGGTGATCGACTCGAGCACCGTGGCGACCGCGCCGCGCGGATGAAAATTCCATTCCGTCGGCGCGACGACGTGGCAGGCCTCGACACGCGCGTTGTCGTCGCACCCGTCGAGCTGCACGTGGTGCACGAGCAGGCCGCGCGCCATCTCGACCCAGGCGATGGCCTCGCCCGATGCCAGCGGCAGCGCGCCGACCGCGAGCCGGTCGGTGTCGTGCAAGCCCAGCCGGACGACCTCGGCCACGCGCGCGCCCATCTTCAAGGCGGGGGTGTCGAATCGCATCGGGTCGATCTCGGTCAACCGCGTCCACGCGCCGGTCTCGGCACAGGCGCCGCGCCACGTGGGCTGCCGGGCGAAGGCACTGCCGCCGTTGCGCAGGTCTTCGGCCCAGGCCTGCATCGTGGCCGCTTCGGCATGAACATGGAGCGGGACAACCGCCTGCCGGCCGCTGGCCGCCTCGCGCAGCAGGCGCGCGGGCAGCACATCGCCGTCGTGCGTCCACGCGGACATCAAGGCCGCCGGGTCGTGCTCCCAGGCGTCCAGCCAGCGGTCCGGCGGCATGCCGATCGCGTGCGACTCCAGCCAGGCAGCGGCGTCGGACGGCACGGCCGCAAACGCCGGGCACGACACAAGCCAGCGGGCGGCGGCATCGAGGCCCGCCGCGTCGTGCGCGCCGCCGCCGAGCTGCTGCGGCCAGTCGAGCGCGATGCGGCTCAGGTGCTCGCGCAAGGTCTGCTGCTCGAGCAGCGTGTGCTGGGCCGGCGTCGCTGCCGCCTCATGGCCGAGCGCGGCCTCGACCGCCAACTCGGCGCATAGGCGGTGCACGTGTCCGCACAAGCTGAACAGGCTGGCCAGCGTGACGCCGAGCCGCTGGGCCGGCAGGCCGTGGGTGAGCCGCGCCACCCAGTCGGGCCGCGTGCTGCGCAGGTTGTCCGAGGCCTGATCGAACAGTACGTAACGGTTGCGGCCGAGCTCCTTCGCCTGGTACATGGCGATGTCGACGTTCGAGAAGAGGCCCGGAACGTCGTTACCATGGAACGGGTAGAGCGCGATTCCAATG
>Ga0207689_10002132_pt1 | contig 18620 bp, 12 predicted proteins | sample KBSMisM52_FD_184312 | JGI IMG/M metagenome (GOLD analysis project Ga0207689, IMG submission 184312) | Miscanthus rhizosphere microbial communities from Kellogg Biological Station, Michigan, USA - KBS Miscanthus M5-2 (SPAdes) (version 2) | ecosystem: Host-associated > Plants > Roots >... | reverse complement strand
AGGATACGCGACTCCTCGTCAAAACGGATCTCCCCAAACGCGGATATCACCAGGTAAATCCACCAATCGTGCATTAACGCAAAATTTGGCAGCCTGACGGAAACGACATCTCGTGCCGCGCGATTTAGCACCATCGTACAACCTGGGAAGAGGTTTTCGGCCAGCGCGTTTCCCAGGCCTATTTCCTTTCTCGGCCGGCGAGACATTTCCAGCCGACGCAATACTTCATCGACAACCGTGACCCGACTCGCATACAACAACGGACGCTCAGCATCCGACCCACTGAGGAACTGCAGAGCACGGGAGATCTTATCGGGAAGCCATACGTCGTCCTGGTCACACAGAGCGATATAATCGGCCTCAGCCGAAGACCTAGACAGCAGGTCGAAAAAACTGCCGACGACGCCGAGATTGTCTCCGAAAATCATACTCACTCGCCGATCCCCGGAAAAACTGGTGAGTACCTCCCGCGTACGGTCTATGGATCCATCATCCCGGATCAGGATATCCAGTTCCTTGTGATCCTGTCCCAACACGGTCGCGAGTTGTTCGGCGAGGTGGGTCTGACCGTTATAGGTCGAAAGCAGGACTTGGACGCGTGGCATGGAATGGTGGAACTCTTTCGGCTAATCCGTGGGCTGACTTATATCCGTGGCGTACTAATACTTGATCATACATTTGAATCCAATAGTCTCTACGAATGCCCGTCCACCACCAAATGCAGGCCAGTACAAAGCGTTCCGCACTATATCGTCTTAGCTATCCCGTACGGACGTGGTCAGCAAGCATCCCCATCGATCTTAGCGACTGCTGGCAACTTGAGTGCACGTCTCAAACTGTTGATAAGGCGGCAAGCGGTGCTGTCAAGATGCTGTACACTTGCGCGCTAACTTTGTGAGCATCTCTAGACGTGTGCGGTATTACCGGGGTCCTGATCACTAACCGAAGTCCCTTCCGGGACGATATTCGGTCGCGCCTGGACCGGATGGTGCTAACGCTACATCATCGCGGGCCGGACGATAGAGGAGTCTGGCTTGGATCTGGCGTCGGGCTAGGCCACACGCGCCTGTCAATCATCGACCTGAGCGCGGCAGGTCATCAGCCAATGACACTCCCGGATCAAAGTCTGTGTATCACGTTCAACGGGGAAATCTACAACTTCCTTGAGCTTCGCGCGGAGCTGGAAAAGGGCGGGGCCAAGTTCCAGAGCAACAGCGATACCGAAGTAATTCTCCATGGTTATCGACGCTGGGGTCCAGGCGTTTTCTCCCGGATGCGCGGCATGTTCGCGCTGGCGATTTGGGACAAGCTCAGTCGTGAACTGATACTTGCGCGAGACCGCATCGGCAAGAAACCGCTGTTCTTCGCTTGGCACGAGGGCATGCTGCTATTCGGCTCAGAAATCAAGGCCGTGCTAGCATGGCCAGGATTTCCACGTGAGGCGAATCTGGAAGCCATACATCACTACCTCACGCTCCAATACATCCCTGGGCCGTTGTCAGCGTTTCGCGGGATACAGAAGCTTCCCCAAGCCACGTACATGATCGTCGGGCAGGACGGCGGCATAAAAACTCAAGAATACTGGCAACTTCCCTCCCCAGCTGACGCCCGCCCCCGTCCGACCGAAGAGCTCAAGGCCGAGTTATTGGATCTGCTGGATGAGTCGGTCCGCTTACGCATGATTTCGGACGTCCCTCTCGGTGCGTTTTTGTCGGGTGGCGTCGACTCATCATCAGTGGTCGCGATGATGGCCCGCGCTGCCGGCAAGCCAGTCAAGACCTTCTGTATTGGCTTCGAAGAGGAGGGATTCGACGAACGGCCCTTTGCGCGCATGGTCGCCGAGAGATACGAAACCGAGCATCACGAGTTGGTGGTACGCCCCGAAGCAACAAGTGTCTTGCCAACGCTCGTGTGGCACTACGGTGAGCCGTACGCCGACCCGTCTGCTCTGCCTACTTACTATGTGTCAGAGATAGCGCGACGGCTGGTAACGGTTGCGCTCAACGGAGATGGTGGCGACGAAAACTTCATCGGGTATACCCGCTACGAGCAATGTCTTCGTATGGAGTGGGTTAGCCGGGTACCTCGTGGTGTCAGGAGCATCGCTTCGAGAGCGGCTGAATTTTTACCCACGCCTCTGGATAGGATTCGCTTATTTCGAGGCATCCGCTGGCGTCTTTCTCGCCTCGGGGCGTTGGACTCTCGCCGTTACGCTCCCTCGATCGTGTACTTCTTCGATCACGACAAAGCGGCGGGCTACGGCGAACGCATGACAGACTTTCTAGAGCGCTCGAGCTTGGACTTGCTCGAACCCTGGTTTGCCCAAGCGCGGTCGTTTGTCTCCGGCGCTGCTTGGGCTGACATCCATACATATCTGCCGGACGATCTACTGGTAAAGGTGGACATTGCGAGCATGGCCCACTCGCTCGAGGCCCGCTCCCCTTTCCTGGATCACCACATGATGGAATGGGCGGCCTCGATACCGGTCGCTCAAAAGATGCTAAATGGCCACACTAAGGGGCTGCTGAAGTCGGCGATGGAGCCGCATCTGCCCAACGAGGTCCTCTACCGCCCCAAGATGGGCTTTGGCGTGCCGATCGAGCGTTGGTTGCGCACGGAACTGAAGGAGTTCGCGTACGATACGCTGCTATCGAGACGGGCGACGGAACGCGGCCTGTTTCGCGGTGATTACGTCCGGAAGATGTTAGACGAAAATAGCGCTGGCATTCGGTTCCACCATACTCGCCTATGGGCACTACTGATGCTGGAGCTTTGGTTTCAAATGTGGATAGATGCAGCCGAGGCGCCCCTTTCACCTCCACCGATCCCGTCGGTGCGCGTAACTGGTTAGTCAGGCATCTCGATGCGCAGGTCGACTGGTCGCAGGATCCTTTCCGGTCTGCGAACCTTTATACAGCCTCCGCCTAAAGGCACCGGCGGTACAAATTCGGCGCGGTACTACTACTCCGTGTATCCGCGGCACCTAGTAACGGCCGTCGCTCATGGCCTACCAATAGACTAATGGCACGCGCGGCGCCCTTATTCAGGCAAGGAAGCCGGCATGAACCAAGCACCGGACGACCAAGATCCTATGACAACGTGGCTCTCTGGCCCAGTGTCTTATCTAGAGGCACATGGCATCAAGAACGCAATTTTTATCCTGCCATTCGAAGCAGACCAGGAGGACGTTCGAATGCTGCTTTCCCATCCGCGCTGCGCAGGCGTGGTTGTACGCACACCTAGTCTATTATCTATCCCCATCGGGGAGAACGCGCGAGTTGGCAGATACACAAGCGACGGTCTTGCCTGGATACTCCCATCATCAAGAGGGCGTCTAATCTTTCTGGGCTCTCACCTCTTGCTTTCCCGCAGAATGCTCAGGCAAATTCTCTCTGCGGGTCAGTTATCCATCGTGTGCAAATCGCAAGGGGGCATGGGAAATGTTCCCCTTTACCGTTTTCTCTTATGGCGCCTTGGCGATAGGACGGTTCGGAGAGTTGTGGCCCTATCGCAGAACAGCATTCTGCGGAGCATTATCTATTCCGTCCGCTCACTTCCGTTAGCAAAATGGTTATGGCACAGATTTTTCAAGCGCCCGTCTCCCATCATCGCACGCACATGGAATGGGGATCCACCCATCCGATCGAATTCCGAAAGCTCAGAGAGCCACTCTAATCCGCGCTCTGGCGACATACCTGGGATCGCTGATGACGAGGGTCAGTTGGATGTGTCGTTCTTTCGCGAACTCCTGCGGCGCGCCCGCGCGACCGCCACGCGCGCTGATATGACCATACCAAGACGCGTCATATTGATCAACGCGGGCTTGGCGGCCGGCGGGGCCGAACGGCAGATCGTGAATACCCTGATTGGTCTGCGGACCAAGGATCTCGAAAGCGTTACGTTTCTCGGCGAATACCTGCATCGCGCCCCGGGCCTGGACTTCTACCTGCCGAAGCTGCGCTCGCACGACCTAGAGATCACTGGCGTGAAAAGACGGATTACACTGGAGGAGCATGGTTTGGCATCACTACCACCCGATGTGGCTGAGATGCTCGCGATGCTGCCGGCCAGGATGGTTGAGGAGATCATGAACCTGGTGGAGGAGTTCCGAGTCCGAAGACCCGAGGTCGTGCATGCGTGGCAGGATAGTACGAGCATCAATAGCGGAATCGCGGCTGCGATTTCCGGAGTCCCTCGAGTCGTACTCTTCAGTCGGAATGTCAACCCAACGCACTTCGAGTACTTCCAGAACTACATGAAGTCAGCCTATCTAGCACTTGCAGAGCTAGGTAACGTCAAGCTTGCAAACAACAGCGAAGCGGGGGCTGCGGATTACTGCCTTTGGCTTGGACTCGACCGCCACCGCTTTCAGGTGATACGCAATGGGGTCGACCTATCGACCCTTATGCGACTGGGACCCACACGGGCTCTGGCCTATCGGACAGATTTCGACGTGCCCGCAGATGCAACCGTGATCGGTTCAGTGTTCCGATTTTGGCCAGAGAAACGGCCAATGCTTTGGCTTGAGGTCATGGCGCGGATTCATGCAGTCTTGCCAGACGTGCACTTCTTTTTGGCTGGCGATGGACCGTTGCGCCCACTGATGGAGAAATTTGTCTCACAGTCCGGTATCACGCACCGGGTACACATGACTGGAACTGCTTCCGACGTTGCGATGCCGTTGTCGATCATGGATCTATTTGTCCTTACTTCGGAGTTTGAAGGAACACCTAACGTCGTGCTGGAAGCGCAGTGGTTAGGCGTCCCCGTGGTCGCCACTGATTCGGGCGGGACCCGCGAAGCGATATGCGAGGGAGTTTCTGGGTGGATTGCCAGGTCACACTCCGCAGAGGACATCGCTCAACTTGTCATCGAAAAGCTCAAAGATCGCCCTGCGCTCGAGTTAGCGACTGTTCGCGCACCGCAATTTGTCGAGGAGCGTTACGGACTACCTCGAATGCTCGATGAAACGCTCCATTTGTACGGGTACGTCTGAGCTGAATCTCGACTGCCTTGGATCTTCACGCAGTCATAGCGATGACAGGCCTATTCAAGTCGTCGGTTCAAGTCTTGACGCTTCGCAACTCTGACTGTCCACCGTGAAAGGCGGCCGACGGTGCCAGGCGGAAAAGAACGCACGCACTCCCAAGAAACCGGGCCAGCTGCTGCCTCGTCTGCAGCGAGAGCCGCGAACCAAGAATCATGTGACCGGTATAGAACAGGCCTACCGGTTCCTGTTCGACCACATCAAAACCGAATCCGTGGAGTTGCCGGTCCCAGTGCAAAGAGCTGAACCAGAATATCTCCGATAGTGCGTTCCCTCGCTCTCCATGCCGGCGGACAATCACATAGCCCTTTAAGGTCCTGATTAGACCCCATGCTGCGCTGATCCAGCGGCGGCACTCCACACGGCCAATCCCTCTCGGAATGAGATCCGGTACTGCCAGCGCCAATCGTTGCAACATCTCCACGTAATGCGCCACATTGGTCCACAAGCGCCACGCTCCAGTGGGGACAACGTGGACACAGTATCCACCCGTTCGCAACACGCGTCGTACCTCGCGATGCATCGTAGCTGGATCCCGTACATGCTCTAACACGTTGGACGAGAACACGATGTCGAAGCTTTGATCTGGAAAAGGCAACTCAGCGCCATCATATATTTGAACGGGGAACACCAAGTCGTCGGCATACACCGACCCCGCGATGTCAACTGCGGAGACGTCGAACCCCATTTCGGACAGTCGCCGCGCCTGGTATCCGGTGCCTCCTCCGATCTCAAGTACACGAGCTCCGGCGCGGAAATGAGAAACCGCGCGAGCCAGCTCGAACTCTCTAATGACATGCAGGAAGTCGATGCTAAACAAAATCGTTAGCTCCGGACAGCTTTACCGACTGACTCAGCCTCGCGCATTTTCTCACCCGCATAGATAATCGTAGTCTCTCGACCAAGCCGCAGATCATATGGGGATGGGTCTGCTGCTAATCGCTGCGCTTGCGGAAAAACTACCTCTACTAGAAATTTCACCGCGGCTCTTCCACGCCGTCCCATGAGCCAAATCGTAGCAACATGATGCAGCGCACGCTCAAGGCGTCGAAGATAGCTTCCTTGATCCTCCGTCTGATCCTTGGCACGCGGAGGGTTCCGCAGAGACTCCCGGATCGAGCGTCCAACTTCTTTCTGGGAATCGACGTGGCGGAGGAAGAGATCCCTTGAGAGTCTGATCCGCTTGAATTGCTCATACATCTCCCGGTCAGCCGAGAAATCGACCAAACCGAGGAATCGACGCTCAAATCCATGGTCGTTCATGAGGGCCGTAAGCGATTCAGCGGTGAAGCTGCGAACATGCTGCCACGGGTGGAAGAAGAGATCAGACACCGGACAGTAAACGCTTGCGCGCTCAAGATCCTCTCGGTTCGGCGTAGACACGATGACACGTCCACCAACAGGTAGAAAGCGGTTAATTCGATCAAGCACGCCAGACAGGTCCGAGTCCAGCACATGTTCGATGACCTCCAGAAGCAGCACCACATCGAAGCGAGCCTCCGACTCGGGCCCGACGACTCCCAAGAATCCAGCTTGCTGTCCAACGGCTTTTTCCAGAGCAGCCTGACGTTCAGGCGACGGTTCAAAACCGGCTGTTGCGTAGCTCCGATCCAGCATCAGGCGGACGATGTGCCCGCTGCCGGCGCCGTAATCGAGATGCCGCCCACTGCTGCTAAGGAACGGCGAGACGATATCTAGAAATTCAGGTCCAGCAACCCGCCCGAAGCTGAGGTCGTCTAACGCTGTTCCCGCCACCCCATCCCAAAACTTGCCGATCAGTTCGGGGGTCCATTCCAAGCGCTTAACCATTAACCAGTCCTTGATGACGCTGTCGATCCGGCCAACCATCGATACCCTTGACGGATTCAGGCGACTCACCGGTTAGCCGCACGCGGCCTTGGCCCTACAGCATTCCTATCACCGGCGGAACTAACCGGGCGAATTGGATCGATTCATGCTGAACACTACCTCTCAAATTCCACGATCGGTTGAATGAAGGATTGGGGTACCGTTCAATTCACCTTCATCTGCGATGTTGTGCGACGACAATCGCGGCTGCAGATTGACGACACTTGTAGAAAAAAGTCCAGGCGTTTCGACCACGGAGAAATGGAGCGCGTCGTTCCTTGAATCGTACTGTAGCCCGTCAATTCGCGCGACTCCGAAGGTGACGAAGTAGTCGCCCGACGCCAGCCACATGCGCACGTCGAGGCGCACTTCAAGAACGCTGCCAATGGCTTGACCCGGAAGGGGCGTTCCCTGAGTCAGATTGGTTACTCCGAAAAGGTCCACACCTTTTACGTTACGGATCAGATAACCCACAGATATGGGGGGAACATCTTCGCGAAAGAGGATTCGCTGGAAAAAACAATACGGTTTCCCAGGCTGCAACACCTCCACACGGCAACCGGTCGAGTCCAGGATTCCAAAGTCAACAATTTGCGCCTGCCCGCTACCAAATCGGCGCTCATGCGGTGCCGGGACTAATCCTCCGGGCAAACCCTCGCTGGTGCGTGAAGAATCGGAGGCCAGGACGGCACCACTTTGGCTGTCCGTGATTCCGACTTCCCTAGGTTCATCGGTCTCATGCGATGAGGTCTCGGTATCGTCCAAGTCGCTGCCCTTACCGAACAATACGTCAAGGTATCTTTTCGTGATCTCGCCCGGCTCGCCATCCGCCAACAAGCTTCCTTTCTCCAGCAGAATTGCGCGGTTACAAAAACTGGTCACCGTATTTGCATCATGCGAGACCAGCAAAATGGTCTTTCCACTCTGACGGAATTCGTCTATTTTTGCGAAGCACTTGCGCTGAAACTTGGCATCGCCTACGGATAAGGCCTCATCGACGATCAGAATATCCGGGTCTACGCTAATTGCCACAGCAAACGTCAGCCGCGACTTCATTCCGCTCGAGTAAGTGCGAAATGGGTGGTCGATGAATCGTTGGAGCTCGCTGAAGGCGACGATACTGTCGAGTTTGCGGTCGATTTCCTTGCGGCTCATGCCCAGGCACAAGCCGCCTAGGTAGATATTCTCACGTCCGCTGAACTCCGCGTTGAAGCCAGTACCAAGTTCCAATATTGCCGAAACCTGACCGTTCACTTGAACTTCGCCGGCGGTACGGTCGAGAGTCCCAGTGAGAATCTTCAGAAGGGTACTCTTTCCGGCTCCATTGCGTCCCACGAATCCAACGACTTCTCCATGTGCTACATCGAACGATACGTCGCGCAAACCCCAGAAATCTTTGTGATGCGATCTCCCCGTCGCCATCTCACGAACCAAATCCAACGGTCGTGAGTAAACTCTAAAGATCTTAGACAGGTTACGCACACGAACGGCCGGTCCTCGCTCGGAATTCATAGAACGTTGCCGAATAAGGGGCGTAACTTACGAAACACGCGAAACCCGATATAGAAACAGGCAGCACTCAGGGATGGGTAAACAAACCATGCTACTGGATGCACGAAGGCACCATAAACTACCGCGTCCTGATAGCACCACACCATATAGGAAAAGGGGTTCAGATAGAAGAGACCCTCAATCGAGCCAGGAACCATTCCTGGGGTGTATAGAACAGGCATCAGATACAGACCGGCCGTCGTGAACAAGAGCACTATGTCTTTCACATCTCGAAAGAACGTACCAAATGCCGCAAGTACATAGCACACGCCAGTCATGGCCAAGATCTGGCAACCCACCAGAAGTGGTAGGAGTAACCAAGTCCATTGAACCGATGAAAGTTTGAGCGCGCAGTACCCGAGGAGTATGGTAAATCCAATGACTTCAGTGAATGCAGACGCGAGCACGCCTTTGAACGGCAGAATCTCAACGGGGAAAACCACTTGCTTCACTAGGCCAGCACTGTTGACCACAACCACTGCACCTTTGTGCATGGCGTCCTGGAAGGCAAGCCACGGTATCAGGCCTGCAAGCAGATACGCCGTATAATCCAGCGCGGGTCCCGGACCTTCCTGGAAACGAATTCTGAAAACATAGGCGAAAACGAAAACATAAATCGCCATCATCAGCACAGGGTGCCCGATCGCCCAGAAGGCACCCAAAGCTTGTCCGGCATACCGTTCCTGCAATTCCCGCTTGGTCATCTCCCAGGTAAGCTGCCGATGGCGGGAAAACAACGACACTAGCTGCTCGAGGGCGGCTGCGTGTCCAGCGGGGTTTAGGATTGCTTTGAACATTGGTCGCCAGCACTATTCGAGATGCAAATCATAAGTCGGCAGCACTCCGATCCAGTCGCGGGCTGATTCAACGGACCACGACACGATGCCAATTCTTCCCAGGCTCATTACCGACGGCCTGACACTAATACAGCAAGGGCGGATTTCGGAGCTATCTCGACGCGTGTGGCGCCGGATCAACTACCTGCTGCCTCCTAGGCTCCCGAAACTCGAACCGATAACCGAACTCGCCGCGTGGGAATCCCAGAACACCTGGACCGAGACAGCACGCGTTGACTTGCTCGACCGACTGTCCGCGATCATCGAAGACCGCCCGCGAATACTTGTCGTCATCGACGCGACCGGTCAGTCGGCAACGATGCTCACCCAGACTATCCAATCACTACAATCGCAGGTCTACACTCACTGGGAGTTCTTGTGTGTTGCCGGCAACGCGCTTACGCACGGACGCAATGCCTCGGATAGCCGCGTACCGACAAATGCAATTCTACCTTCTTCGGCTGCTCCGGGCGATTCAGCGCAAGACTTAGTTGCCGCCGTAAACCAGGCTATCAATGAAATTCAAAGCGATATCTTGATGCTTGTAGGCGCGGGAGACGTACTGTCACCAGCGGCGCTCGGTGAGTTCGCTCTTGAATTCGCTTCGAACCCCGACATCGACTATGCCTATTGCGATGATGAAATAGTAGACCTGTCGGAGGCGCGCAAGTTGGTTCGATTCAAAAGCCCGTGGGTTCCTGAACGAATCCTTTGGCCGTGCATGTTCCGGGAGATGATCGCAGTAAGTTGTCACCTGTTCCACGCGGCAGGTGGGTTCTCGTTTGACGACCAGAACACTCTTTTCACTGAGTTCAAGTGCCGCGCCATCGCGCTGGCCCGGGGCCGTACCGCGATACCGATGGTACTACACCACCTGCGTGGTTCTCGGATTGGATCCTCCGCGCCCGTGCCGTCCTGCTGTACTCAGGTCGTTACCGCATTGTTTGACAACACAGCGTCGCGCTTCTCGCTAGAGGTTCAGCCGGATGGAGCCGCGCGGATTCGGGCCGCGCCCAGCGCCGAACGGCGTGTTGCGGTCGTATTGTGGGGCAGTCAAGACCAGCGTGAGTTTGCTGAAGCGTGCAGGGCGCTAGCAACAGTTCGTCTACCCACCATAGACGTGTACGCCTATGCGCCGTCATTCCAGACGATTCCAAACGATTCGGAAGGCCCACGCCTTTCGATTGTTAGTGAACCGAATATTGCCGGAGCGTTGGATGCCGTGGCTCGCAATTCCTCAGCCGAGTTTTTGCTCTTATTGCATGCCAACTTGAGATTGGCTGGATGCGATTGGATCAACGATCTAGTTGGGGCGCTCGCGTTGCCCGATGCCGGGGTGGCCGGTCTTTACAAGCTGAATGCCCAAGCACAGATAGAGGCGCCGCGACAAGACAACGGTTATGCCGGGCTTAACTCGAACGGAACGCCACTTGAGCAATGGCGCGATGATCGCGGTTCAGGTGTTACGCCTTGTCTCGCCGTGTCGGGGTATTGTCTGTTGACTCGTCGAACTACTTGGCTGGAATTGGGAGGAATCGACTCGAACCTTGAATCGGTCTGGCTCGCCGCAGCAGATTATTGTGCGCGGGTAAACAGCGCCGGATTTCGGGTACTCCACGTACCCGTTGGCGGGACGTGTCCGCCGGAGGAGAGTACACCCATGGATCTTCGCTCAATCCTTCGATTTCGCGTCAGCCACCGTGACCTATCCGACCCTTGGTTAAATCCCAATCTGGCGGATTCGAATGGTTCTACCTCACTATTGCCACGTCGCATCGTGCGGAGAAGTCCCAAGGCCTTTCGGGCGGTTTTCTTCTCCCATTCACTTAGTTTGGATGGCGCCCCCTTCAGTCAGTACGAGCTTGCGGTGGAGCTCAAACGCCGCGGAGTACTCCATCCCGAGGTGGCGTCGCCCGTGGATGGACCGCTTGCGGACCTGTATGCCCGCGATGGCATACCTGTCCGTGTCGATGCGGCGTTGCGCCCGCGCATTTGGTCAGCAAATACGTACGCGCACGCTGTTACGTCAGCGCATACCCTGATCCGGACGATCGGCGCCGCTTTGGTGCACGCAAATACTCTGATGACATTCCCCGCAGTCGAGGGAGCGTATCGGGCTGGGCGTCCATCAATTTGGAATCCACGCGAAAGTGAGCGGTGGGATCAGTTTTTTCGCTTTCTCGACCGCGGGCAAATTACCCGCCCACTGGCCTGCTTTCCATATCCGTATCGTGTAGTTTTCGTTGCGCAGGCGACGCTCGATGTCTGGTCAAGATTCAATACCCACCATAACTTCACGTTGATTCGGAATGGGCTAAACCCGGCGCGATTTGCCGAATCCGAGATGGTGCGCTCCAAACAAGCGGCAAGAGACTCACTTGGCGTTCAAGATGGAGAAGTAATGGTCTTGGCGGTCGGGACCGTTTGCGAGCGCAAAGGACAGCGTGACATTCCAAGAGCCTTGAGAAAGCTCCCGACCGGCATCGCGCAGCGGACCCGCGTTTATATCGTTGGAGACGAGTCGAACGCCTATAGCTCTGCCCTTCGCAAAGATATTCAGCGGCTGCCGCGTGTCTGGGACAGTAGAATTTGTCTGATGAAGACTACCCGGGATGTGGGACCGTTATATCAGGCGGCCGACGTATTCTTGCTTTCCTCTCGGGAGGAAAGTTATCCCAGGGTCGTGCTGGAAGCGATGAATTTTGGCCTCCCGATCATAGCCACCCCGGTGTTCGGTGTGCGTGAGCAGGTTGTACAGGACATCAATGGTTCGTTCTATCGACCTGGTGATACGGAGGCACTTGCCCAACAATTGCAAGCAATGATAGAAAATCCAGAGGGCCGAAAATCTCTGGCCGAGGGTTCGACGTTGATGCTTGGCAGCCTCCCGACATTCGAAGAGATGGTAAACCAATACACTACCGTGTTTAGAGAAGCCCTTTATACAAAATGACATCAGTTCGTATTGATGCTGATTAACGCCGCGAGCAGACACATGTTCACACCGAAGCGAAAACAACCTAAGCCAGAATTGACCGAAGCCGAGATGGCCGGGATACTTGACGTGGTCACACCATACAGCATGGTGCATGAGTCGGGCATACGCTTTACGATCGAACAGACCATCGCATGCATCAAACAAGGGTTACCCGGTGTACTAGTGGAATGCGGTACATGGCGAGGAGGCTGCTCAGTGGCAATGTTGTTGGCTCAGAGGCGAGCGTTTGGCAAAGTCCTCCGCCCCGTCTTTATGCTCGACAGCTTCGAGGGATTGCCGAAGGTAGACGAACGCGATGGCCCATTGGCGGCTTCCTGGCAGGCTGGCGCGGACCCCGCAAAGTTCTTTGACAACTGCAAAGCTGCGGCGGCGGACCTTGGACAGCTATTAAGAGAACAAGAGTTCGATTCCAGCGACTATACGTTGGTTCGTGGCTGGTTCGAAGACACCGTTCCAGGCCTCGCGCGACAACTTGGGAGCGAGGGAATTGCAATCCTGCGCCTAGACGGTGACTGGTACAGCTCGACAGCAATCTGCTTAGAGCACCTATGTCCCCTGGTTGCCGAGGAAGGTGTCGTGATCGTCGACGACTACTATGCTTGGGATGGTTGCGCAAGAGCGGTGCACGATTACCTGGCAAAACACGATCTGCCTTATCGTATCAAGTCTCTTTACAACAACTATGGTGCCTACTTTGTAAAGCGGGCCCATCGGCGTAATTTCGAAGAGTTCTAGCTCCTACGCACTTGATGACAAATGGAATTAACTCTCAAGCCTTCACGACGTTCTCGGCCGGCTTGAGGTACACGCCGCGCGTATCGACTATCAGCCGCGCATGCTTCTGGATCATAGGGTAGTCGAACTTGTCGTGATTCGTGGCGAGGAGTACCAAGTCGTAGCCCGCAATGCCCTCTGGCGTCAACGGCACGCTGCGCAGATCGAAATGGTACTTGCGCATTTTGGGGAACGTAGGTACGTGAGGATCGGAGTAGTCGACGCTCGCGCCCTTGGCCGTCAGTAACTCCATCAGCTCCACCGACGGCGACTCGCGCATGTCGTCCACGTTCTTCTTATATGCGATGCCGAGCACAAGGCAGCGACTCCCTTTGATCGATTTCTTGCGCTCGTTGAGTGCTTCGATCACCTTGCCAATCACCCAGTGCGGCATGGAACTGTTGATTTCACCGGCAAGTTCGATGAAACGGGTGTATACCCCGTACTCCTTCGCCTTCCAGGTGAGATAGAACGGATCTATGGGGATGCAGTGTCCTCCGAGACCCGGGCCCGGATAATACGGCACAAATCCGAACGGCTTGGTTGCGGCCGCGCGGATCACCTCATGGATGTCGATCTGCATCCGATCGGCAATGATCTTCATCTCATTGACCAATCCGATGTTCACGGATCGATGGATATTTTCCAGAAGTTTGGTCATCTCCGCCGCGCGAGTGGTGCTGACGGGGACGACACGGTCGATAACCCCTCCGTACAGCGCAAGGCCTGCTTCAAGGCAAGCCGGCGTTGACCCTCCGCAGACTTTGGGTATGGTGCGCGTCGAGTAGTCGGCATTTCCCGGATCCTCTCGTTCCGGAGAGAAACACAGGAATATGTCTTTACCGACCTCGAATCCCCGCGATTCGATGCGAGGTTTGAGCTCCTCATCGGTCGTGCCCGGATAGGTTGTGCTCTCCAGCGACACGATCTGCCCCGGCCTCAGATGAGGTACCGCTGCATCAGTGGTATTGAGAACAAAACTCAGATCCGGTTCTCGATATTTGTTTAGCGGCGTGGGTACGCAAATAATTACGGCGTCAGCCTCGGCAATGCGGGAGAAATCGGTCGTGGGATCAAAGCCCTTTTCACGCGCGGCTGCGAGCACTTTCGACGCGATATGCTCGATATAGCTTTCGCCGCGTAGAAGTCGCTCTATTTTTTCCGGGTCGATGTCAATACCGATGACACGATAACCAACTTCCACGAACCTCAGCATTAGTGGAAGGCCGACGTATCCCAAACCGATCACGCTGATCACTGCGGATCTGTCGTTAAGTTTCTTAACGAGTTGGCTATTAGACATAGTTCTTAGAACCTACAAGTATTGGTGCTATCGAAGGAGTCGCCGTAGGGTGTGCGCCAGCTTCCGAATCCAGTCGCCCTGGGGGTGATTCCGCAGGGTCCTCGGCGTATGCGATGAGACTATCGTCCTCACCCGCCGCTCAGACTGAGGGGCACTTCCTGCCGGAAGGATAGCACGCACAATCCAGCCATAAACCAAATTGACAATGTTTTCAAATGCCAGCAGCCATGAACCGCAGACAAGCGACTATCTCGCGACTACTCGTGAAAATCGTATGCCGAATATCCGTGCTTCTTAACCAGCTCATCGCGCTCCGACGCTTTCAGGTCTTCCCGAACCATCTCCGCGACCAACTGTGCGAATGTTGTTCGAGGCGTCCAACCAAGCTGTGCGCGCGCCTTGCTGGCATCGCCAAGCAACGTTTCCACTTCCGTGGGACGGAAATAGCGCGGATCGACCGCAACCACGCAACGTCCTAACTCGTCATAGCCTTTCTCTGCCACGCCCTGTCCCTGCCAGCGAATAGCGATACCAAGCTCCTGCGCGGCGGCGCCGACAAAGTCACGCACGCTGTGCTGTTCACCGGTGGCAATGACGAAGTCCTCGGGCTTAGATTGTTGAAGCACCAGCCACATTGCTTCTACATAGTCGCGAGCGTGGCCCCAATCGCGCTTGGCGTCGAGATTTCCTAGAAACAAGCAATCCTGCAATCCAAGCTTTATGCGAGAGAGGGCCCGAGTGATCTTGCGCGTGACGAAGGTTTCGCCTCGCACAGGTGATTCGTGGTTAAACAGAATCCCATTGCACGCGAACATGCCATAGGCTTCGCGATAGTTCACGGTAATCCAATAGGCATACAGTTTTGCAACCGCGTAAGGTGAGCGCGGATAAAAAGGCGTGGTCTCCTTCTGCGGGATTTCCTGTACCAAGCCATATAGCTCCGACGTCGAGGCTTGGTAGAAGCGCGTCTTGCCTTCCAGCTTGAGGATGCGGATCGCTTCCAATACGCGTAGCGCACCGAGCGCATCGGAATTCGCGGTGTACTCGGGTTCCTCGAAGGAAACCGCCACATGGCTCTGGGCCGCCAGATTGTAGATTTCGTCCGGCTGGACCTCCTGGATAATGCGCACCAGGCTGCTGGAGTCGGTCATGTCGCCGTAATGCAGAATGAAGCGTCGATTGCTCTCGTGCGGGTCCTGATAGAGATGATCAATGCGGTCAGTGTTGAATAGCGAAGTACGGCGTTTGACGCCATGCACCTCGTAACTTTTGTCTAGCAGGAGTTCGGCGAGGTAAGCGCCGTCTTGTCCCGTCACACCGGTAATGAGTGCTTTGCGCTTCACTGGAATGCTAAATGATGGTTTCAGGGCTTAAAATCATAGCATATCGACCTGTGCATTCCCTGCGTTGGCGGGGCCATTGATGCGATAATCGATAGTCGTTCCGCATCCCGCGTCAAACACATGCTGATACCTCTCATCCTTTCCGGCGGCAGCGGCACGCGCCTGTGGCCCGTGTCACGCGAAGCGCATCCAAAACCCTTCATCAAACTGGCTGACGGGCGCAGTCTCCTGCAAAAAACCCTCGACCGGCTTGTGCCGCTGGAAGGCATCCCGGAGGTAATCACGGTTACAAACCGCGATCACTTCTTCGTCACACGCGATGAGTATGCTGCCGGCGGCACTGCGCATAAGCATTTCTTCGTGCTCGAGCCACATGCACGCAATACCGCTCCGGCAGTGGCTTGCGGAGCGCTTGCCGCGATTGCCAGGCACGGGCCAGAGGTCACGCTGCTGGTGTTGCCGGCTGACCACTTGGTCGATGACGTGCAAAGCTTTGCGACTACCGTGCGCGAAGCGGAGCAACTCGCCGCCGCCGGCTTTTTGGTCACGTACGGTATCCGCCCTACGTACCCGGAAACCGGGTTCGGTTACATCGAACGCGGTGAACCCATCGTGGGGACAGTCGGCTATCGAGTTGCTCGCTTCACCGAAAAGCCCTCTACCGATGTCGCGGCAGCCATGCTCGATTCAGGGCGCTACTACTGGAATTCCGGAATGTTCTGCTTCCGCGCTGCGACGCTGCTGGAGGAAATGGGCGCGCACGCGCCACAAGTTCTCGATGGTGCCAAAGCATGCTGGGAAGCGGCGCAAATAAAAGACGGCCGCGGAGACCTTCCGCAGGAGCAATTCGCCGTCATACCGGACATCTCGATTGACTACGCGGTCATGGAAAAGTCGAACCGTGTGGCAGTCGTTCCAGCACGCTTCAGCTGGAGCGATGTCGGCTCGTGGAAGGCAGTGAGCGATCTGGTGGCTGCAGACGACGCAGGCAACCGCGCACAAGGTGAATCGCTGTTCGTGGACAGCCGCAACTGCTACGTGCAAAGCAGTGGCCGCATGGTCGCAGCGGTTGGCGTCGACAATTTGATGATCGTCGACACGCCAGACGCGCTGTTGGTCGCACACAGTGATCACTTGCAGGACGTAAAAAAGGTGGCGCAGCGCCTGAAGCTGGCCAACCACGAAACCCACAAGCTTCATCGCACGGTACTGCGTCCCTGGGGAACCTACACGGTGCTCGAAGAGGGGCCGGGATTCAAGATCAAACGCATCGTGGTCAAGCCCGGCGCTAGCCTGAGTCTACAGATGCACTATCACCGCAGCGAACACTGGGTCGTAGTCTCCGGAACGGCAATGGTGGTCAATGGTGATCAGGAGTTGATGGTGCGAACCAATGAGTCCACTTTCATCCGCGCCGGCCACAAACACCGCTTGGCAAACCCTGGCAAGGTCGACCTGGTCATGATCGAAGTGCAAAGCGGCAGTTACCTCGGGGAGGACGATATCGTGCGATTCGAGGACAAATACGGCCGCTAGGTGACTAGCTTCAACGTGAAAGGTGAAGCGTGAAGGGTTTAGGTCGTGGGGATCGCTACTTTTCACCCTTCACCTTTCACGGCCTCTCTCACCTTTCACGCTTTGTAGTAACTCCGATACCACTCCACATACTTCCGCACGCCCTCCCTCAGAGATGTGCGCGGCGTATATCCGACGGCTTGATGCAATTCGTCGATATCGGCGTAAGTGGTCGCGACATCTCCGGGTTGCATCGGCAACAGATTCAGAATCGCCTTCTTGCCAACCGCCTGCTCGAGCATTTCAATGAATGTCAGTAGTTCGGCGGGCTGGTTGTGGCCAATGTTATAGAGGCGCCAGGGCGCGGCACTGCGGGCGGGGTCCGGGTGGAGTGGGCCGAAGGTAGGGTCCGCCTCAGGGACGTGGTCCAACACACCCAGCACGCCTTGCACGATGTCATCGATGTAAGTGAAGTCGCGTTGCATCTTGCCTTGGTTGTAGACGTCTATCGGTTTGCCCTCCACGATCGCGCGCGTGAAACGATAGGGGGACATGTCCGGTCGTCCCCAGGGTCCATATACCGTAAAGAAACGCAATCCGGTGGTAGGCAGTCCGAACAGATGGCTATAAGCATGGGCCATCAGTTCGTTTGACTTCTTCGTCGCCGCGTACAGGCTAACGGGGTGATCGGTATTGTCGTGCTCGCTGAATGGAAATTTGCGATTAGCGCCATATACACTGGAAGTGCTGGCAAAAACCAAGTGTTCGCAGCCCTGATGGCGGCACGCTTCTAGGATGTTCAAGAACCCGACGACGTTGCTATCGACATAGGCGCGCGGATTCTCGAGCGAGTAGCGCACTCCAGCCTGTGCTGCCAGATGGATTACGCGCGGAAAACCCTTGGCGAACAGATCAGCCACGGCTTTCGAATCGACGATATCGATGCGATGAAAACTGAATCCGCGATGTGCCTGCAGATTGTTCAGCCTGGCCTGCTTGAGCGCCGGATCGTAGTAGTCGTTCAGGTTGTCGCAGCCGATGACTTCATGCCCCTGCTCCAATAGGTGGAGGCAGAGGTGCATGCCGATGAAACCTGCACAACCGGTGACGAGAATCTTCAAGCGATTCACCTCAATTGAACGACACTAGCGTAGGGTCAACAACATGGACAACCGGTCTTGAGCTCTTCTTAATCCCTTTCGGGTAACCGCTTCAATCAAGCAAGCACGCTTCTCACCTTCATGTTACCTGCGATTGCGTTTGGCAACGCAGCCTGCCGCAAAATACGCCTTGTTCCGCATGCACGTAAAATGCCCGCATGCGGATCCTGCTAGTCAAGACCTCGTCACTCGGCGACGCGGTGCACAATCTTCCGGTGGTAAGCGACATCCGACGCAACTTCCCC
>Ga0207689_10002130_pt1 | contig 18622 bp, 18 predicted proteins | sample KBSMisM52_FD_184312 | JGI IMG/M metagenome (GOLD analysis project Ga0207689, IMG submission 184312) | Miscanthus rhizosphere microbial communities from Kellogg Biological Station, Michigan, USA - KBS Miscanthus M5-2 (SPAdes) (version 2) | ecosystem: Host-associated > Plants > Roots >... | reverse complement strand
ACGTCCGCTGGTGTTCACCAACGGCGTATTCGACATCCTGCATCGCGGTCATGTCACCTACCTCGCACAGGCGCGAGCGCAGGGGGCGAGCCTGCTGGTGGCCGTAAACAGCGATTCGAGCGTGCGCAGGTTGGGCAAGGGCGACGACAGACCGGTGAACACTCTCGCGGACCGAGTGGCAGTTCTAGCCGCACTCGCGTGCGTCGATCTGGTTACCTGGTTTGAGCACGACACTCCATTGGATCTGATCCTGCTCGCACGGCCCGATGTGCTGGTCAAAGGCGGCGATTGGCCGGTCGATCGCATCGTCGGCGCGTCCGAAGTCCAGTCCTGGGGCGGACGCGTGCTCTCGATTCCCTTCCTCTACGATCTGTCTACCACCGCAACCCTGAACAAGATCCGGCGCGGTTGACGCCGGCTGACGAGGAGCTTTCTCCATGGCAATGGTAAGACCCGGGTTTTGGCGCGACCTATGGGCGCTGCTGCATCCCTACTGGGGTGCCGAAGAAAAGACCTCGATTACGCCCAGGATCTGGGGTTTCACACTGGGAACGTTTCGCGTCCGCGAGCAGGTCATCGCCTGGATACTGCTGATCGGCGTGGTCGCGCTCACGCTCGCCGGCGTCTACATGGAGGTGTTGTTCAACCGATGGAACAACGTGTTCTACAACTCGTTGCAAGATAAGGACATGGCTGCGTTCCTGAAACAGATGGGCCGCTTCAGTCTGCTCGCGGCGGGCTACATCGTGCTGTACATCTACAACGTCTACGTAAACCAGTGGTTGCAGATCCGCTGGCGTCGATGGATGACCGACAAGTATTTGAAAGAGTGGCTCGGGACCCGGGTGTATTACCGGATGCAGCTCACTGGCAACCAAACGGACAACCCCGACCAGCGGATCGCCGAGGATCTCAAGGTGTTCGTCGACGAGACGTTGAACCTGGGGCTGGGGGGATTGAACGCAGTCGTAACCCTGGCGGCTTTCGTGACCATCCTGTGGACGCTGTCCGGTACTTTCGAATTCACTCTCGGTGCCCAGACCTATGTGATCTACGGCTACATGGTCTGGGTCGCGTTGGGCTACGCAGTCGTGGGCACGTGGCTGACGCACAAGATCGGCAAACCCCTCATCGGCCTTAACTTCAACCAGCAGCGTTACGAGGCCGATTTTCGTTTTGGCCTGGTGCGTTTCCGCGAGAATATGGAAGGCGTCGCGCTCTATCGCGGCGAGCCCAGTGAACTGAATGCCTTCCGCAGCAGCTTCCTCCACGTCGCCGATAATTGGTGGGCGATCATGAAGCGGACCAAGCTGCTCAACACCTACCGGATCGGCTACAACCAGATCGCCATCGTTTTCCCATTCCTGGCCGCTGCGCCACGTTATTTCGCGGGCCCCGGCAAACTGGGGGACTTGACACAGACCGCCGGGGCCTTCGGACAGGTGCAAAGCGCGTTGAGTTGGTTCATCAGCGTCTACACCAGTTTCGCGAATTGGAAGGCAACGGTCGATCGCCTAACCGGGTTCCACAATACGATCGTGGCCACTCAGGAACAGCAGCGCGTTAGCCCGGGGCCGGTCGTACAGCAGAGCACAGACGACGGCTTGGTTCTCGATCACCTGAATCTGCTGTTGCCAACAGGTCGGACTCTGCTGGCGGACGCGAGTGTGAAATTTCCCGAAAAGTCACGCACGCTCGTGCGCGGCCCGTCCGGCACCGGCAAGAGCACATTGTTCCGAGCGCTCGCCGGAATCTGGCCGTTTGGTAGTGGAAACATTCGCACGCCCAAGGACTTCGACGCGCTGTTTTTACCACAGCGCCCGTATTTCCCGATCGGCACGCTGCGTCTGGTGGTGAGTTACCCTGCGAGTCCTGGAGTGTTCGACGATGCGTCGATCAAAGAAGCGCTGGACGCCGTCGGCCTCACACAGCTCAGCAATCGCCTGGACGAAGAGGTCAACTGGTCCATGCAGCTTTCGGGCGGAGAGCAGCAACGCGTGGCCTTAGCGCGAGCGCTGTTGCAACGACCCCGATGGCTCTTCCTGGATGAAGCGACCTCGGCTCTGGACGAAGCTGCTCAGACCCAGCTGCTCGAGTTGTTGCGCAATCGCTTGAAGGACACCAGCATTGTCAGCATTGCGCACGGTTCCGTGGATCAATTCCACGACCGTACCCTGGAGTTCAAACCCAGGCCCGATGGACAGGCGCAGAATCTTGTGGCGAGTCCAGCTTGAGGTCGGAAGAATCGCACGAGGTCGCGCTAACGCGGCGCGGATGGGACGGCGGGACAATCGAGAGTCTTGAGCTCCGTCCCAGGAAAGTTGGCTTTGATCTCGCCCAGGCGTGCTGCCGTCGGCGCGTCCGGCTCGCGCACACGGAAGACGTGGCGGTGCTCCCGCTGACCTACTCGCGCGGAACGTACTCCACGTTCGCGCTGAACTTCGAGAAAAGTAGTGGCTGCGTCTTCTGTGCTGAACATCCCCAAGGAGACCGCATTGCGCATCGCCCCGCTCTCGACGATGTAGTGCTCGCGCACACCCAAGCCCTCCAGCTCCGCGATCTTCTTGACCACCTCGGCCCTGGAACTGAGGGGCGGAATGAAGACCCACCATCCGGGTGAAGGCGGGATGTCGATGGCGGTAATGCGTTCCCCCAACTGAAGCGCGTCGATCGCGGTCCGCGCCGCGACCAGATCCACATCGGACACACCGTTCCATTCCATGCAAACTACCTTGCGCGGAACGACCACGGCAGGACGCGGTGCGACGATCGTGATCTGGTCGGCGTTGAGTTGCCTGCTCGGTATTTCGGTATCGGGGGTCACGCGGCGCGGGCCGAGCAGGGCGTAGGCGGCCAAGGCCAGGTTGGCGATCACCAGGACAGCAAACAACGCCCTCATGCCCGAGCGATGGCCACGAGGCCGTCGAGCACGAGGTCGGCAGCCGTCGCCACGGGCCGGCCGAGCCGCGCCGCTATCACCTCCGCCGCCCCACCGCTCATGACGATGCGAACCTGCCCTGAAGAAGTCAACGCTAGTTCCATACGTTCGACCGCACCGCAGATAGCCTGCAGTGCGCCGCTATAGATTGCGTTGGCGGTGGTGGTTGGAAACACTTCGAAGTTGCCGGGTTCGCGCGGCAGGCGTGCTGTCCCGCTCGACAACTCGCTGCCCATCAGTTCGATGCCGGGCAAAATCAGGCCACCCAGGAAACGCCCGTCCGCCGTGAGCGCATCAATCGTAACGGCGGTACCGGCGTTGACCACGACGCAAGCTTCCGCGAACTTGGCGTGCGCACCGATTAACGCTGCCCATCGATCGGTTCCCAATTGCGCGGGATCGATGTAGCTGCTCACCACGCCGCACTGGCTCGCCTGGCTTCGGATCCATTGCAGGCGCACGCCCCACGGACCCAGCACCTGTTCGACCTGCGCTTCCACCTCCACACCGGCGACATTCGAGCCAATGGCTTTTGTCGCGCGCGGCAGCGCATGCAGCGCGTCGGCCAGGTCGCTCGGGTGCCCTGTGAGGACTGCACCCCGAGCGACAAATCCACGATCCTCCCAGAGTCCCCACTTGATGCGGCTATTGCCGGCGTCAATGACCAGGATCATGTGCTAAGTGTCCGCGATGGATGATGAGCTTCAGGCGGCTCCCGCTCTGCGCTGCAGCGATTCCAACGGTCGCAGGCTGACCTCACCCGAGTGGAAGCGCCGCAACCCGCTGGCGGTTTGCAACAACAGTGCAGCATCTTCCCCAACTCCAGCAGCTGTGCCTATATGTTCACTCAGGTCTGGAAGCATCACCGCGACCGTGCGGCCAGCCAGCGCATGATAACTATCCCATTCCTCCTTGAGTCCAGCAAATCCTGTCGTAGCGAATTGCTCGAGCAGGGCGGCGAGCTGGCCCAGGACCACCCCTAGGATCTGATTACGACTGAGCGGCGCACCCGCCGACGCGAGATCGGTCACTGCCTGATCGATGCGGCTGCGCACCCGCTCCTCCAAACGCACATTGATGCCGATACCGATCACGGCGGCGCTTGGACCCATGGCATCTCCCTGCAATTCCACCAATACGCCCGCGAGCTTCTGATGGCGCCACAAGACATCGTTGGGCCATTTCAACATCGCCTCGTCTACTCCAAGGATCCGCAGCGCACGCGCAAGCGCCAAGCTCACCGCCGGACCGAGGCCGGCGAGCCCCGCGACTCCTTGATCGAAGCGCCACAGGAGCGAAAATGTAAGGGCCCCGCCCAACCCTGTATGCCAGACGCGTCCGCGGCGTCCCCGTCCCTGCGTCTGCAGCTCGGCCGCAAGCGTCAGGCCGCGCGGCGCACCGACCAACGCTTCGCCCAGCAGCACGTCGTTGGTGGAATTGGCACTGTCCACCACATGAATCTGAAACTGCGAGGCTTGTGGGCCGATGTATCGCTCGACTTGGTCGCGCTCGAGCCAGTCCACCGACGTCACCAGCCGATAGCCGCGCCCATGCACCTTGAATAGCGTCACTCCCCAGGTCTCCAGATTCTGTAGCGCTTTCCACACTGTGGTGCGCGACACGCCAAGAGTGCGAGCCAACTCTTCTCCTGAACGAAACTCGCCATCCGCCAGCAGACGGAGCGCGCGGAAGGTAAGGCTGGGAGGTGTAGTTTGAGTCATGTCGGTGAATGAGTTGGAGTTTATGAGTATGGGTGACGCACGCCGGAGACAGAGTACAAGTGACAACTGACGAACCACGAATTTCAGTGTAGTGCCTAACGACCTCGTTGCCCACTCCATTTACCCTCTTGCCTCTCGGCAAGGCAAAACCTTACTTCTTTATCCAGGGTGGAAAGGTGGCTTTGCCGGTGCGCAACTCTTTGGGCCACACGATGATGCGTTCGCCCTTGTCCTGCCATTGGGCGAAGCCAAGCTGAATGAAACCGGGGCCGGCTTTCACGTCGTGCGAATCGTCGAATTGGATGCGGCCGAGAACGCCGACGTAATCGATCTTTTCGAGTTCCTTGATTACCGCGTCGGCGTCGGTACTCCTGGCGCGCCGGACCGCCTCGGCGTAGACGTAGATCGCGTCGTAGGCGCCGGGGCCGGAGTAGACCGGCGCGCTGCGTCCTGTCTTCTTCACGAACGCATCCCAATAGGGGATCGTCTTCGGGGTAATCGGCGCGCGCACGGACAGGTTGCCGGTGATCTCGGAGAGGGATTTCCCATCCACTCGCTTATAAAAATCTGCGTCCATGCTCTTGACGTCGATGCCACCGATCGGAATTGGAAAGCGCGCGTCGTACCACTGCTTGACGAACACATCGGACCAGCCGTGCGAAAAGATCACCACCAGAAATTGCGCACCGCTGTCTTTGACTTTCGCAAGCAACGGTGAAAAATCCGACGTCTGGGTATCGAAGAACTCCGCCAGGCGCACGTCGGCCCCGGTACCGCTAGCGCCTTTCCTCAAAATAGGTACGAGGTCCTGCACCCATTTGACGTTTTCGCCGATGATCGCGATTTTTCTCAACCCCAGATCGCCCATGACGAAGCCGGAGATGAAATCCGCCAACGCCCGCGCCTGATGGGTCGCATTGATCGGATTCACGCGAAAGATGTACTTGTAGTTTTCGTATTCCTGCTTGACGCGCTGCGTGATCGCCGGGGAGGCGGCACCCACGCCAAGATAGAGAGTCTTGGCACGGGAGATATGGGGCAACTGAGCCAGTGTCACACCGCTGGTATAGCCACCGATCAATACGTCCACCTTCTCGTCGGCGATCAGCTTCTTGATCGCGGCTATTCCGGTTTCTGGATTTTCGGTTTCGTCCGCTGCGATCAATTCAAATTTGCGGCCATTGACGCCGCCCTTGGCATTGATCTCGTCCACGGCAATCTGCATCGAGTCGACTGTGTCGCGCCCCACCTGAAGCTGCAGTGGCGTGGGAACACCGATACGAATGTTTGGCGCTTGCGCCTGCACAAAGACTGACGCCGTGAACAAAAATCCGCCGAGAATCAGGCCGTAGAATCGGCCGGATTTGCGGTAGTCGGGGAACATCGGGACTTTCTCCTAGGCCGTCGGGGCCGGTTTAGTTGTACTTGGCGCCGGGGGACCGGCCCGGTCGAACCGGGGTCGGCAAGTTAAAGCATCGATCTTCGTTTGTCAAAGCGCGCGCCGAGCACAGGCCGGCCGCAAGCGTTTATACTGCAAGCAAGGAATCGATCCAACTCAGTCATGATCTAAGTCAATAGTGTCCCACCCGGTTTGGGACACTGTGTTGGTGCGATGCTCGCGGGCGGGTGCTCGCGGGCGGTACCAACCCGAAAATAGCACCGGAGGAGACATGTTCAAGAGAATCCTGTTACCGACCGATGGCTCGGATCTCTCGAAAAAAGCGGTCAAGAAAGGCATCGAGTTCGCCAAATCCATTAACGCTACCGTGGTCGGTTTTTTCTCACCCGAAGACTACCGGGCCTTGATGTACAGCGAATACGTTCCGCCCAGCCTGATATCTCAGGACGAGTTCGAAGCTAACGCGAAGAAGGCCGCGCAGAAGCAACTTGCCTTCATCGAGAAGGCAGCATCGGCAGCCGGCGTAGCCTATGAAGGGTTCTACATGTCGAGCATCACGCCCTGGGAGGCCATCGTCGATGCCGCGAAGAAAAAGAAGTGCGACGCAATCTTCATGGCGTCGCACGGCCGTACCGGGCTGGCCGGAATAGTGCTCGGCAGCCAGACGCACAAAGTATTGACGCACTCCAAGATACCGGTGCTGGTTTACCGCTGAGACGATAGACGCGCACCAAGGATTCTCATGAAATTCGTCGGTCAATTGTTGAGCCAGCACCTGAAGCGCTACCCGCGCATGGAGCTGAGCGATATTTACAAGTTATTGCATCAAGCTACGCTGGGGCCCGGTCATGCGGCGAAGGATCGCGAAACTGCTCTGGCGTTGTTGGAAGGCGAAGCGGTGAACCTGGGCGAAGGCCCGGCTGATCCGGTAGCGGACCCGATATCGCCGGACGGCCGCTTGGTGCGCGTGCATCTGCGGGCTTACGTCGCCGCGGACCACGATCTTGCCGAGCTTGCAGACGCCTTCGTCGAGACCGCGCAAAGCTACGAAGGCTCGCGCGACAAGCTGAAGAAATTCTGCGCCTGCCTCGGCGATCTGTCCCAAAGCGGCGGAATCCCTTTCTCAAAGGAACGGATCGCCGACTACTTTACCGAGGTTGCCGGGGGCGGCTACCCGGCTGTGCATCATTCAAAGGCTTATCGGGACGCCTATCGGCCTGCGTATCGAGTGGTGAGCCTTGATTTTCTGCCCGTGCTGAGCGCACGTCGCTAGCCAGGATTCCTCGCAGACTCGTTATCGCATGGCGCGGCTAATCATTCCGCCTCGCCTGCTGGCGATCGATATCATCGGAACAGTCCTCGCCGCGATCGGACTGGCGGGGTTATTCACCGACGTGTCGTCGATCTTGCCATTCATGGCCGACAAACACGTCGCAGGGATGATTGCTGCCGCCGGCTTTGCCCTCATGACCTTCGCGGTCATCAAGATCTTGCAATATCTGCGCGCGCTGCGTGGCCAACCCCCCGACCTGCAATGAAAGTCACCGCGATCGAGACGATTCGCCTGCCCGACAGACCGAATCTGCTGCTGGCGCAAGTACATTCGGACGAGGGACTGGTCGGCCTGGGCGAGACGTCGCGGGGAGCGCTTGCGGTGGAGGGGCAGATCCACGATCTGGTGGCACCCTATCTGCTGGGGAAAGACCCGCGGCAGATTCAACTCCATAACCGGCAGCTCACCAACAGCTATCTAGGTTTCGCCAGCGCCGGGGCGGAGATCCGTGCCGCCTCCGTAATCGATATAGCGCTCTGGGACCTCTTCGGGCAATCCCTTGGGCAACCCATATATCAACTGCTGGGCGGTGCCAGCCGCGACCGCATCCGTGCCTACAACACCTGCGCTGGCTATAACTACAACACTCGCACCGTCGCGCGCCGGCAGATCTCGGGGGAGGACAAACCCGAAGGCCCTTACGACGATCAGATCGCATTCACGCATCGTGCGGGCGAATTGGCCGAGAGCCTCCTTGCCGAAGGCTACACTGCAATGAAAATCTGGCCCTTCGACCCGCTGGCCGAGCGCGCGGCTGGCAGTTTTCTGTCGCGCGAGGATCTCGAACTGGGTCTGGGCCCCTGGCGCAAGATCCGGGAAGCGGTAGGCGACCGCATCGAAGTCATGTCCGAGTTCCACTCGCTGTGGAATTTGCAGCAAGCCAAGCAGATCGCCAGGGCCCTCGAGGAATACCGGCCATACTGGGCGGAGGACCCGATCAAGATGTGCGATGTCGCTACGCTCAAGGACTACGCACAGTCGACGTCGATCCCCGTCTGCGGCAGCGAAACATTGGGCGGCACGGCTCCCTTCCGCGATCTGCTGCAGGCGCAAGCAGCGGACATCATCATGCTCGATGCAGGCTGGTGCGGAGGCTTGACCGAAGCACGCAAGATCGCCGCGTTGGCGGAGGCCTACCAGCGGCCGGTCGCGCCGCACGACTGCAACGGGCCGGTCGTGTGGGTGGCCTCGATCCATCTCATGATGCACATTCCGAACGCGCTAATCATGGAAGCGGTGCGCGCCTACTATTCGACCTGGTACAAGGACATCCTTACCGACCTACCCGTGGTGAAGGAGGGGCATATCTATCCTCTCAGCGGCCCGGGACTGGGAACGCGATTGTTGCCCGACCTGTTGAAGCACGAAGGCGTTCAAGTCAGGCGCAGCGCCCTGAAATAGGTATTGGAGGAGAACATCATGGCAGCGTCCGCCAGCGGCCCGAGCAGCCTTCGCATCGCCGACATCAAGGCGTATCCGACCTCATTCCCGGTCGATCCAAAGAACAGCGTGACGCTGGGTATTGGTCGCGCAGTGAAGCGTGACGCCGTCATCGTCAAGGTCACGACTGACAGCGGCATTGTCGGCTGGGCGGAGGCACACCACGGTCGGGCTCCGGGTGCTGTCGCGCATCTCGTCAATACCACGCTCAAGCAACTCGTCATGGGCATGGACGCTCACGATGTGGTTGGCGTGTGGGCGAAGGTATATCAAAAGCAATTGGGCAGCCACGGCATGGGCGCCGCAGCAGCCATCGGTCTGAGCGGGATCGACACCGCGCTGTGGGACATTCGCGGTAAAGCGCTGGGCGTGCCTCTCTACAAGCTGCTGGGTGGGCGCTCTACCCCGATCCCAGCCTATGCCGGCGGCGTATCGTTGGGCTACCAGGAACCGACAGCCCTGGTGGCAGAAGCACAGCCATTGGTCGCCGGCGGATACAAGGCAGTCAAGCTGCGCGTGGGCGACTCACCAGCACGCGATCTAGCTCGCGTGGCAGCCGTGCGCAAGGCGCTGGGTGATGACATCGCGATCCTGGTCGACGCCAACACCGGATATACGGTAGCCGATGCGCGCAAGGTCATGCCGGCTCTCGACGATTATGGCGTGGGCTGGCTGGAGGAACCCTTCCCCGCGCACGACTATGTCAGCTACGCGCAGGCGGTCACTTTTGGCAACGTGCCGTTGGCGGCGGGCGAAAATCATTACACGCGCTTCGAGTTTCATCGGTTGATCGACGATGGCTACATCACAATTCTGCAGCCGGACCTGTCGAAGACGGGCGGCGTCACCGAGGCACTGCGGATCGCGCATATGGCGTCAGCCTGGAAGCTCTCCATCAACCCGCATACCTCGATGACAGGATTGAACATGGCTGCGACTATCCACTTCCTGTGCGCAATCGACAATGCGGGCTATTTCGAGGGTGACGTTTCCAAGGACAATCTTTTCCGCGACGAGCTGGTGAGCAAGCCCTACGAAGTCGACGCCAACGGCTGCGTACACCCGCTGGAGAAGCCCGGCCTCGGACTCGAGGTAAACGAACGATTTCTAACCGCCCACCCCGTAATCGAAGGCCCCGCCTACATCTAGCGGCACGGCAGGCATGGAGGTTGCGGCATACCGACCTTTGGTACCCCGGAAGCGGCAGACTAAAGCCGCGGGGGTCTGGACACGATATAGGATGCTAGAATCCTCCAGAGAGTCAGGAGCTTGAGATGAAAATGAGAAGCTTGCTTGCTGCAGTCGCAATGATCCTCGCTGCCTTCGCTATCGAGGGTCTTGCCTTGGACGATGCTACCCCGGAGGCCGACGCTGCGGCACGGCTGTTCCAGCCAGTGCCAGGTAAGGCGGTCATCTACCTGATCCGCGATTTCGGTGACCTTTGGATCGGCGACGTGAAGGTCACCCTGGACGGGCGCGATATGGGGATGACCAACAGCAACACTTACATGCGTTGGGAAGTCGAACCCGGCGAACACACGCTGGTGTCATTCACTTATCCTCCGGCTGCATTGCTGCTCAAGACCGAACCCGGTGGCATGTATTACGTCTGGCAAGATATCAACCAGGGCTTCGAGCGGGCTCCCTCGATGCTGCGTGTGGTGGACCAGACGACCACACGATCAACGCTGGCCACTGCGCGCCTGCTCAAGTCTCCGTAGGAACGGCGAGAAGCTCTAACCGAGCGTCGCACCGACTACCGCGGCTACAAGCACCACAATCCAGGGACTCACGCGCCAAACCGCGAGCAGTAGTACGGCCCCCAGCGCCAGCCCGACGTCGCGCGCCGATCCGATTGCGCTAGTCCAGACGGGATCATAGAGCGCCGCCAACAGAAGCCCCACCACCGCCGCATTGATTCCCGTGAGTGCCGACCGCACACCCGGGCTGCCCCGCAGTCGATGCCAGAACGGTAACGCGCCTACCACCAGCAGGAACGAAGGCAGGAACACCGCCACCAGACACAACAGTCCTCCGACCCAGCCGCTGGGTTCGACCTGCATCGCAGCGCCGAGGTATGCGGCAAACGTAAACAACGGACCGGGGACTGCCTGTGCAGCGCCGTACCCGGCCAGAAACGCATCGTTGCTGACCCATCCGCGCGGCACCACCGCGGCCTGTAGCAGCGGCAGCACGACGTGACCGCCGCCGAACACCAGCGAACCCGTTCGGTAAAAACTATCGAACATCTGAACTGCGGTCTGTGCAGTGGTCTGTGCTGCCACCGGCAACAACAGCAGCAATCCGAAGAACACAATCCAGGCGGCGACCGCGACACGCCGGCTCACCGGGAACGTCTCATTGCCCGATGTCCCCCCATCGGAGCCAGGCAGCAAGCGCCAGCCGATCAATCCCGCCAGCGCGATCACTGCAAGTTGAATCGCCGACCCTGGCCACACCAGCAGCACCATTGCCGCGAGCACTGCGATCGTTGCGCGCGGCGCATCCGGGCAGAGATTCTTCGCCATCGACCAAACCGCCTGTGCCACGACCGCGACCGTTGCGAGTTTCAAACCGTGCAGCACACCGTGATCGAGGGCCGGGCCAAGTGCAGCCACCCCATAAGCGAATGCAATGAGCGCTATCGCGGATGGCGCCGTGAAACCGATCCACGCGGCGATGGCTCCAGATAAGCCTGCGCGCTGCATCCCGATTGCCATCCCGACCTGGCTGCTGGCGGGTCCAGGAAGAAACTGGCACAACGCTACGAGATCCGCGTATGACTTCTCGTCCAGCCAGGCACGGCGGCCGACGAACTCCGTCCGGAAGAAGCCGAGGTGTGCAACCGGTCCGCCGAACGAAGTCAGCCCCAGTTTGAGGAACGCTGCGAACACTTCGATCAAGGTCTGCACGCGGTTGGGCGATACAGAGGGAGCGGCAGGGGCAGACATATCAGCGGAACCTCAAGGGTGTGTCGCCTGCGTGCGCAGCCGAAAGGAAGATCTTCCATCCGGCTTCGGTCTTGCGCAGGCCATAGGTCACGGCCACCCGCTCCAGCACCTCTCCATCGGACTTGTAACGGACAGCTACTCCGCTGGCAATCGCCGTCTGCGCATCTAACAACCGCACATCGAGTTCTGCCCACTCGCTGCGCTCGAATCCGCGGCCGACCAAACCCTTAAGAAATCCGTTGAAGAAGGCTTCCTGATCCTTCCGCGTCTGCCGTACCACCGGCCCCGCCTGGCCGACACGCATGGCCGGTTCGTAGTAGAACGAAGCGACAACCGAGCCGTCGTGTCGTCCCCAGGCCCCCTCGTACGCTTGCAGGGTTGCGACTATATCGGCGGCGGCAACATCGGCGTCGCCGCCGCTTTCCGTCGCAGCCTCCACTCCACCCTCGAACCCAAGACTGCATATCAGTACGACAGCGAAGAATCCGAGCACGCTCCTGGTCATTCCAGCCCTCCTGTCATCACGAGTCCGGAGCACTTCGCTCTCCATCGATCTCAATGCTCGATGATCTCTCCGAACAGTGCCTGAAGCCGGAGTTTGGCGGTTGCAAGCACCCGGCGACCTCTTGCGGTTGCGCTATAGACACGTCGCACGCTGCGCCCTTCACGCTGCGCGCGAGAACGCAGGTATCCACTGCGCTCCATACTGTGCAGGATTGGATATAGCGTGCCTGGGCTCACGCGGTAGCCGTGGCGATGCAACTCCTCGATGATCCACAATCCGTAGATCGGCCCCTCCGCTGCGTGATGGAGGATGTGCATGCGGATGAATCCCCCCAGCAGCTCGCTGCCCTCTTCGTGTCCCATGGCCTTGGTCTCTCACCCACCAATGTATCGGCGCAGGCATGACCCGACATCACGTTAACGGATTTCGTTAACGTCATTCAATCATGTCCGCTTCATCGGTCGCCGTCAAACGTCAGCGTGCCGGCTAATGTTATTCTTATGCACCATCGCAGTCGACGACAGGATCGTCCGGTGCGAAGATTGGCGTACACAAAGACGCAGACCCCGCAAATGGCCGTAATCCAAGTCGAACGCAAGCACAACGTCGCGCTGGTGATTCTGAACCGGCCTGACTCGCTCAATTCGGTCAACGTCGAAATGCGGGAGGCCTTGATCGCCAGCTTGTCCGACCTCAATAGGGATGCAACAGTGCGCGCCATCGTGATTCACGGCGCAGGTGATCGAGCCTTCTGTTCAGGCCAGGATCTAAACGAGACGGCACGCTATACGATCGATGACGTCGATACATGGCTCTCTCGCCAACATGCGATGTACCAATCCGTGCGCGATCTCGACAAGCCTTGCATCGCGGCGTGGAACGGCGTGGCCGCCGGCGCCGGATTTCAGATCGGGCTGTGCAGCGACCTGCGCGTAGGCTATCCGGAACTCAAGCTCGGGCAACCCGAGATCAAGGCCGGTCTGGCCAGCATCGTAGGTTCATATCTGATGACCTTGCACGTCGGATTGTCGCAAAATGTTCAGTTTTCGCTGACCGGCGAGTTGATCAGCGGTCAACGCGGATACGAACTCGGTCTGATCAACCACTTGGTCGCGCGGGAGCAAGTACTGGAGAAAGCTCTCGCTGTCGCCCAAGAACTTGTGAAGCTCGGCACCACGGCGCTGCGTTTGACGAAGCAGCGCTTCCGCGAACTTACGCAATCGGGTTTCGATGCGGCTCTCGAAGCAGCCAAGAAGGCGCAGCGCGAAGCCTATACGAGCGGGGAGCCGCAGGCGGCGATGAAGCGGTTCTTCGAAGCTCGGTCCCTGAAGTAGAACGCCTGAATTTTCCCTTCCTCTTTTCCAGCAGGAGTTTCTCGTAAGTTTCGATTAAGAATCGAAACAATTCGCTTGTCCTCCAAAAAAGCGCGGCCAACGTTAAGCGAACCAGACGGGTCTGCAACCCATCGCTCTCGTCATCACATTCGGCGAGGTTTGCTACCCACACCGGAGGACTTGCAATATGCCGCGCTTTTTCGCTCTGGCTCTACTGTTGGTCGCGTTCAACGCATCACGAGCGGCCGATGAGCCTGTGCCATCGTTCCCGACACCGCCCCGACTCAGCCTGCTGGATGGTGAAGTGTCGTTCTGGCGCCCCGGCACGCAGGAATGGACACCCGCTGTGTTGAACACGCCGCTGGTCTCGGGCGACTCCCTGTTTACCGGACCCGGTGCAAATACCGAGCTTCAGATTGGTGCACACGCCTATTTGAGAATGGGCAACTCTACGCAACTTCAGGTGAGCAGCGTCGAGCCCGATTACCTGCAGATCAGACTCACTATCGGTGAAACTTCAGTAGATGTCCGTGAGCTCGCGGCAGGCCACACCATCGAAGTGGATACACCGAACGCGGCCTTCACCATCGAGCACAGAGGTTACTACCGGGTGAATGTCGATCAGCAATCCACCAGCTTCATCACGCGACGAGGCGGTACGGCAACTGTGACTCCTGCGGGCCAGGAGACTTCCTTGATCAACGCCAGTGAAGAGGTCCTCGTCAGCGGCACCGAAACGCCTACCCTGCAGAACTACGCCGCGCCGGATCTGGATCCGTGGGATCGCTGGAACTACAGCCGCACGGACTATCTACTCGATTCGATCAGCGCGCGTTACGTCCCGCCCCAGGTCTACGGGACGAGCGATCTGGATCACAGCGGAAGCTGGCGTACGGTCCCGGAGTACGGTCCGGTGTGGGTTCCTTATTCGGTACCGGCAGGCTGGGCTCCGTACAGCGTAGGGAACTGGGTCTACGATCCGCTGTTCGGATGGACCTGGGTGGACGCCGCTCCGTGGGGTTATGCGCCATTCCACTATGGACGTTGGGTCTACACAGGCGGCTATTGGGGATGGGCGCCAGGACCTTTCGTGGCGAGACCGGTCTATGCGCCCGCGCTCGTGGCCTGGTATGGCGGCGTGCATGTTGGCGTCGGCGTGGGAGTGGGTTGGGTCGCGCTCGGCTGGGGCGAGCCGATCGCCCCGTGGTGGGGACCGCCTGCTTTCGTCGGACATCCATATTGGGGCGGCTGGGGCGGCCCGAGAGTGATCAACAACACCGTGATCAATAACACCACGATCGTAAAGAACGTCAATGTCACGAATATCACGTACGCGAACGCGCAATATCACAACGCCGTGATCGCGGCCAATGCCGATAGATTCGGTCACGGTGGTCACGACTTTGTTCGAGCCGCCCCCGAACAAGTACGCGAATGGCATTCCACCACGGGTGGCGCGGAGATCCGCCCGAGCGCTGCAAGCCTGGTCCCTGGAGAAGGGCGCGCCGCGCGACCGCCGCAAGCGGCGCTGGATCGATCGGTGGTCGCTTTGCACACGCCGAACAATCCCGATGCCAGGTTGCACAATGCGGGACTGGAGGCATCCGAACACGTGGGCCCTGCCCCCAGGATCGTGTCGCCCGAGCCGCGACCCGCTGTGAATGAGCAGGCGTTGCAACAAGGTCGCGAAGAGACTGCTCGACCGCAAGGAGTGAACAGGCCTCAGGGCACTCCGGAACAACACGCGAGGACGCAGCCTTCCGCAGCGCCACCACAGACCCGAACTGAACCCGTCGCTACAACACCTGCGCGCGACTCCGCCGAACACTCAGCGCCGGCAGAGCGGCTGCGCCCACCTCCACCTCCCGGCTTCAACGAGTGGTCGAAGCAGCAGGCAAAAGCGCCAGAAGGGACTGCACGCAGCGCGCCTACTACAGCCGCGCTTCCACAGAATCGCGGGAGGCCGCAGGGCGCGAGCGACCAACACAAGCTACCGGGTGAACCCGCCATGAAGCTGCGGCCTCGTCCGGCCGCGCCGCACCAGCAGGAAAGCCCGCACAAGGAGTGAGGAGCGTCGCGGAAGACTCGACAATTCCAGGCGCGAGGAAAAAAGCTATCGCGTGCCCAACGAATTTGTCGTCGTCGCCGCGACTGTGCGTGCTTCGAGCTCTTTCACCGCTAGTTTGAGGATCTAGCCGAAGCGGGCGGGATCGGTGTTGGCTCCGCACACGATGACGCCGACGCGCTCGCCAGGTTTCGCTTGATACTTTCCTGACAAAAGACCGGCTAGCGCAGTCGCCCCGCCGGGTTCGGTCAATATCCGCAGGCGATCCCACAGGTTGCGTTGGGCCGAGCGGATTTCCTCGTCCGCGACGAGCACGACACTCTCGACGTACGGTTGCGCGATGAGAAACGCCAGGTTGCCGATACGACGGGCGCCGAGTGAGTCGGCGGCGATTCCGCTCACGTCGACATCGACAGGCTCACCAGCCTCGCGAGCTGCATACAACGCGGGGCAACGCTCGGGCTCGACTCCGACCACGCGCACCCTTCCGGCGAACCACGCGGCGACACCGCCGATCAATCCACCCCCTCCGACTGCCACCAGCACGGTGTCCAATGTTCCGGTGTCCAATGTTCCGGTGTCCAATGTTCCGGTGTCCAAGGCCCCCAGTTGCCGCTCTAGTTCGCGCGCCAAGGTGCCTTGTCCGGCCAGCACTTCGATCTGATCGTAGGCATGCACATCGAGCGCTCCGGTCTCTTGCGCACGCTCCTGGCTGGCGGCGTACGCCTCTGCGTAGCTCGTTCCGATGAGAACGACCCGCGCCCCATAACGTCGCAGACGGTCCACCTTGATATCCGGGGTGGGCTCCGGAACGAAAATCTCCGCCATGTGACCGAGCGTGCGCGCCGCATACGCCACCGCCGCGCCATGGTTGCCACCCGATGCCGCGATGACGCCCGCCTCGGGCACATTGGCGGACAGGATACGATTGAAGGCGCCGCGAGGCTTGAAGGAGCCGGTGTGCTGCATCATCTCCAGCTTCAGCGTGAGCGTCGCAGGTGAACCGAATGCGCGCGGCTCCAGCTCGATGCACGGGGTCACACGTACATACGCGCCGATGCGCTGCGCGGCCGTGTCGATCTCTGCAGGTGTAATCATCGGAATTGCGGTCGGGTTGTAGGCAAAGTGGTCGGCTTGATATTAGCAGCCCGTCAGGCGTAAATTTCGCCTCACCATTGGAGCATACTATGACCCCGGTTCAATCTGGATTCCGCAACAGCGCTCGGCCTGGCACTTGCCTTAGCCCTGCAGCATAGCGCGTCATGGAGTTGCCAAGTGGTGCTAGGGATTAGAAAAACATCCAGGAAATCGCATTCCGAGCAGGCGTTGCCCGACGAGGCTGCCCTCGCGGACATCGCCAAGGACGATCCCGTATCGGGTTTGCAGCGGCTCGCGGTGCACCTCGACACGCTCTGCACTAGCACGCAGGTCAGCCCGATGCGGATCCACGAGCTGGTCGATCTGATCGATAGCACTGGCCGGCCTCACTATCGGGCGCTGACGGACGGCTTCGTCATGAAACACAAGGAGCTGACAAGATTCCAAGAGCAGCAATTGTGCTCAGCGGCGCTGACCTATCTGACGCAGCTGGCGCAGGGCTACCGCCTTTGCCTCGCACAGTGCGAGGTCGGCGCGACCGGATCCACTCTGCTGATGGGTCAACTGCCTGCAATCACCGCCAGAGCCATGCGGGCCAGTGCGGCGAGGCTCAAATGGTTCCATCTGCGCTATCTGGCGCCTCAGCCTCAATACTGGAGCGATATCTCGCAGCTGTATCTGCTGGGCGAGCGAGCCGGATTTGCGCAGAAGCGCGTTTCGATCTATCGCGACGCCGGTCAGGATTCCTCCGTCGAGCAAGAGTTCCTGCAGGCCTTGCTGCTTGCGGCCGCTTCTCCCGCGTCGCTGCTTCCGGAGCAGATCGAAATCGCCGAGCGCCTCGTTGCCCGTTTCGCGCCCGAGTTCATCATCGCTTCCAAAGCAACCACAAGGTTCAGCCATTTCTTCGATCCGCACGCGGGCTCAGCACCGCAGCGGATTCAAATGCCCTCCAATGTACCCGACAACGCGCGCTCATTCGGGGCGGGAGCGGCGATCGAGCAGTTGGAAACCGTGGCGACGAAACTCGCGGAAGGCAGCATTACCAACAGCGAACTCGGTCTGCGTCCTCACCTCGATCCGGAGTTGGTCCGCGCGACGGTCCGGCATCTGCAGCGCTACTGGAATCCGCCTCTCCCCCGACGACGGCACTCACGTCAGCGAGACATCGTTCGCGTGACGGTTCTGCACGGTTTCGATGAGGTAGCCTCCAATGTCGGCGGCGTGTCACTGCACTTTCCATTCGTCAGCGATCAGGAAAGCTGGATCGTCGAGAACCGCAGCCGCACAGGATTGAACGCAGTGGTGCACAGCCCCCAGGGGAGGTGGCTGAGTGTCGGTACCCTTATCGCTTTGCGCGAAGGCGACGACGCCTCCTGGACCTCCGCCCTGGTGCGCCGCATCGAGCGCGAGGACGACGACACCCGGCATGTCGGAGTGGAGACGCTCGCGCGCGGCGGCGCGGGCGTCACCGTCCTCCCCCACCTGAAGACCAAGCGTCAATCCGACGCAGAAGGTGTCTTGTGCGTGTTGCTGCCAGCCGCGGGCGAACCCAGCGAGGAGATCAGACTCCTGATGCCCGCCAATGCCTTTTCGGAGTCAACTGCGCTGGAGATGCGCGCTTACGATCACCGCTACTTGCTCATCCCGATCGATTTGGTCGAAGCCGGAGTCGACTGGCAAGTCGCACGCTTCAAGATCCTGCGCCACACTACCTGATCATCTGCCGTCCATCACCAGGTGTAGCGGACGGTATAGCGCACGACGACTTCCTTGTCGGCCGGTACCATCACCGGGATCTGGATCGTGTGCGCATCCTGCTTCTCGAACACCGCGCTGCT
>Ga0207689_10002128_pt1 | contig 18631 bp, 14 predicted proteins | sample KBSMisM52_FD_184312 | JGI IMG/M metagenome (GOLD analysis project Ga0207689, IMG submission 184312) | Miscanthus rhizosphere microbial communities from Kellogg Biological Station, Michigan, USA - KBS Miscanthus M5-2 (SPAdes) (version 2) | ecosystem: Host-associated > Plants > Roots >... | reverse complement strand
TCTTCCGCTCCGCCAGCTTCGGAGACGAGATCGAGATCTATCGGACACGCTACGACCTGCTCGACCGCGGAAAGGACCCCGCGCTGCCCGCCATCGCCAGCCTGATCGGCACGCGCGTGCTCGTCGACCGGCTGAACGTCTGTGATCCGCGCGAGGAATCCGACCACGCGTATTCCTTTCAGTCGTCGGCGGGCGCCGTCCACCTCTGGGGCGCGGTGCGCCTGGACGGCTACGAGGGGGCGGCGGCACCGATCGCGGACGGCGGGCGCGCCATCCTCGGCCGCGAGTCGTTCCGCATCTCCGCCAGGAGGGCCGCGACCTCCTCGTCGTGCTGCGTACCGCTCCTGCCATCGACGCGAACCTGCTGCAGACAGGAGGGCCGCGGCGGGTGGGCATCGAGTTCCCGGAAGCCGTCCTCAGCCTGTCCCTGGACGGGCAGAGCGCGGTGCGGGAGACCTTCCGCACCCAGCCCGGCTGGAACGAACACGCCCTGAGGATCCCCGGAAACCTCGTGCACGGATCGCGTCCGCGCCTGGAGGTGAGCGGCCGTTACGCGTCCTTCCAGTACTGGTTCTACCAGTAGCCTTCGCCTTTCGCGGGGCGGGAGCGCGTGCTACCGTGAGGCCGATTTTGAGGTCAGAGGCGCGATCGCCCGACACCGTGCCCGAGAGTGAAGAAGCGCTCGTGGGCGAGGTCCGGCGCTTCTACGAAGACCACCATGAGGGTATCGAGCGCGCCCGGCACGACCGCCGCTACTTCTACGCGTACCTGACGCGCGTCCTCCAGACGCGCATCCCGGCGGGCCAGGCGATTCTCGACATCGGGTGCGGCGGCGGCCACGTCCTGGCCGCCCTTCGTCCCTCACGCGGAGTCGGCGTCGATCTGTCCGCCCCCGCCGTGGCCGCGGCCACCGCCGCCTACGGCTCTCCCGCGCTCCGGTTCGTCCAGGGCGACGCTGGCGATCCCGACGTGCTTCGCCGCCTCGAGGGCCCCTTCGACGTCATCCTCCTCGTCAATGTCGTCACTCAGTTGAGCGACGTGCAGGCCACCCTGGAGGCCCTCCATCCCCTCTGCCATCCGCGGACGCGCGTCGTCATCTACAGCTACAGCCGGCTCTGGCAGCCGGTGCTGCGCCTGGTCGAGTTCCTGGGAATCAAGTACCGGCAGCCGCCGGAATCGTGGCTTCCCCCGGAAGAGGTCAGGAACATGCTCGCGCTGGCCGACTTCGAGACGGTGCGCCGGGACGAGCAGATCATCATGCCCGCCCACGTGCCGCTTCTGTCGGACCTCCTCAACCGGTACGTCGGTCCCCTGCCCATCCTGTCCTGGTTCTCGCTCATGTACGGCATCGTCGCGCGGCCGGCGCCGGTGCGCGCCCAGGGACGGGGGGCGAGCCCCACGGTGAGCGTGGTGATCCCCTGCCGGAACGAGAGCGGCCACATCCCTGAGCTGGTGGCCCGGCTGCCCGAGCTTCCGGTGGGGAGCGAGTACCTGTTCGTCGAGGGCAACTCCACGGACGACACGGAGGCGGTGCTCCGGCAGGCCGTGGCCGACAACCCGCACCGGCCGCTGCGCCTGCTCAAGCAGCCAGGACGAGGCAAAGGGGACGCGGTCCGGCTCGGGTTCGCGGAGGCGCGCGGCGAGGTGGTGCTGATCCTCGATTCCGACATGGGGGTCGCCCCCGAGGAGATCCCCAAGTTCGTGCGCGTTCTCACCACCGGCAAGGGCGAGATGGTCAACGGATCGCGGATGGTCTACCCGATGGAGGGCCGGGCCATGCGCTTCCTCAACCTTCTCGCCAACAAGGCCTTCGCCTTTCTCTTTTCCTGGCTGCTCGGCCAACAGGTGCGCGACACGCTCTGTGGGACCAAGGCCCTCTATCGCTCCGACTACGCTCGCATCGCGGCCAATCGTTCGTTCTTCGGAGACTTCGATCCGTTCGGAGACTTCGACCTGCTGTTCGGCGCCGCGCGCCTGAACCTCCGTATCGTGGACCTGGCCGTCCGCTACCACGAGCGGCGATACGGCGAGACGAACATCTCGCGCTTCCGCCACGGGCTGCTTCTCTTCCGCATGAGCGCCTTCGCCGCGCGCAAGCTGAAGTTCCTGTGAGCGTATCCGCCCTCGATCTGCGCGATTCCGTGCGCCGGAGGGTCGCCGCGGCGTGCGTCGTTGCCGCCGCCCACGCCGAGTGGGCGGCCCTGGCCGGGATCGCGGCCGTGGTCGCTGTCCTCTTTGCCGAACCCCTGCTGCGCGGCGAAGTCTTCTATTACCGCGACATCCACCTCCAATGGGTGGGACAGGCGGAGGCCTTCGTGCGGAGCGTGGCCGAGGGGTCGTGGCCTCTCTGGAACCGCCGCTGGTCCTTCGGCCAGCCGCTCCTCGCGAACCCCAACAACCAGCTGCTGTATCCCCTCACCTGGCTGAATCTCCTCATGGCGCCCTGGCACTACTACTCGATCTTCGTCGTGGTGCACTTCCTGCTGGCGGGCCTCGGCTTCTTCCTGGCGGCGCGGAGGCTGGGCGCGTCCGGGAGGGGGGCGCTGCTGGGCGCCGCCTGCTGGGTGGCCTCCGGTCCCTTCGTCTCCCTGGTCAACCTCTGGAACCACCTGTCCGGCGCGGCCTGGATCCCCTGGGCCGTATGGGCCGCGGACGCGGCACTGGTATCGCCGTCGGCGCCGAGGATCCTGGCTTGGGGTGCCGTGGTCGCCGCCCCCGTGCTCTGCGGCTCGCCCGAGAGTGCGGTGATGGCGGCGGCGGCCACGCTCCCCGTTCTCGCTCGCCGCGCCGGCGAGGTCTCCGTCCGACGGACGCTGGCCACGGCGCTGCTGGCCCTCGCCTTCGGTGTCACCCTCTCGGCCGGGCAATGGATTCCATCCGTCGAGCTCGCGTCGCGATCGATGCGGTCGCAGTTCGGCACCCAGGACAGCCTCTGGTCGATCGCGCCCATGGGACTCTTCCAGATCCTGATTCCGGCGCGGCTGCATACGCTTCCGCTGCAGGGCAACCTGCGCGTCGCGCTCTTCGACGGCCGGGAGCCATACCTGGACTCGCTGTACCTCGGCGCCACCACGGTGTTGTTCGTGGCCGCCGCCGGCTACGTTCGCAGCCGCGTCGTCGTCTCCACCGCGGTGGTGGCGGTGAGCGCGCTCGTCGCCGCCCTGGGCCGGCACACGCCGCTGCATCGATGGGTCGCGGAACTGCTGCCCGTGACGCAATCCTTCCGTTTCCCGGCGAAGGCGCTCATCCTCTTTTCCTTCGCCTGGGCACTCCTCGTCGCCTTCGGGTTCGACGCGCTCCGCGAGCGGGAGCCGTCGCGGATCCGCGTGCCGGAGATCCTCGTCACCGCGTGCGCGATCCTCCTGGGCGCCGCCGCCGTCCTGGCGTGGCTCGGCGCCGACACGTGGGGGACGCTCGTCGTCGCGCCGAACGACACGCGCCGCGGGGTGGCTGTCTTGCTCCTGCCCGTCGTGCGGTCCCTCGGCCGCGCGGCGCTGCTCGCGACGGTGCTATCGGTCCTGGTCCTGGCACGCACACGCGCCTCGCCTGCTCGTCTGTGCCTCATCGGCCTCGTGGCCGTGGCCGACCTGCTGGCCGCGCACCGGGGGCAGAATCCGACCGCTCCCTCGGCGCTGTTCTCGATGCGTCCTCCCGGACTGCGCTATCTCGCCGATGACGAGGGCCGCCGCGTCTACTCTTATGACTACACCTCGAACGGTCCTTCCGCGATGGCGCATCTCGGTCACCGCGGCTACCGGATGAAGCTGAGGCGCGAGGACTGGCCCGGGCCCTGGGCGGAGGCCGCCGCCCTGCGTTGGGGCTTCCATCCGTTTGTGCTGGGGTACTGGGGTGTCGACGGCGCTTACCAGGTGGACACCCTTGGGCTGTACTCGGCCGAGATGAACTGGCTCACCATCTACATCCGCATGCAGGAAGACACCCCCGTCCATTTGCGTCTTCTTCAGCTGGGGGCCGTGCACCGCGTCGTGTCGCTGCATCCCCAGCCCGAGCTCGCGGAGTTGGCGGTCCTGGACTCTCCGCTGCTCGAGCCCGTACGCATCTACGCGGTGCCGGCTCCCCTTCCCCGGGCCTACGCCGTGGACGGCGTGCGCGTCGCCGCCGGCGAAGCGGCCATCCGGATGATCGGCACCCCGGATTTCGATCTCCACCGCGAGGTGATCCTGCCCGGCGGGCCGGCACGGCCGTCCGACGCGGCCTTCCGGTCGCAGGTACGCCTGACGTTGCGGCGACCCGACCGCAGCGTGGCGGAGGCGGCGCTGAGCGCGCCGGGATACGTCGTGCTCGTGGATGCCTTCGACCCGGACTGGCGCGCCACCGTGGATGGAACCCCGGCCCCGGTGCTCCGCGCGAACGTCGCCTTCCAGGCGGTGGCCGTGCCGGCGGGGTCGCATCGCGTGGAGCTCGTATACCGGCCGCGATCGGTGATCTGGGGCGCCGTGATCACGCTGCTCGCGGTGGCCACGGCCTTGGCGCTCGCCCTGCGCGCGGGCGCGCGCCGGAATGCCTGACCCGCCCTCCGCGTGGCGGCGCGAGAGGAGGCTGCCCACGCCGCGCGGCGATGCGCCCGCGCTCCTCGGCCTTCTCGCGCTGGTCCTCGTCCTCTACGGGCGGCCGCTCCTGGATGGCACCGTCTACTTCGAGCGCGACGTACAGCTGATGTGGCTCACCCATGCGCGGGCGTTCGTGGAGGCCGTGCGCCTGGGAGAGTGGCCGACCTGGAACCCTTGGATCGCCCTCGGACAGCCCCTGTGGGCCGACGCGAACACGCAGGTCCTCTATCCGCCCACCTGGCTGCTTCTGATACTCGCACCGTGGCGCTACTACGTCCTCTTCGTCGTCGCCCACATGCTGCTCGCCGCCGCGGGCGCCTACGCCCTGTCGCGGACCCTCGCATTCTCCCGCACCGCCGCATCGGTCACGGCGGCCGTGTGGGTGTGTTCGGGACCGCTCGCCTCGCTGGTGCCGGTCTGGAACCAGCTCGCGGGCGCCGCCTGGATGCCCTGGACCGTGGTCTTCGCCCTGCGCACGTTGCGGACGTGGCGCCGGGCTCCGCTCCTGCTCTGGGGCTGCGGCCACGCGCTGCAGATCCTGGCCGGTGCACCGGAGGCCGCCCTCATGACGCTGGCCGGCATCGGGGCCGCCGCCCTCGCGATGAGCCTCTCCGCGCGGTCAAAGATGCTGCACGCCGCGGGGCGCGGGCTCGGAGCCATGGCCACCGCCGGTGTGTTCGCGCTGGCCCTCTCCGCCGGCCAGTGGATCCCATCGCTGGAGATGGCGCGCCGGTCGGACCGCGGCCTGCTCTCCGAGGCCATGCGCACGCAGTGGTCGGTGCACCCGGTAGCCCTGGCCCAGGCCGTGGTGCCGCTGGCGCTGCCCGACGTACCCCTCGACCCGGAGCAGCGCCGCGGCGTGTTCGAGTCCACCGACTTCGTTCCCTCGCTGTACCTCGGGGTCGCCGCCCTCGGCCTCGGCGCGGTCTCGCTGGCCGGGCCTCGCCGCCGGTTCGCCTTGTGGCTGCTCGGGGCCCTGGCCGCGGCCGTGGCCATCGCCCTCGGCCGGCACGCGCCCTTCGAGCACGCGGCGACCACGGTGCTGCCGTTCCTGCGCAGCTTCCGATATCCGGTGAAGGCCATGGTCGCCGCTTCACTTGCGGTGGCGCTGCTGTGCGGCCTCGGCCTCGACACATGGCGCGGGGGCGCTCCGGCGCGGCGGTGGGCCCTCGCGCCTCTCTCCGCCCTGATCGCGGGGACATTGGCGATCGCCATGATGCTCGGGGTGGCCGCCCGCGGCGGGGCCCTGCCCCCCGTCGCGCGAGGGCTCGGCGCGGCCGCCGCGCGTGCGATGCTGCCTCCGGTGGCGGTGGCGCTCCTCGCCTCGGTGGGCGTGCTCCTGCTCGCCGCGCGCGCTCAGGCGTCGCGAGGGGCGACGGCGGTCATCGCGGCCCTCGTGGTCGGAGACCTCGTGGCCGCCCACGCAACCTTGAATCCCACCGCCCCCGAGACCCTCTTCACCCAGCGTCCGCTGGCCGCGTCGCTCGTGTCCGGCGACGCGCCACAGCGCCTCTACGTGCAGGACTACTTCTCCGGCTTCGAGGCGCTGCGGCTGCTGGGCCGGCCCGACCCGTTCGCCATCGAGCGGGCCCCGGTGGGCTGGAGCGTACCCTCGGCACGCGCGCTCGCCTTGAGGCTGTGCCTCTTCCCGCCGTCCGCGGGCGCCTGGGGGCTGCGCGGCAGCTTCGACCGGGACACCGCGGCCCTCGCGCCGGCGGCCCTCAGCCGTCTGACCGCGGCAGTGACGGAGTCGGCGAACACGCCGCAGCAGGTGGCGCTCCTGCGCGCGGGCGCCGTTCGGCACGTGCTCACGCTGCACGAGCCGACACCCGGCCTCCTCGAGCCGCTGGCTACGGTCGATTGCCTGCTTCCAGTCCCCGGCCGAATCTTCCGGGTCGCCGACCCGATGCCGCGGGCGCATGTCGTGGGCCGCGCGCGACCGTCGGACGCCGTGGCGGCCTTGATCGATCCCGCCTTCGATCCCAGGCGCGAGGTTCTATTGGCGTCCGGAGGCCCGATACCGCCCGCGGTCGACGGCCCATTCGAGGGAGCGGCCACCGTGGTGTCCGAGAGCACCACTCGCGTCTCCGTGCGCGCGCAAGCGAGCGCTCCGGGATACCTCGTCCTCGCGGATGCCTACGACCCGGGCTGGATCGCGACCGTGGACGGCCAGCCCGCCCAGGTGCGGCGCGCCAATGTGGCGTTCCGCGCGGTGGCCGTGCCCGCAGGCAGCCACGAGGTCGAGTTCCGCTACGTACCGGGCGCCGTGCGCCTCGGCCTCCTCGTGTCGGGGCTGTCGAGCACGCTGGTGCTGGCCGTACTCATGGCTGTCCGCTGGATGCGCTGACGGTCCGTCACCGTCTCGGCAAGGCGCGGCGGCGGACGGCCCGCCGGAAACATCTGCTCGCGGCGCTACGGCCGGAACAGCTCGCCCATCGCGATTCCGTCGAGGAAACCCAGGGCCGCGCCCTCGACCTGCCCGCCGGGAGCGACGCGCACGGTGTAGGGCACCCGCTTCATCTTGAAGGCGTCCGTCACGTCCTTGCCGGGCGATCTCAGGACGGGGAATGCGATCTGGGCGGCCTCGACGAAGCCGGGCGGTGCCTGATCGAGCATCACGCCGACCATGGCCATGTTCTTGGGGCGGCGCGCGAAAGCCTCGTTCCAGATGGGAAGCATCCTGTGGCAGGTGGGACAGCTGCTCAGGAAGAAGACGACGATGGTGGTCGTCCCCTTCGGATAGTCGATGTTCTTGACGGCGCCGTCGAGCCCGGTGGCGTGGAACGCGGGCACCGTGTCCCCGATGCGCAGGATCGGCTCGGCTACGGGTGGGTTCGCCGCCTGGGCGGCCCCGGCCGGGGGATGGACGAGAGAGGCGGCGAAGGCCGCGGCCAGAACGACGCGTCGTGTGAACATCGACACTCCTATTTGAGGTTCGGGCGCCACAGCGATGAGCTCGGCGCGAGGGTCGCGCGACCCTCGCTCCGATCATAAGCGAAGGGCACGCCGACCGGATCCACGAGCGGTCCGCGGTACCCGGCCGCTCGAATGTCGTCGAGAGTGGCGGGGCGGACACCCGTGCCGCGCTCATGGGCGAGGATCGCCGCGTTCACGGCGTCGAGGGCGTCGAGGGCGTCGAGCTGGGCGAGATGGATGGCCGCGTTGTTTTTCATCGGCCCCTCGCCCTGCTCGTAGATCCGGCGCCACACCTGCCGCGAGGTCGTCCGGTCGCCGCCCTTCATGAGCACCTGGGCGGCGAGGGTGGCCAGGAACGGCGGTGATCCCGGGATCTGCGCCGCTTCCAGGAGGATCTGCGACGCCCGCTGCGGATCGTCCAGGAAGTAGTAGTGGAACAGGCCCAGGTCCTGCCGCAGGCGCCAGTCGTGCGGAAGGTTCCGCACGCCGCGCTCGAGGAGCTTCACCGCCGCCTGGGGCTGCCCCGCTCCGATCGGATAGGTCTCGGCCAGAAAGGTCGCGCCGTAGCGATAGGCGATCTGCAGGCGCGGGTCGAGTGTCACCGTGATGTCCACCAGGGGCAGGAGCAGGTCGAAGCGCTTGTTCGCCGCGTACACCCGCTGGCCGCCGAAGTACTGCACGGTGCGCAGCCAGTAGACGTCGGCCAGGAGGTCCTCGAAGCCGGGGACCAGGCGCCGCACCTGCTCGCCGGACCAGAGATAGAGGACTTCCTCCTGGGCGCGGTGCCGGCCCAGCCGGGCGTCGATGCGGGCCTGCGTCCAGGGCACCGCCGCGGCCAGGAGCATGGCCAGGAGGGCGGGAGCCCTCACGTGAGCTCGCGGCGCCGGAACGCGATCACGGCCAGGGTGATCACCGTGCCCGTGTAGGCGGCCGCGTAGGCCGTGATCCAGCCGAGGTCGCCAAAGCTGACCGGGTCACCATAGACCACACGATCCTTGAGGTCGAAGTTCCTGAAGTTCGGAATCAGGATCATGAACGCCCGCAGCGCCCAGGCCGGCATGCCCGGCACCACGTCGCCCAGGTTGAGGATCACGTCCGAATAGCGTCCGGCGATCACCAGACACAGCGTGGAGACCGATGCGACGGCCGTGGACGTGACGATGGAAAGGAGCAGGGCGAGGGCGACGGTGACGAGGAGCGCGAGGTAGATCGCGAAGACCGCCTTGAGCAAGGCGGGGTCGGCGCCGCGGCGCAGGGCCAGCAGCGTCGCGTAGAGTCCCGCGGTCATGAGGCCGACGTTCACGAGCAGCGTGAATCCGAGCCCCGCGAACTTGCCCACCAGGAACTCGTCCCGCGACACCGGCTTCGCCAGCAGGGGGTGCAGGGAGCGGCGCTCGATCTCCTTGCTGACGAGGCCGACCCCGACGAACAGCGCGATGAGGGTGCCGAACAGATCCATGGCCGCGAGACCCAGGTCCTTGATGATCTTCGCGTCCTGCCGGATCGACAGCTCCCCGAGCAGCAGCCCGGAGACGGTCATGATCACCGCGAAGAAGAGCAGGTTGTAGAGCACCCGCTCGCGCACCGACTCACGAAAGGTGTTGTGCGCCACCGCCGCCACACGCCTCATGCCCCGGCCGTCCAGGCCTCGCCCTTGGCCGGCTGCCCCATCTCCGCGACGAAGAAATCCTCGAGGGACTGGCGCACCGGCTGCACGGAGAGCACGCGTCCCCCGCGTTGCTCCACCGCCACCACCACGCCGCCCAGCTGTTTCTCGGGCACATGGAGCACCAGGCGCTCGCCCATGGACCGGAAGGTCTCCACGCCCGGGGCAAGGCCGGACACGTCCGGGGGCGCCAGGCCGCTCACCAGGACCTCCATGTGCGACACGTCGAGGGTCAGGATCTGATCGAGGCGGCCCTTCGCCACCACCGACCCGCCGCGCAGTACCGCCACCTCGTCGCACAGCGTCTCGGCGTCGGGAAGGATATGCGTCGAGAAGAAGACGGTACTGCCCTCCGCCTTCAGTTTCAGGATGATCTCGCGGACGCTGCGCCGGCCGAGCGGATCGAGGCCGGACATGGGCTCGTCCAGGAAGACGAGCTCGGGCCTGTTCACCAGGGCCTGGGCCAGGCCCAGCCGCTGGAGCATGCCCTTCGAGAAGCGCCGCATCTGCACGTCGGCGGCGGGCGTGATCCCAACGAGGTCCAGGAGCTCGCGCGCGCGGTCTCTGCGCGCGCCCGGCGACAGGCCGAAAAGGCGGCCCGCGTAGTCGAGGTACTCGCGCGGGGTCAGGTAGTCGTAGAAATAGGGATTCTCGGGCAGATATCCGAGGGACTGGCGGGCGGCACGGGCGCCCATGGGGTGGCCCAGGATCACGGCGTCCCCCGAGTCCGGAAAGATGAGGCCCAGGAGGAGCTTGAGGGTCGTGCTCTTCCCCGAGCCGTTCGGGCCGAGGCATCCGAAGACGGCGCCCCGCGGCACCCGCAGGGTCAGGTCGCGCAGCGCCGGGCGGCGCTTCCCTCGCAAATGTCCGATGCGGTAGGACTTGGAGAGCCCGCGGATGTCCAGGGCAGGAGCAGCTTCCGTCACCGGCAGCATTCTAGGGCAACGCTACGAGATCGGCCACGGCGACGATGTCGATGCTGGCGCGGGCCGGGATGCGTTCCGCGTGGTTCGCGAGGTCGATGCCCACGCCGCTTTTCGCATCGAACAACATGTAGCCGAGCGGGGCCAGGAGGCTCACGTAGTCCGAGAAGGCGATCCCGCGCTCTTCCATCACGTACCCGGCGATCTCGAACACCACGACCGGCTTGTGTCGCGCCAGGAGACCGCGCGCGCCTCGCAGGACCTCGAGTTCGTGCCCATCGGTATCGATCTTGATGAAGTGCACGCGGTGGAGCCCCCGCTCGGCCGCAAAGTCGTCGAGGGACACGGCGCCGATCTCGTCCGCGGGTTTCTGCGTCCCCCCGTGCAGCGGATGCGTTCCGGAAGAGCCTCGGTCTACCCGCCAGCTCGCGTACGCGGAGAGGCCTGGCCTTGCGGCGCTGGCGGAGGAGACGAACGCCTGCACGGTCTCCACGCGCGGTGACAGCTCGGGGTTGAGCTCGAGGTTCCGCTTGAGCCTGGTCAAGGCGTAGTGTGTCGGCTCGAAGGCGAAGACTCGCCCCTCTGGCACCGCCCGGGCGAGCTGGAGGGTCAGGATGCCGGAGTTCGCACCCACGTCGACGACCACGCCGTCGGCGGGGAGCCGCACGAACTGGTTCCGAACCACTTGGGGCTGGAAGGACCCGAAGAGAAAGACCGAGAGATCGATTCCTTCACCCAGGTCCAGGTCGTAACGGATTCCATCGCGGACCACCGTGCCCCGCCGGCGGCCGAAGGCCAGCACGGCCGGGTAATAGAGAGCGCGCGCGGCGAGCAGCTTCAGCCGCGTCCAGGGGAGCTGCCGCAGCCAGGTCCGCAGCATGCGGCCGGGACGGCGGCCCGACATCGCGGCTACTTGAGCGCGGAGCAGGCCGCGGTGACCCCGATGGGCGAGCAGCAGGCCACCGTCCCATCGCCGGCCGCGAAGATGCCGGCGGTCTCTCCACCGAAGGCGCGGACGCCCGTCTTGTTCACCACCGACGGGTTCGATCCGTAGCAGAACGTCTGGATCGATCCGGGACCGGGACCCGCGACGGCGGTCTCCTGCCACTGGCGGCGGTAGCCCTGCTTCGTCACGTCCGGGCCCGCGGCGATGGAACTGTCGAGGAAGGTCGGGGCGGCGGCGGGGTACTGGGGGATGCAACTCGAGGGGACGGACAGGCAGGTGATGGTGCCGTAGTACCCGGAGTTGGCCGCATGGTAGGCGGCCTCCGCGGAGATGATGGTCCGCGTGTCGCCAATGACCGCGGCCTCGTTCGCGGAGGCCCTCGCCCGAAGCAGGCTCGGGATGGCGATGGCGGCGATGATCCCGATGATGGCCACGACGATCAGCAGCTCGATAAGTGTGAATCCCTTCTCACGCATCAGCTCTCTCTCCTCTGTGTCACCACTCGTCGTCGAGTGGACACAAAACGGGGGAGCGACGGGCGCTCCCCCGGTACGGACCGCGATCTACTTGAGCGCCGTGCAGGTGGCGGCCATCGTTGCCGCCGCGCAGCAGTCGGTGGCGGGGGTGTTGGTCACGCCGACCACGCCGCTGTCGTCGCCGCCAAACGAGCGCACGCCCGTCTTGTTGGCGACCGCCGGCTGGGCGCCGTAGCAGAAGATGTCGACCGCACCAGCCGTCGGGCCGTTGGTGGAGGCGACAGCCGTGAACTTCCGCGTGTAGCCCTGCTTCGTGGTGAGACCCGTGATGGAGCTGTCCAGGAAGGTCGGAGCCAGGTTCGAGTAGTTCGGCACACAGGCCGCGTTCGACGGAACCGACAGACACGTGATGGTGCCGTAGAAGCCCGAGTTCGCGGACTGATACGCCGCCTCACCGGAGATGACCGTGCGGGTGTCGCCGATCGCGCCGGCCTCGTTGGCGGACACGCGCGCGCGGAGGAGACTGGGGATCGCGATCGCGGCGATAATCCCGATGATCGCCACGACGATCAGCAACTCGATAAGGGTGAAACCCTTCTGATTCTTCAATTTAACCTCTCCTTAGTGTGTGACATCGCGGCTCTTACTCTAGCAAGCCGGGTGCCAGAGTCCTATCGCCGTAAACAATTGATTCAGCTAGAGATGTACAAAATAGAGCGATGACAAAATTTGGACTGGTGACAATTTTTGTCATTCGGCGGGCTCATCTGCGGCGTGCTTGCGGAGGAGGTAGCGCAGGGAGCGGGGAGTGACGCCGAGGAGGCGGGCCGCCTCCGGGCGGCTGCCTCCCGCCTGTGCGAGCGCCAGCTCGAGATATCGGCGCTCCATCGCCTTGAGGTGCGCGTCGAGGTCGAACCCTTCGGGGAGACGTGGACTCTCCTCGGAGACGGGCGCCTCTTCCCCTGTCCGGGTCGAGTTCAGGGCTTCCGGGAGGGTCTCCACGAGGATGGCGGACGCCGTCTCCAGGGCTACCGCACGCTCGATGACGTTCTCCAGCTCCCGCACGTTGCCAGGCCAGTGGTACGTGACCAGCCGGTCCATCGTCTCGCTGGCGATCCGGCGCACAGGCTTCCCGATCTCGCGGCTGAACCGCTCACGGAAGTGCTCGGCCAGCAGCGGGATGTCCTCGCGCCGGTGCCGCAGGGGCGGAACCAGGATGGGGATCACGTTGAGCCGGTAGTACAGGTCCTCGCGGAACTGGCGCTCGCGCACCAGCCGCTCGAGGGGCCGGTTGGTGGCGGCGATGACGCGCGCGTCCACGTCGATCTCTTCCGCCGAGCCCACGCGGCGCACGCGCTTCTCCTGGAGCGCGCGCAGCAGCTTCACCTGCATGCTGAGCGCCATCTCGCCCACCTCGTCCAGCAGCAGGGTCCCGTGGTGCGCGGTCTCGAACAGCCCCTTGCGGGTCTGGTGCGCGTCGGTGAAGGCCCCCTTCATGTGGCCGAAGAGCTCGCTCTCGAGCAGCGGCTCGGGCAGGGCGGCGCAGTTGACGGACACGAAGGGCGCGTTGCGGCGGGGGGACAGGGCGTGGATGGCCTTGGCCACGAGCTCCTTCCCCGTGCCGCTCTCGCCCTGGATGAGCACGGTGGAGGTGGTGGAGGCGATGGAGCGCACGAGGTCGAAGAGCTTCACCATCCGGGGGGACACGCCGATCATCCGGTCGAGGCGATGCAGCGAGCGGAATTCGGCCTTCAGGAGGAGGTTCTCCTCCTGAAGCTGCTGGCTGACGAGGGTCTTGCGGACGACGATCTTCAGCTCCTCGACGTCGAAGGGCTTCACGAGATAGTCGTGCGCGCCCAGCTTCAGCGCGGCCACCGCGCTCTCCGTGGAGCCGTAGGCGGTCATCACGATCACCACCGTCTCCGGTGCCGCCGCCTTCAGATGGCGCAGGATCTCGATGCCGTCGCCGTCCGGGAGCTTCACATCGGTGATCACGAGGTCGAAAGGACCCGTTTCCAGGACTCGGGCCGCGGTGGCGCGACTGTCCGCCACCTCCACCGCGAAGCCCTCGCGGCGCAGCATGATCGCGAGCAGCTCGCGCATGGACGGCTCGTCGTCCACCACGAGGATCTTCTTCATCCGACCCTCTTCCTCCCGCCGGCCAGGGCGGCGGCTACCGCGGCGCTGGCCAGGGACAGCCCCGCGCCGGCCACGACCGCAGGTGGACGGTACCGCACATCGACGAGGTGGCGGCCGGCGGGCACGCGCACCGCGCGGAACACACCGTTCGCGCGCACGACGGGCGCGGGCGTGCCGTCGATGCGCGCGCGCCATCCGGGAGCGAAGGCCCCGGTGACCGTGAGCCAGCCGGGCTGGTTCGCGTCCGTCTCCGCGGTGAGCGCGTCGGCCCGCGAGGCGAGGACGCGCACGGCACCGGCGAAGCCGGGCGCGACCTCGTCCGCGCCTTCGTCCTCCACCAGGAGTTCCGCCGACGGATCCACGGCGCCCGCGGCAATCAGATCCACGGCGGCTCCGGGGGCCACGTGGCGCGCCCGGCCCCTGAGCATGACCGGTGCCGCCGGCGTGGGGACGCGCAGCAGCCGTATGGGTTCCGAGAAGACGGAGGCGAACACCGCGACGGGCTCCAGGGCCGGGGGGATCCGGCGGTCGAGCGCGACCACGTCGGTGACCCCGGCCATCTGCAGGAGTCGCAGGCCCACGACGTTGGAGCGGTCGTGCTCCATCACGCTCGAGAGCTGCGCCGCCGCGACCGGCGCCATCCCCGTGAAGTCGGGGTCATAGCTGCCCCGGAAGCCCCAGCGGCTGCCGATGGGAGCCTGCAGGGACTCCTGCAATCCAAGGGCGTAGCTCCACTCCGGCCGCCAGCCGGCCGGGCCGCGCACAAGGCCCTCGTTCAGGGTCTTCAGGGAGGGCGACGCCGAGAACACACGGTGCTCGCCGGGCTCGGCCGCGATGGCCTTGACCACGGGCGGCACGTGGGTCAGGAGCTCGCGCGGCGCGACCGGGTTCACGGGACGACCCGCCACCGCGAGATCGACGGCGGCGAGGAGACCGAGGAGCGCGGGCAGAGCGGGGTGCGAGCGCTCGGCCAGGCTGCGCCAGACCGCGAGCAGCGCCGTCATCACGCATAGCCCCGCGGCAAGCTCGAGCTTGGCCGCGAGCGGCTCGTACGCGGCCGTGCGCCACCCCGGCGGCGCGGCCAGCGGTGTGCCCAGCGCTTCCGCATGCGTCACCAGGAAGCGGGCCAGGGCCACCGCGCCCATCGCCACGATGGTCACGGCCGCGGCTACGACGCGCGCACGCCGCTGCCGCGCCGGCGTCCAGGGCTGCCCGGCCTGCTCGAGGGCGAGACCGAGGAGGAGCGACCAGAACAGTGACACGAGGATCATCGCCTTCACGGGATAGCGGAACATCGACACCACGGGCAGCCGGGCGAGAAGAGGCACCAGGGGGGCGTGCTTTCCGAGTGAAGCGAGCATGAGCAGACCCAGGGCGGTCAGGTACAGCGTGCGTCGATCCGATCGCGGCAAGCCGCACGCCCCGAGCACGACCGCCGGCACCACCCCCAGATACAGGCTGGAGAGGAAGGGCTCGCGGGACTCGAAGAGGATCGCGCGCACGGCATTGCTGAGCGGCAGGTCGGCAAAGGCGCGCGGCAGGACCAGCTCGACGAGGCCCCAGGGGTGCACCGACCAGAAGAGGTTCGTGCCGGGAGGCATGGACTGCCGGGTGGTCCCGCGAAAGACGTCGAGAGTGGGGACCCATTGCGCGGCCGAGAGGCCGAGGGCGAGCACCACCGCCGTCGCGAGCAGGCCGGCCAAGGGGCGCAAGGATGCGGCGTCCGCTCGGCGCCGCCAGACCTCCAGGAGCAGGCGGAGCGCAGCCGCGGCGGCGGTCAAGACGGCCATGTCCCCGGAGCCGGCGAACACCTGCCCCGCCGCCAGCGACGCCAGGACGATGGCCCGCCCGCGGCTCGGCGCCTGCAAGAGCCTCTCCAGCCCGAAGAGGATCCAGGGGATCCAGGCCGCGCCCATGAAGTGGTGATGCACGCTCACCGCGGACAGGAACGGGCCGCTGGCCACCCAGGCCGCGGCGGACACCATCGCGGACGTGCGCGACACGCCGGAGGCCCGCGCGAGCAGGAACGTGCCGATGGCAGCGGCCCACGCGTGGCCAAGCACCAGCACTTTGTAGACCGTGGGCGGCAGGAGGAGGAAGTTGAGCCAGGTCGGCGGGTACAAGACCTGGTGGGACGGATCGGCGAGGAGGGGCAGGCCAAATCCCTCGTACGGATCCCAGAGGGGCGCGGCACCCTCCGCCATCACGCGGACCAGTGTCTCCACCTGCGGTTGCCAGTAGGCGTGGATGTCGCGCTGGAAGAAGACGCCCCCCGTCAGCGCGGGAGCGAACAGGACCGCGGGCACCAGCGCGAGGAGGAGGGCCGCCGCCTGGTCGGACCGGCGGCCGGTCATGCGGGGGTCACGCCGGCACCGGGGTGTGGAGGAGCGGGATCCGCACCTCCACGTCCGTGCCCCGACCCGGCGTGCTGCGCACGGCGATGTCGCCTCCATGCTCGCGGACGATCTGGTAGACGATGGCCAGGCCGAGGCCGGTTCCCATCGGCGTGCCCGACTGGAAGGGCTCGAACACACGGCGCTGCTCCTCGGGGCCGATCCCTCGCCCCTGGTCTCGGCAAGAGAGCACCAGCATGTCCCCGCGCATGAAGACGCGGATCTTCAGCATGCCGCCGTGCGGCATGGCCTCTAGGGCGTTTCGGGTCAGGTTCCAGAAGACCTGGGTGATCTGGTCCGGATCGGCCAGGCAGACATGGGGGGCGGCGTCCATCTCGAACTCGACGGTGTGCGTCGGGCCCACCTCCGGACCATTGCGCAGGAGCGTGACCGCTTCGCTCACCAGTCGTCCGACATCCACCGGCCCTCGCGCGGACGCGGACGGCCGCGCCTGATAGAGGAACTGGTTGAGCGTATCCGAGAGCCGTTTGGACTCGCGCGTGATGATGGCGAGGAGCCGGCCCTGCTCGGAGGAGATGTTGGGTTCGCCCATCAGGACCTGGGCGGAGCCGCTGATCGAGCCCAGCGGGTTGCGGATCTCGTGGGCGAGGCGCGCCGCCATCTCCCCCACCGCCGCCAGCTTCTCCTTGGTCCGCACCTCCTCCTCCAGCCGCTTGATCTCGGTGAGGTTCTGGAAAACGAGGAGATATCCCGCATTGCCGGGGTCGGCGGTGGCCAGCGCGGAGACGGATACGCCCAGCTGGAGCGCTTCGGCCGTGGGCCGCGTATAGGCGATCTCGAGCCGCTCCAGCTCATGGTGCAGTGCGCGCGCCTCGAGGGTGGAGGGCTCGAAGAGCACGGATTGGAAGATGTCGCGCAGTCGCCGGCCGCGCAGCTCGGAGAGCCGCTGCCCCAGGATGCGCTCCCCGAACTCGTTGAGGTAGAGGAGGCGCCCCTCCATGTCTCCGGTGATGAGGCCGCTGTGGATGCTGCGCACCATGACTTGTTGGAGTTCACGCAGGTCCGCGACCTGCTCCGCCGCCTCCTCGAGCTTCTGGCCCACCGTCTCCAGGCTCTGGGCCAGGTACGAGCCGATCAGCGACACGGTGACGCAGGCGACGCCGGTCACGAAGATCGAATAGAGCACGTGCTTGACCGCCATCGCGGGCACGTCCGAGAGACCCTGGCCGGCCGGCACCCAGCCGCCGCGCACCGCCAACAACATCGCGGCGTACAAGAGCATCGCCACCCCCGCCAGCACCACCGACTGGCGCCGGTAGAGGATCACGCTGCCGGAGAGGACGGAGATCGGATAGAGAAGCATGAAGCCAGCGCGGCTGCCCGGCCCGCCGGTGAGATAGACGAGGCCGGTGATGATGAGCAGGTCGAAGATCACCTGCACGTACACCTGCACGCCCCGGTAGGGCAGGTAGCGCAAGCCGAGGGCGTACACGAGCGTGAGGGCGTACGTCCCCGCGATCAGGAAGTAGAGGGGGTTCAGCGGGGCCAGCGTCTCGGAGAGCGTCTCGACGTAGATGGCGATGAGGAGGAGGGTGGTGATCATCACCACCCTCAAGAGCATCAGCCGCTTGAGCCGATGCTCCTGCATCCAGTCCGTCGACACGGCCCCGCCGGGTAGAACGCCCGCCGCCGTCAGCTCAGCTTGCTGATGAGGTCGAACAGCGGCAGGTACATGCTGATGACGATGCCGCCGACGGTGACGCCGAGGAACAGGATCATGACCGGCTCCATGAGGGTGAGCAGGTTGGCCACGGCCTGGTCCACCTCTTCCTCGTAGAAGTCGGCGATCTTCGAGAGCATGGCGTCGAGGGCGCCCGTCTGCTCGCCGACGCCGATCATCTGCACGACCATGGCCGGGAAGACGCCGCTCTCCTTCAGGGGCTGGGCCACGGTGAGACCGCCCTCCACACCCTTCCGGACGGCCATGATCGCATCTTCGATGATCGCGTTGCCGGAAGTGCGCGCGGTGATCTCGAGGCCGTCCAGGATGGGCACGCCCGAAGCCATGAGGGTGGCCAGCGTGCGGCAGAAGCGCGCGACCGCGATCTTCTGCATGAGGATGCCCAGGACCGGCAGCTTCAGGACCATACGATCGACCACCCGGCGGCCGTTGTAGGTTGCGTAATACTTCTTGAAGAGGAACACGAACGCGATTCCGAACACCACCATGAACGGCAGCAGGCGCACGAACCAGTTCGACATCGCGATGACGATGCGCGTGGGCAGGGGCAGCTGGGCGCCCAGGCCTTCGAACATGGCGGCGAAGGTCGGGATGACCTTCCAGAGGATGACCGCGATGACGATGCCGGCGATCCCGATGACGGCCACGGGATAGACCATCGCGCCCTTGACCTGGCTCTTGAGCTTGACCGCCTTCTCGATGTAGGTGGCCAGGCGCTTCAGGATGGTGTCGAGGATACCGCCCGCCTCGCCCGCGGCGATCATGTTGACGAAGAGGTCGTCGAAGGCCTTGGGGTGCTTGCGCATGGCGTCGGCGAGGCTGGCGCCGCCTTCCACGTCCATGCGCGTCTGCTGCAGGATCTTGGCGAAGGTCTTGTTCTCCTGCTGGCTGCCCAGGAT
>Ga0207689_10002126_pt1 | contig 18634 bp, 17 predicted proteins | sample KBSMisM52_FD_184312 | JGI IMG/M metagenome (GOLD analysis project Ga0207689, IMG submission 184312) | Miscanthus rhizosphere microbial communities from Kellogg Biological Station, Michigan, USA - KBS Miscanthus M5-2 (SPAdes) (version 2) | ecosystem: Host-associated > Plants > Roots >... | reverse complement strand
TCACCAGTCTCCTGATTTTCCAATGCCATTGCTTTCGTCACAACACATGCAAGAACCTGGAACATCAACAGAAAAATAAAACGCGGGATTTTATTCATATCGCAAATGTACTGGAAACTCTTTTGTATTCTTTTACAATAGGGATGGATTACAGAGGTGAAATATCCGTATTGCTTACCGCTAAATTAACTTTCTGATTATTCTATAGCTCTCCTGATGAGTAATCCAATGAAATTCATAATTACTGCTTATCCCGGGCAGACAAAAACGTACTTCCTTGCACAAATTATACCCGGCTATTTCATTTTTAATTCTCTGGCATCTGTACTTAATGTTGTCCGCTGGCGCAAAAATGACGTTCATTGATTGTCGTACCTGGTGGCGCAATATGATTGCGCATATGCATTGCAGGTATAAATGCATGAACAACCACCAGGATCTTGATGTCGAAGCAGTCCGCTTTCTTTTCTTGCTAAGTTTGATTTTCTTTCTAAAAAATGATGCCTTTTTAACTGTTTACTTATCGAGATAAATACCCTTTAGTTCATTAATTACGTTACCTTACAGGTAATGCAGGTTACGTTATCTGCAAATAAATTTCAAACATGTCAAATATTGTAGAAGTTGTTGCGTCTGATAAAAATCTCACTACTATGTCATTTAGCGTTAAAACGGCCGGCCTGGAGCCAGAACTGAACAAAACAGGTCCTTTCACTGTTTTTGCGCCCACGGAAATAGCATTTGGTAAGCTTCACGAAGGTGAACTCTCCGGCTGGCTGAAGCCTGAAAACAGAATGAAACTTACAGGTATTCTTAACGGTCATGTGGTAGAAGGTAAAACAAACTTCAAAGATTTCAGGGACGGGCAGAAATTAAAAACTGTAAGTGGTGAAGAGCTTTTTGTAAAAGTAAACGGCAGTGATGTTACTGTCAATGGAGTAAGTGTACAGGGAAGAGATAAACAAGCCTCTAACGGTGTGGTACATTCGATTGCCAAGGTTATGGTGCCGCTTAATTAAGCCTGTAAGATGATTTCTCAATGCATATAATCAACCACCAGTAATACTGGTGGTTTTTATTTCATATAACTTGTGGACCTTCTATACAAACATTAACAGCCGGAAAAATTGCAGTTTAGATGACATTTTCATTGCTGCGTTGTAATTCGTTTGTTACAACCTTGTAAAACGACGCGAAACGTTCGAATAATTACCGAGATAGATCAAAGCTTAACCAGGCCACTTGATCGGCACTGGAGACAGGTGAAGGTAATATCAGCACACGTACGAAAAAGAGTTTCTTATGAGTTGCCTGCAAATTTTCCCTTCAAATAATTTTCGAAATCCTGTTGGAAAACGCGATTGCTGCGTGAGGATTCAAATAATGCTTCGATGCAACCGGTAAATAACGTATTTGAGATAACCAGCTCCGTCAACTCAGGGTTGGCTTTTATCCAGTTATCATTCAGAGAATGATCTTTCAGAAAAGAGACAATGATTTCAGCTTTAAAAATCTGCGGAATTTTGTTTGTCTTTTCGTTGATGTTGTAAATTTCATCAGGTAAAGAAGAGAAATTCTCCTCGTTAAATTGTTCCGATTGACTAATAAGGTATTTGTTATACTGTTTCATAAAATTTTGAGTGAGAGTACATGCTATACTTTTACAGAACGTTTGTAGGCGCTGGCTCTGCCGGAGCTATAATCTATTATTCTTTGTATCTCTGGTATTTTTTTAACGACATATTCCCTTCAATCATTCGTAGCAGTATTATAAGCGTTGCCAGGACAAAAACAAAATGGAAAATTCCTGTAGCCTTGTAAAACAAGACTCCGGTCAGCCATACTACTATAAGAAGTGCCGCAAAAAAATAGGAAAAGTATTTCATGATTATAGAAAAATTTCTCTGTTGTTAGAAAACGTTTGTTAATTACTCTAATGCTGACGTAGGGTACGGAGAACAAATCAGATGTACTGATTTGATTTAAGTCTTCATAAGGACGAAGATTACTGCACAGTGTTGTTGGTTGCGACCCGCTTTGTCAATTTTTACTACGGTCTACCAATAATGCGAGCGAGGCTTGCTGGTTATTGATGATCCTGCTTTGATTACCTGGGCAACGAGGTTTATTTCGATCTCATGCTGGTTAGCCACCATTCGTTCATTCAATTCTTTACTCAGGTTGCCACTTCTATTATTGATGGTTTGTTCTTTCACAATTTCTTGTCGGATTTTTTCAAGGTTATCCGCTCGTTTTTATTAATGTTCTGCAATAACATGGGCGGTTGATAGGTTCATTTTTGCAATGGACAGTGCTAATATTATGTAGCGAAGTTATTGGACAGACAATGGACCATTATAATTTTTTCATAATAAATTGTTTAGAAAATAAATAAGATACCGGAGAGATACAAAGACTAAAACAGGTAAGAGTTAAAAGATTAGAATACTTTAACGTGCTCTCTTCGAAATGTAAAGGTAGACTATTAATAATAGCCGGCAGATATATTTTGCTAAAGTAGCCGTTGAGTGTTTATGGATATACTAACTTTTTTGGACAACCGAAAATAAAAGCTGGCTTATTCAGTCGCTACGATTACCGGTTCAAAGCCCGCATTCATCTTACTCTGGATAATCAGCAATTCTGTAAGCCGAATTTCGCCGGCTCGTATTACAAGCCATAAACACTGGACTCACTGCCGCAGGTTGTGATTGAAGGGAATTCGGATTTCAAAAACATCTGAATAAATTGAGCAATTGATTATCCGGGATTTTGCGGATGAAGATGTTTTACCCGTCCGTGTATTTACCAGTAATTCCCCTGGATGGCCGGTACATCTCTTGTAAATGAGGTTTTCTATGTAAAATATCATTTAACAAAGTAAATCCTGTTTCAATTTTTAATAGTCTACCTTTACATTTCTTAGGAAGCACTTCGTAATCATTCTAACCTTCTTTCTCTATTGTTTCAATTTTTACACCTGCTCCGATTTTTTTACTTCTAAATATTAATTTATGAAAAAATTATTTTCGGCTTCGGCTATGTTATTGGTGTGTAGTTATGTGATTGGCCAGGCTGTTCCTGTTTCTACAATGATAGAAAAAGAAAACCGTAATGCGATAATGATCGAAATTAATCAACCTGCAAAGATTACTACGGAGGCGCTGCAAAATAAATTACAACGTGCGGGGCTTGACGAAAAGGTTAAAAGGGGAGCAGCCAGCTATAAAGGTGTTACGCTTTCAGAGATCAGTAAGGATAAAATAGACGTATACACTAAAGTGGAGAAGGGGGCAAATAATACAAGTGTGGTGTACATGGCTGTATCAAAGGGTTACAACAATTTTACAAATCCAGGTGAAGACAGTGTCATCACGCAGAACACCATAGCCTTTTTAAATTCGTTTGTAAAAGATGCTGACAACCATTTCGCCGATCTCGATATCACCAGCCAGATGAGTGATGTAAAGAAATCGGAAAAAGAGTACCAGGAGTTGCTGAATGAGCAAAGCGACCTGGAAAAGAAGAAAACGACTATTGATTCACGCCTTACAGAAATTCAAAATGAATTAGCCCTTCGTAAAACAGAGATAGATAAAAGGAAAACGGCCGTCGAAGCTTCAAAAGCTAAACGGAGTGTCGATAACAATAAATAGATCATCACTGAAAATTGTGATCATTTATAGAATTATTTAAATTAAATTATAAAATGACAAGGACACAAAAAGAAAGGGTGGCTGTGCAGAAAATACAACACGAAACAAACAGTTTTTCGGAAAATAAAAAAGGAATAGAAAATCACAAACAAGCGGCGCTTCATCTTGAAGCCGCTGCGAGATTTCACCGGGATGCTGCAAAATATCATGAAGCGGGCAATCATGAGAAAGCATATAAAAGTTCACTGATTGCCTATGGCCACCAGTCTCTTGCCAACGAATTGGGAAATCAGGATATCAAGCATCATACGTTAAACAATTAAGTGCCCTCCCTGGTTTTCGTGAACACACTTTCGCTCAACAGGAAGCGTGTTTTTTTATGCCGTTCCTGATTTTTCCTGATACAGTGTTTGATTCAACATCCGTCCGTGGGAATATAATAGTGGAAAGGATGGACGGGAAATATTGATTTATGATTTAAGTTGGCAGGCTTGTCGGAAGCTCCGGATACAAGTGTACTATGGCTCAGATCGTGGAACTGATCGTGTATAATTCTCAGAGCCCTTTGCGCTATTCAAATACAAATAGCCAACCCATGAATTCGCCTGCATCATCTCCAGATAGTTCTTCAACTCAAATTCATGAATATCTTCCGCTTTTTCGATTCTCGATACAATGAAACATCTATTATTTTTTAAAATAATTTTGTATTCCATTGGAATGTATTCTTTATCCGTTTCTATAATTTCCAATTTACCCCAATTTCCGGTAGTGAGGGGCCGCGTAAAGTCCAATGATCGCTCCGGTTGTCTATCGAAAACCCTATCTTTTATCCATGTTCCCTCTAATCCTTGTTCGATAAGCTCAATTTGTCTTGCTGTTTGCACTTCAGCCATACTTACATTATTTAACCAATAAACTTGCTTTGAAAGCACTAAACTACGATTATGTTTATGAATCTCTTGGAATTAGTGAGGTCATTGCCTGCAGACGGAAAATGTAGAACCTATTGGAATGATCAACGTTTTCAGGATGGCATAGCATCTGTTGTCTTGTGGACATGGCAAATGCTATTCTATGAAGAAGGGTAATCGTTATGAATGTGGTTCAAGAAAATGCTAAGTAGCGGCAATTACTGTTATTATTCAAAAAGATGTACACATTTATAATTGGTTCGCAGCATCCGTTGCAAAACCTTTTAAGAAATCCCGGATAATATTCACAGTGGTTAAACAATGTCGTGCTATCATTACTTTCGCACAAGATCAAAGACGGCAGGCGGAGTGGCTCAGAATTATTGGCGAAGTATTATATTTTCAATGGCATCACACTCTCGGGTGATTGGTAATGGCTAATTCAAAATCGGCATTCATACTGATCTCGTATTTATTTTCCCTCGTTAACTTTCGGCATATCTCATCCTCACCGAGCATATCATACAATTGCTTTGCCGATACAGATGCATTAATTGTTAACATCCTTCCCCGTTCGATTTCAATTTTGAAAGATGCGGGCAGCTTATTTTTGGTTCTTACTTTGTCAAAGTCCATGGCATCAAGTTTTACGGATTGAGGAGCCCCTGCTGAACGTTTTAAGAGCAGGCGAATCAGCGGGAGGTATTTTTTCCAGGTATAAGTATACATAGTCTTTTGTTAAATGTGAAAGACAACAGTGCAACCTAGCAAAATCGAAGGTGAGCTTTTAAATTAACAAAAGGACGATTGTGATTAAATTTAGCCGATCGTATAGTTAATCAAAAATGGACTTGTAAAAAAATAAGGATCGTCCTGGCACGGGCAATAAAGAAGTCAGCATTAATCCTATTGTGCTGTTAAGCTGAAGAATAAGTGAACGAATGAAATACGCCGGAGGTAGTGAATCAAACAGTTACGATAGCTGCAATTACATAAACATTAAAATATAGTCCGATTAGTTCTTTTATTGTGGTACATTACATTCAATGCGGGTTATTTTACCAGCACATAAATCGAATGTATGATAAATGATGTGAAGATTATTGCGGTGCCTGGTAATTTTGACTTTCACCGCGAAGGTGTGAAAGGGCTATCGTTTGAAGATATAGCCGGCAAAAAAAAAGTGGTTGCTCTTCCTCTACAGGCACATTTTTTCTTCAATAAGCAGAACGCCTGGAAATTGCTTCAACGCCTCGTCCAGAAACTCAAATAAAACCTGGAGACATGCGGTATGCATAAATCTGATGAAGAGAAAAAGCTTCAATCATAAATGTATTTCCGTAATGTAACAGCATGCAGTAAAAATAATTTTTCAGTAAAGCGGAACAACCTGGTGTGGAGAATGTTTCATTTCTAAAGAATGAAATTGACTACATAAATGAAAAGACAAACGGTGTTCCGCCGGCATTCAAGCAATCAAAGTAAAAATGAAAAAAAATAGTCCTTCACGTGTCGCTGCTTTCCAGTTTGCGCTGTTAGCGGCGGCCTCCTTTATATTATTTTCGATTCTTACCCGTCAAAAAAATAATATGAAAACGCCGGGTGAAATCACTCAAAAGAAATGAAGCGGGCAATAAGCTCTTCGGTGGCACATAAGAAAAAATGATCAAAATAAACCTGTTAAGGTAGGTCCGCTTGCTAAAGATCTATTTCAATTATTATCCGTAAGAGCACGGTTAAATCAAGTTCGCACTTTATTTCCTTGCTGCCCGACAAATCATCATTCTTATCTATTCAGCGGAGATAACCGGTATAAATACCCCTGGAAAGAAATTAACACAGTTGCGTGACTTGAAAGAGTTACCTTGCTTCTTCAAAATCAATTAATGCACGCAAGGAGTTTTAAATATTATTCTCAATATGAGCCGAGGGTATTGCCTGATCACAAACAATTGATCACATACAGTTTCAATGAAGTTGTATTTACAATAACGGGAACAATGCTTGAAAGAGGAGATCTTATCTACCTGTATGAGTTCCGGGCATATATCGGGAACGAGTTTTTTATATCGTTTTCCAAGAAATCTATTTCTTACAAAATCATAAAAATCGAGGATATAGGCGTGCCGTCATAAAGAAGGATCACACAAGCTGTATTCCACTTCAAACTTATTATTGGCTGCCCTGGAGAAATGGCAAAATTCATGCTGGTATGTCTGGCAAATCAACGGGGATTAGTCAACTGGCCTTAACATTATTGAATGCTAATTCGATTCCCTGTATGGAATAAAACAGGTTCTGCATAGTATGAACGAACTTCAGCTGTTTCACAATAGGTCTATGCATAAAGTCGAGAGCCGCAAAATCACTATCCAGTTCAATGCTATAACTTCCCGCGGGCCTGGTGCGTTGCCATAAGTGGAAATGGGAATGAAAGTTAAAGCCAAATCCTTCCAGCAATTTATTTGAAAGCGGTATGTACTGCAGTTTTTCAGAATCACAGGCCTCATGGCCAAATTGATTTTCATCGTCGCAATCCACATACCCTACGTCTACAATATCTTCATCGTTTTTGATGGAGCATATTTTTTTTATAACATTGTCTGCAAGGATGTAGTTGCCTATTCTCAATTCTTTTGCTTTTATCATATAACAAGTTTAAAACTTGAACAATGTTCCTCTCACAGGAAGTTGGATCCAATTGGTAAGGAAGAAAACCTGCACGGGCAATGCCAGGAAAAACTGTAACGGATAAATAATCGGTGGGAAAGTTTAAAAAATACCAGAATGGCTATCGGGAGCATTTCCATCCGGTTATAATGGCTTTCAGATCTTCATTTTGAAAACGCAGAAAGGCATTTGCAATAATTGTTGCTCAGACAAAATAAATTATAGTATACGGCTACATTATAGCCGTATACCATATATACATAGAAATTACTACCATTTATTTCTATTGCCTGAATTTTCTCTTTCTTTGGCAACGGATACATTGATTGACCTGCCTTCGACTTCTTTCCCGTTCACGCCAGCCATCGCTTTGGTGGCTTCACTTTCAGAGAACATTTCTACAAATCCAAAACCTCTGCTGCGACCGGTATCCCTGTCAGAAATAATTTTTGCTGAGGCAACCGCGCCAAATGGTTCGAACAATTTTTGCAGATCATCACCTGATACATGAAATCCAAGGTTTGAAACATACATCTTCATAAAAAATAATTTTGATAAATAAAATAGTTACAGTGATAGAAACGCTGCAGCAAAAAGAAAAGAGGAGAAAAAATTAATACTGGAGAAAAAGTAAGAATTAAGACTTTTCTGACTGGATGATGTAGACTTATATCACAGGTATAAAGGTAGTCTAATAAATGAATGAAAAAAAAGATTTATTCCTTCCTTGGGCATTATTAACAACTTTAACCACCATTGCCCCTATATATTAACCTTGAATATTTAGTCTGTATCTGCTTTTGCTTCAAAAGCCAGCAATACATTGCCCGGTAATTGACCAAACGCACCATATCCTGAATTTACAAACAACATTCTGTTTGCAATCACCGGTGCTGCACCATCCAATGCTCCGCCTTTTCCTTTTATACCGTTAACAGTTTCAAATTCTTTCACTGTATTGAAATCCCAGGTTACTTTTCCATCGCTGGTAGAATAGGCGCGGATATGCCCGTCCAATGCACCGGCGAATACAATTCCCGGTATAACAGTTGGTGCAGCAGAGTTGCCCTGTCTGCAACCTTTTATCGAAGTATCGCAGGGAGGCGACGGCACTTTCCATTTCACTTCGCCTGTATGAATGTCCAGTGCAAACAATCCGGGCGAGGGTAATATTGATTCGGGTGCGTATCCGGGTGTTTCTGCATTTTTATTATCGGCATTTGCCGCGTATACATATTGTCCGTCAGTTGCCATGCCCCAATGAATACCGCCCAGCGAGCTGCCTCTTCCAATTCTTTTTTGCCATAATAATTTACCGTTGTCCGAAAAGGCATATACAATTCCCGATTTTTCACCAGCCAGCAGGATGTTTTCTCCATTGTCTTGACGCACGATCAATGGCGCCATTCCGAAATCAAAATCGGGACCGATCTTTTCAGGGCAGTTTGGATTGCCGGGACATCCCAGGTTCCATGTGTCGGAAGGATGTCCCTGGAAACTCCACACGAGTTTACCGGTATGCAAATCGATTGCCTGTACCGCATCGCTGGATGCAGTAGGTGGGTCGGTATAATTTTCTCCTGTGCCGATATAAACAAGGCCTTTATTTACATCAACTGTCGGGCTGCTCCATACCGGTGCACCGGAAGGACCATAAAAGTATCCGCCGTTTTTCTTTTTTCCTCTTTGTTTCACCTCTTCGGATATTACCTTATACTGCCAGGCCACTTTACCGGTTTGTGCATCCAGTGCTGTTATTCCTCCGGAAGAAGAGCAACAGTTATAGTTGGGATCTAATGTAGTAATCACTTCAAATGAACTTATAGGTACTAATACAAGGTTGCCGGCTACGGCAACAGAACCTGTTGTACTTGATTGCGGATGAAAAGCTGCCCTTGTCTTCCAAAATAATTTTCCCGTTTTTACATCAAGCGCATACGTATTCGTACTATAATCCGCAAAGAAGGCAATGATGCTGTCATTTTTTTCCAATACGCTTATCGCACCCCGTACGCCTGCGTCTGCTGCAAAATGCCAACCGATCTTTCCTGTTTGTGCATGTAATGCATAAACATCTCCGAATTCACTCCCCGTAATCAACCAGTTGTTGATGAAAGCGGGCTTGCTCCTGACCTGGCTGGCACCGGGAAATGCAAAGGCCCATTTTAATTGTAGTGTTGCCACATTTGATGCATTGATACCGGCTTGTTCGGCGGACCGGAAACCGGTGCCTTCTACATTGCCGCCCCAACCTGAATGATTGTATTGCTTACTAACGCCGCCGGGCAGTTGAAATTTTGTAAATGCAGAATCTGGGATCACGGTTTCTTTCAGCACTTTATTTGTAACCCATTGTGCCACGGCTTTTCGTTCTTCATCAGAAAGCTTTTGGGCTTCGATCCGCATTTTACCTATCGTTAATGCAGCGAGTACAGAGCGGGACGACATAGTACGTAGCAGGCCACGTGAAGGCGCGGACAACTTTGTGCTGTTATCGTGACAGATGGCACAGGTGTTTGTAAATACCTGTTCACCGGATTTTGCAATGGCAGCACTAACCGTATCAGGTTCTTGTACTGCGGGCTCTTTTGTTACACTGTTTGTGGATGAGTCGTTGCAGGAGCAAATAATGCCCAGTAAAATAGCGGCGATCAAAATGGGTTTCATGCTGAATGGTTTCGCTGTTAAAATCGGTTATTTCCCTGCAAGCTTTGTTTAGCATTGCAAATGCGAAAATAAATTCGACAAATTACGGTCAGGGTTAGATCAAAATGGACAAGTCCGCCACTAATGCCCGTGAGAAGAATGATTTAAACCAAAACGACAGGTGAAATACACAGCACGGTAAAGGACACAATTGAAATTTAAATCATTAACTTAGAAAATTCAGGGATTTAAGCCAATAAAGACCTTTCCGATTGCTAATAACCAAGACTAAAATCAGCCACATGAGAATTGCCGGTAACGCAATAGGCTATATTACTCTACTCGTACTAAGCGCCTGTAACACGGTTCAAAAAGAAGACAAAAGACAATTCAGCGGGGAAAATTTTACGGCGAATATCCGCACCACCGATGCCCGGACACCGGAAGAAGAACGGCTGGGCTTCAAACTTCCGGAAGGTTTTGAAATCACGCTCTTTGCTTCGGAACCGAATATCGACAAACCGATCAACCTCGCCTTCGATGCAAAGGGCAGAATGTGGGTGACACAATCTTTCGAGTATCCTTTTCCGTCAGCGCCCGGAAAAGGAAAAGACAAGCTTACTATTTTGGAAGATACAGACAATGATGGCAAAGCTGACAGGTTCACGGTTTTTGCTGATACATTAAACATCCCGATCGGCGTGCTTCCTCTCAATGACGGCGCCGTTGCCTATAGCATTCCTAATATTTACCGGTATACAGATGCAAACGGTGATGGTAAGGCAGATGGACAGAAAAAATTATTGGGCCCTTTTAAAATAAAAGACACCCACGGAATGATTAATAATTTCGTGAGAGGTTATGATGGATGGATTCATTCCTGTCATGGATATACGAACCGGGATACGGTTGCCGGCGCTGATGGAGATTCTATTTCGATGATATCCGGAAATACATTCCGTTTTCGGTCAGACGGTAGTCGTGTGGAGCACACAACAGATGGCCGCATCAACCCGTTTGGCCTTGTATATGATGAAATGGGCTATTTGTATTCGACCGACTGTCATACATCACCACTTTATCAATTGATCCGCGATGCGGATTACTCTCAGTGGGGAAAAGAAGAAGGGATGGGTTTTGGCCCGGACATGACGCCACTATCAGATGAAGCAACTGCGCTTGCAGGCATAGGTTATTACGCTGATGATCTTTTCCCGGAGGCCTACCGGAAAAATTTTTATGTTGGCGATGCCGTCCGTTGCCGGGTATATCGCTATTCCGGCACATTTAAAGGTTCTACGCCTATTGGTAAACGTGAGGAAGATTTTGTTTTGAGCGAGGACCCCTGGTTCAGGCCTGTAGATGTTAAACTGGGTCCTGATGGAGCACTGTACATTGCCGATTTTTACAATTCTATTATCGGGCATTACGAGGTGCCGCTTGATCACCCAAGGCGGGACCATACACGCGGCCGTATCTGGCGTATAACGTACAAAGGCAAACACAATGATAAGAAAGACTGGACCGCCGCAGGCATAAAGGATTTGCTCCATGCATTGAATATGGACAATATGCCCGCAAGGATGACTGCAGCAGACCAGTTGGCCGATCGTATTGGTAAAGATGCCGTGCAACCTGTTACTGCCATGCTGAACACGAAGGAGATCAGTACGCTAGAGTATGTGCATGCACTTTGGGTTTTACAGAGACTCGGTGCGTTATCGCCTGTCATGCTGCAAGCAGCCGTTGCAAACAATGATCCCGTGATCCGTTTGCATGCCATGCACATACTTGCAGAAGAAAAGCCGGATGAACAGCAATTGTTTCCGCTTGTATTGAAAGGATTAGAAGATAAGGATCCTCATGTGAAACGGGCAGCGACCGAACTGTTGATGAAATACCCGGCCATGCGATCAATAGAACTCGCTTTAGGTATACGCCGGTCAGTTGAAGATTACGACACCCATCTTTTATATACTGCGCGGTTGTGCCTGAGAAATATTTTACGGCACGATTCAGTGATGAAACAGGTTGCAGCCATTGAATGGAACGAAAAGGATGCAGGTTATATCAGTGATGTGATGATGGGTGTCCCCACTGCTGATGCCGGTAATTTTTTATACCGCTATGTCAGCCGTTACAAACCTGATGATAAAAGAGCTCCTGCTATTTTTCAACATATCGCCCGGTTCTCTCCTTCAGCAAAACTCGATTCAACGATAAAAATCGCAATGAATGGACAAAGACCGGATACCGTCAACCTTTTTATTTTCCAGGGTATGCAACAGGGTTTGGAAAAGAAAGGAGCGAAAGAAAGCCGGCAGTTTGAAGAATGGGGAAAATCATTGGCGGAAAGTGTTTTGCAAAAATACCCTTACGATAAGGCACAACCGCTTTCTATATTACGGTTAGAGGCATTTGCCGCAAACGTTGCAGGGAATTATAAATTGACCAGCGTTGTTCCGGCACTGCAGGTGATTGTGAAAAGTGCGACAACGGCCGATTTGAAACTATCCGGCCAGGATCCTGTTGATGAGTTAATTGATATAAAAGCCGCCGCTGTCCGTGCCCTGCTGAAGATCGACCCATCAAAGGGTTCTGTTGTTGCGCAGCGATTGCTGGAAGATGTAAATACCGATGAATACTTTAAAAATGTGCTCGGACAGGTACTCGGAGAATTTCCGGGTAAGATCGTGAACCAGGTATTAAAGACAATAAAAAATGCGTCGCCGGATTTACAGAATAATATAGCGGTCACACTTGCGGGAACACCGGAAGGAAAAGATATCTTGTTTGAACAGGTAAAGAATAACGATATGTTTGCGCGCATTCTTTTACAGCCGAGAGTGAAGGAAAGAATATTGCTGAACATTACACCCGCACAAAAAAAGATATTTGATCAATTGACGGCAGGTATCGACCCCATTGACCAGGAAAGGCAAAAAGAGATTTACAACCGGCTTGTGGAATTTGATAAAGCCATACAAACAGCTCCTCCGTCAGTTGATTCAGGCAAAATAGTATTCATGCAAAACTGTTCTTCCTGTCACAGCATTGCGGAAGAAGGAGGAAATATCGGGCCGAATCTCGATGGCGTATCGCAATGGGGCGCTAAATCACTGGCAGAAAAAATTCTCGATCCCAATAGAAATGTTGCTGAAAACTTCAGAACCTATACGATCCGGATGAAGGATGGCAAAATAAGCACCGGTTTATACAGGAGAGAAGAAGGAGCGGTAATCATATTTGCTGATCTTACAGGAAACGAGATTTCTATTCCGAAAAAAGATATCGCAGAAAGAACACCATCAAGACTAACGTTAATGCCTGATAATTTTCAACAACGCTTAACACAAAAGAATTTTAATGCATTGATTCGCTTTTTACTCGACCCGAAAGCGAAAGGCGTGAAGAAATAGAATACGTGGAGCAATACCCGAAAATTGTTTTATTACCATATACCAAAATTGATTACAAATGAAACCGGGAAAATCAATATTTTATCTGTTAATGCTGATTGTATGCGGTTCTTGTCTTTGTGTTAGCGGTTTGGCTCAATCTGCTGCAACCGGATTTAAGAAACATGTTATCAGCAACGATTTTATTTCTGAAGGCGTGGCCGTTGGTGATGTGAACAAAGATGGTAAAATTGATATTCTTGCCGGTCCGTCCTGGTTCGAATCACCGGGTTGGAAGCGACATGATATTGATACATTCAAAGTTTATGCTGTAAAGACGCAATATGCACGTTCATTTCTTAATCATTGTATGGATATCAACCAGGATGGTTGGCCCGACCTGATTGTAATGGACTTTCCCGGTTTGAGTGCCGATTGGTTTGAAAACCCTGGAAATAAAACAGGGTACTGGAAAAAACATCGGTTATACGATTACGTTGGTAATGAATCGCCGGCTTTTGAAGATGTGGATGGTGACGGGCAGGACGATATTATCTGCGCTGATTCAAAAACGAACCAGATGATCTGGTTGCAGGCTCCCGCAAAGGGCGATACGGCATGGAAGAGATTTGTTGTTGGTAAAAAAAATGTACAGGGTACAGATATACAAGGTCATGGTTTGGGATACGGAGATCTGAACAGTGATGGCCGCAAAGACATTTTTACAAAAGATGGTTGGTGGGAAGGGCCAGTGGATGTAAAACAAAACGAATGGGTTTTTCATCCGGCAGATATCGGTGAGGATTGTTCGCAGATGCAGGTATTAGATGTAAATGCAGATGGGTTGCCCGATGTTGTCAGTGCTTCGGCGCACCGGTACGGCATATGGTGGCACCCGCAATATAAAGATGATGAAGGCAACCGCGCCTGGGATCATTACACACTTAGTTTTTCCACTTCACAAACCCATGCAACAGGAATGGCCGATCTGAATGGTGATGGCAAACCGGATATAGTAACCGGCAAAAGATATTTCGCACATCTCGAGCGGCTCAATCCAAGTAATAAGACAACGATAGATCCGGGCACTTATGAAAAGCCAACACTCTTCTGGTTTGAATCAACACCAGGTAAGCAACCATACTGGATAGAGCACCAGGTTGACGATGATTCCGGGATAGGAATTAATATAGAAGTAAAAGATATAAATGGTGACCGTAAACCCGATATTATCATTGCAAACAAACACGGCATTTATTATTTTGAAAATACAATGGAGTGGAAAAAGTAAGAGGATTGATCAATGTAAATTAAAACCCGTACAACTTTTTTTATAATAAAATAAGCGAATAACGATCAGCTATCGAAACCAACCTTTATCATTTTTCAACTACGCCAAATGGAAAAAGAAACCAGGATTGCTCAAAAGGGGCCAGACATGAAATTATTCTATGCATGTTTTGTTGCTCTTACTACCACCTCCTTCGGATTTATTTTACGCGCTATTATTCTGCCGCAATGGGGAAAGCAATTTAACCTGACGCAAACACAGCTTGGAGAAATAACCGGCGTCGGGCTTTGGCCTTTCGCTATCAGTATTGTTTTGTTCAGTTTGATCATTGATAAAATAGGTTATAAAACGGCGATGATCTTTGCATTCCTGTGTCACGTGGTGTCTGCCTTGCTTAGCATATTTGCTACGGGCTATTGGATGTTATATGCAGGAACGTTTATCGTGGCGCTCGGTAATGGAACTGTGGAAGCGGTGGTGAACCCCGTGGTGGCAACTATGTTTCCCAACGAAAAAACGAAATGGTTAAATATCCTTCATGCGGCGTGGCCGGGTGGATTGGTATTGGGAGGTATAATAGCACTGATGATGGGAGAGGGCGTAAACTGGGAATATAAAATTGGGTTGATATTACTGCCAACTGTCGCTTATGCCATCATGCTGTTTGCAAGAAGATTTCCTGTTAATGAAAGGGTAGAAGCAGGCGTATCTTATAAGACGATGCTGCAGGAAGTAGGTGCTATCGGGGCTCTTATCATTGTTTCATTAATAGTATTTCAACTGGGAGCTGTATTTGGATGGTCGACGATATTCAACGTTATTCTTATCCTGCTGATCACTATTTTATTCGGATGGTATACAAAAAGCGTTGGTCAGCCGCTTTTCATCATCTTATTGCTGATTATGATTCCACTGGCAACTACTGAACTCGGAACGGATAGCTGGATTACAGATTTAATGACACCGGCCATGAGTGAACTGGGCATCCAGGCGGGTTGGGTATTGGTGTATACCTCTGCGATTATGTTTGTGCTCCGTTTCTTTGCCGGCCCGATCGTAAAAAAAGTATCACCGTTAGGGTTACTCGCAATTTGTTCCGGTATTGCTGCAATTGGCCTTTTCCTGTTGTCAAAATCCTCGGGTGTCCTGATACTCGTAGCGGCCACTATCTACGGATTGGGAAAAACATTTTTCTGGCCAACAATGCTGGGTGTTGTATCCGAGCGTTTTCCCAAAGGCGGAGCATTAACGTTGAATATTACCGGTGGATTGGGTATGATTGCGGCCGGTGTAATCGGTGCAGGAATATTAGGTTTTATCCAGGATAAAAAAGTAGATAGTACCATCCTCGCTTATGACAAAGCCAATAGCACAAATATTCATTCCGCCTATGTAACCGAAAACAAGACCAGTTTTTTTGGTGACTACCGGGCCCTCGACCAGAGCAAGCTTGCTAACGCGACGCCTGCAGAACAGGCAACAGTTTCCTCCATAAGGGATAAGGCAAAGAAGGTAGCATTGCGGGATATTGTTATTTTCCCATTGATCATGCTGGTGAGCTATTTAGGGTTGATTGTTTACTTCCGGTCAAAAGGCGGTTATAAAACTGTTTTATTGAAACCGGAACTGGCAGCGTAATCATTATTACATTTAAAATAAAATTTGATGAAGAGTCAAATAAATATCGCGGTCGTTGGCCTCGGTTTTGGTGCCGAATTTATTCCGATTTATCAGCGGCATCCCCATGCAAATATGTACGCTGTTTGCCAGCGGAATGAAAAAAAATTGAATGAACTTGGCGACGCCTTTAAAATAGAAAAAAGGTATAGGGACTACGACGAATTATTAAAAGATCCGGCTATTGATGCCGTGCATATTAATACACCGATACCTGATCATGCTGTTCAATCCATAAAAGCATTAAAAGCCGGTAAACATGTGGCCTGTACCGTGCCCATGGCAACAACAGTGGATGAGTGCAGGCAAATCGTGCAGCTGGCATCAGAAACAGGGCTGACGTATATGATGATGGAAACGGTTGTGTATGCCCGTGAGTTTCTTTTTATGAAAGAGTTGTATGAAAAAGGCGAGCTGGGGAAAGTACAATTTCTGAAAGCAAGCCATCAACAGGATATGGATGGCTGGCCAAATTATTGGCCCGGTCTTCCTCCTATGTATTATGCCACGCATTGTGTGGGACCGGTACTGGGTTTAATGAGATCGGAAGCGGAATCTGTTTCCTGTTTTGGGTCCGGTACTATACGGCCGGAATTGCATGCATATTATAACTCCCCGTTCGCTGTTGAAAGCACGCATATTAAATTCAGAAACACTGACGTCAGTGCGCACGTTTACCGTTCATTATTTGATACGGCCCGTCAATACAGGGAGAGTTTTGAAGTATATGGTTCAAAGAAGTCAGTGGAATGGCCATTAATTGAAGGAAGGCCCCTGGTGGTTCATACGGCAAAAAAGCCGGAACCGGAGATTCCCGAAGAAAAGCATTCGCCTGACTATGCGCATTTGTTGCCAAAAGAAATACAACCCTTCACAACCCACGGCGTATATGATGCAGGAGACAACCGGCATTTGTCTTTTTTACAGGGTGCCGGGCATGGAGGTTCTCATCCTCATTTGGTTCATGAATTTTTATCTGCATTGGTAACTAACAGGGAGCCCTATCCGAATGCGCGGCAATCTGCAAACATCACCTGCGTCGGTATACTTGCTCATGAATCCGCGTTAAAAGGCGGTGAGGTGATTCCGTTACCGGCCTTTACATTAGTATAAGTCAGCTATGTAATGGCAGGCCAGCAATAAAATAATTAAAAAAACAAGTTACCACCGGCAATTACCGGATTGTATTCATCTCTTTTTTCATACCTTGATTTTTTTATCAATAACCCAGGTTTTAAATCAGTTCACAACTCCAGGAAATGAAATTATCACGCAAAAACAGCCGGCGCAGCTTTTTGAAAAACTCCGCCGCAATGATGGCTGGCTTTACCATTGTACCGAGACATGTATTAGGCCGGGGCTTTCTTGCTCCCAGCGACCAGTTAACCAAGGCAATCATCGGTGTAGGGGGTATGGGACGTGGCCATATCGAGTATGCCGGCACAAGAGTAGTTGCCATTTGTGATGTTGACAAAAAACATCTCACCGAAGTAGCTGCCATGATCGGCGGTGGTGTGAAAACGTTTCATGATCACCGCGAACTGATCGCTTTGCCGGAAGTTGACATTGTTCATATCGCCACTCCACCACACTGGCACGGCCTCATCGCAATCGATGCTGCCAAAGCAGGGAAGGATATCTGGTGTGAAAAGCCGATGACAAGAACAATCGGCGAGGGAAAGAAAGTAATTGAAGCCGTACAACAATACAAGCGCATGTTCCGGCTGAATACCTGGTTTCGCTTCAGCGACAATTTTTATGGTATGAACACGACCGTGCGGCCTATCAAGAAATTGGTCGAATCAGGGTTGTTGGGATGGCCCCTGACCGTTACCGTTAGTAAAACAACTGGATTTGACTGGAAATTTTATTGGGTTGGAAAAACAAAACTGGAAACAATGCCGGTACCTGCCGAACTGGATTATGACCGTTGGCTGGGCCCCGCACCTTATAAACCCTACAACCCGCACCGGGTGCATCAAACCTTCAGGGGCTATTGGGATTATGATGGTGGCGGCCTTGGCGATATGGGTCAGCATTATATCGACCCCATACAGTATTTCCTCGGAAAAGATAATACCAGCCCCGTGTTGGTAGAAGTGGATGCTGAACAGCAACATCCTGATGCTGTCGGCACGTTCAGAAAACTCACCTATACCTACGACGACGGATGTAAGATCATCCTGGATGGTGAAGCAAAAGATCCCGGTGCGGCTTACATCACGGGACCAAAAGGAAAATTATTTGCAGGGTTTAAATCAGACATTCCCGACCTGGCGGAAAAATTAGCTTTGATGCCCGATCCTGAACCGCAGGTTGCAGATTTCCTTGAGTCGGTAAAATACAGGACCCCATTCGCATTGAACGAAATGAATGGATTCA
>Ga0207689_10002122_pt1 | contig 18651 bp, 16 predicted proteins | sample KBSMisM52_FD_184312 | JGI IMG/M metagenome (GOLD analysis project Ga0207689, IMG submission 184312) | Miscanthus rhizosphere microbial communities from Kellogg Biological Station, Michigan, USA - KBS Miscanthus M5-2 (SPAdes) (version 2) | ecosystem: Host-associated > Plants > Roots >... | reverse complement strand
CGCAGGGAGCGTGTTGCCAGGCTGATCCGCGATCCCGACACGGTCACGCTCGTCTGCCGCGACGGCCTGCGCATCATGGGCTTTGCCGCGATGACGTTTGGCGACGAGCGTGCGCATCTTGTCCTGCTCGCGGTGCGCCCGCCGCATCAACGACAGGGCGTCGGCCGCCGGCTTGTCGATTGGCTTGTCGACTCCGCGATGACGGCCGGCGTCGCTTCGATCCACGTCGAATTGCGCGCGTCCAATTCCGCGGCGTTTGCGTTTTACCGCGCGGCGGGATTCACGGAAACGTTGCGCGTTCCGGGCTACTATCGCGGCCGCGAAACCGCGGTGCGCATGCTCCGCATGCTGCGGGCGCCGGGCGTCGCCACGCACCTGTGGCGACCGCCGACGCTCGATTGCCGTTAGACGGTGGTTACGTTTTCGGCGCTCAAAAATGACGCGGCGACGTCATGCGAGCGTCGCCGCGGCGTGAGGCTGGCGCGGCCCTAAGCCTGACGCGCCTCGACGCAAGGGGTGGCAGCCGTCAAATCATTGGCCGCCTGATCTGTAATCCGCCCACGCACGCTGGAACTCGTCGATGTCCAGGCGACCGTCCCGGTTGCGGTCGGCCGCATCGAAATCGACGGAGCCGGAAAGCCGAGCGGTATCGCTTCGCGTGAGGTAGCCGCGATGCGTCGCGTCGAGCTTGTCGAAGGCGGTCAGCGAGCCTTCCGTCGTCGACGGCATCGTCTGCGGTTCGGTCACGATCGGCGCGGCCCGAGGAATGCCGTCGGGTGTTCCGGCGGAATTATTGGGTAACGTGAGCGACGGCGATTGCGCGCATGCGATGCCGCCGAGCATGAGCGCCATGGCGGCGACAATCGCGTTCTTCTGCAGGTTCCGGGTCTTCATGCTGAAACCTCCTTGCTTGCATCGGTTGGTATATCGCTATTTCGCGAAGAATTTCCACGCGTTATAGAACTCATCGGGGGTCAACCGTCCATCGCGGTCGATGTCCGCGTTGTCGAAGCCCATGAAGCCACTGATCTTGTCGGTGTCGGCGCGCGTTACGTAGCCACGGTTCAACGGGTCGAGCGCGTGAAACGCGGTCGCCGCATCATCGCTGCGCGAAAGCGTCCGCGGATCGACAATCGGTTGTCCCGCCGCTGCCGTCACCGGGGTCGCCTGGGACGGAACGTACCCCGTACCGCCATAGGACAAGGGGGGCGCGGGATTGGCTGGCCGTGGATTTGCTTGCGCCGCCGACGCGGGCAGCCCCGGGGACAACGTGGCCGGCATCGGTGGAGATGGCGAAGGGACCGCGATGCTTTGCGCAAGAACGCCGCCGCAACTCAACATCAACGCAGCAGCCACAACGCCACGCCGCACACGGTCACTCTGTTCCATCGGTCTCCTCGCACTTGCGCTTTTCAGCGCGCCAGTAGCCTTGCAGCAACCTTAACGCCGCAGTCGCGTACCTGCTGTAGGAGATAGTCGCTTTTTGCCGTGGGAAGCGGTCTTGCACCGTCGCTGGAAATCCTGCGAGTCACGGTGGCGAAGGCGTTGATCACGCGGCGTAGAAGAAATCCACGATGCGCGCGATCTGGCCCCGCATCATTTCGCGTCCATACACGGTCGTGCAACCGAACTGCTCGGCGAGCGTGATGAGCGGCGTGCGCTCCGGCTTGACGATCGCGTCGAACACGATGAGCTCACGCGGCAAGCTGGTGAGCGGAAGCGGCAACCGCGCATCGTCGAGCATGCCCACGGGCGACGCGTTGACGAGGACGTCGATCTCGCGGATGGTGGGCGCGCCGGCTGCCACCGGCACGCCGGGATTGGCGTGCGCAATGCTCTCGGCGAGCAGGCGCGCGCGTTCGATATCGACGTCAAAGATGCGCAGCGACACCGGCCGCTCGAATGCCATCGCCACGGCGATCGCCGATCCGGCGCCGCCGGCGCCAAGCACCATCACGCGCTTGCCGGCAAGCGCGATGCCGCGCCGGCGAAACGCCTCGACGCAGCCCAGGCCATCGAAGATGTCGCCACGCCAGCGGCCGTCCTTGCCGATGGCCAGCGCGTTGATTGCGCCAACGACCCGCGCCTGCGCGCCCAACTCGTCCGCCAGTGCGCATGCGCGAAGCTTGTACGGTATGGTGAACACGAGGCCGCCCAGATTTCGCAGGCGCATCAATTGCGGCAGGCAGTGGTCGAACTCGTCGGGAAGGACGTGCAGCGGCACCAGGATCGCGTCGTGGCCGCGCCGGCGCAGTTCCGCGGTGATCATCTCGGGTGACCGCACCTGCGCGATCGGATGCCCGACGATGCCGAACAGCCGCGTCCCGCCCGAGATGTAATCGACTTGTTCGCTTGGCTCCATGGCTTTCGATCCAATGTGCCACGATGGTAGCAGCCGCCCACCCGGGCAGCGGCTTGCGTACCGGGGAAGGCTCCCCCATCTTGCGATGTCATGAACCGCGATCCGGTGCAACCCGCGCTCTTCGATTTCCCGCGGGATCTCCCGCAGGGCCTGCTGTATCAGCCCGAGTTCGTGACGCCGGAGGAGGAGGCAGCGCTGCTCTGCGCGATCGCGCCGCTGCCGCTGCGCGAAGCGAAGTTCAGGGAGTATTTCGCAAAAAGGCGCGTCGCCCATTTCCACGCGGACACGGACACGCCGCGCTACGATGACGGCGGCGTCGACTCGTTCACCAGCGGGCCCATGCCGCCCCTCGTCGCGGCGCTGCGCGACAAGGTCGCCGGCTGGCTCGGTCTCGCGGCTGCGGATTTCGTCCATGCGCTCGTCAGCGAGTATCGACCGGGAACGCCGATCGGCTGGCATCGCGATAAACCCGTCTATGGCATTGTCGTGGGCATCTCGCTGGCGGGCTGGGGGCGGATGCGCTTCCGCCCTTATGAGGCGCAGGACGCTCGCCATACCGTCGCGCTGGATCTCGCGCCGCGCTCGGTGTACGTGATGCGGGAGGCGATCCGCTGGGATTGGCAGCACAGCATGCTGCCGACGAAGGAATTGCGCTACTCGATCACGTTGCGCACACGCGCATAGAGGACGAACGCTATCGCGTTGCCGGTCGGCGGGCAGTATGATCGCGCGGTGCCCGTGACCGTAATCCCGCAATGACCTGGTCGATCCTGGCCCGTGATGCGAGCGGAGCATATGGCATCGCGATCGCAAGCAAGTTCTTCGCCGTCGGCGTGCTCTGCCCGCACGTGCGCAGCGGCGTCGGCGCGCTGGCCACGCAGGCGCTCGTCAACCCCGTCTACGGCCGGCCGGGACTCGATCTGCTTGCCGAGGGGACCCCGGCGAGCGAAGTGGTGCGCCTCCTCACCGCCGCCGACGCCGGACGCGCGTCGCGCCAGTTGCATGTCATCGATGCGCAAGGCCGCAGCGCCGCGCACACAGGCGCCTCGTGCATCGATTGGTGCGGCCACCTCGCGGGCGAGCATTTTTCGATCGCGGGCAACATGCTCGCGGGACCGCAAGTGCTTGCCGCAACCGCCGCGGCTTACGAGCGAGCCGTGGCGCTGCCCTTTGCCGAGCGGCTGCTTGCCGCGCTTGAGGCAGGCGATGCGGCGGGAGGCGACAAGCGCGGCAAGCAGGCCGCCGCATTGCTGATTCACACGACCGAGGACTATCCGTTCCTCGATTTGCGCGTCGACGATCACGCGGAACCCTTCGTCGAATTGCGCCGCCTGTACGAGAAGAGCCTCGAGCGTTTCCAGCCCTTTCTTGCGTGCCTGCCGAGCCGCGCGCGGCCGGCGGGCATCACCGACCGCGCCGTCATCGAGGATGCCGTCGCGCGCTTTCAAGCCGAGCGCGCCGCCAATGCGAAGAACGCGGGATGAGTCCGCTCCTGGAAGTCCGCAATCTCACCACGTGTTTCACGATCGAAGGCGGCGAGTTTGCCGCCGTCGACGGCGTGAGCTTCAGCCTCGAAGCGGGCCGCACGCTGGGTATCGTCGGCGAGTCCGGTTGCGGCAAGAGCGTGACATCGCTGTCGATCATGGGACTCGTACCGCAGCCGCCGGGGCGTATCGCCGCCGGCGAAATCCTGTTCGAAGGCACCGACCTGCGCAAGCTTCCGGACGCCGCCATGCGCGAGCTGCGCGGCAACCGGATCTCGATGATCTTCCAGGAGCCGATGACGTCGCTCAACCCGGCATTCACCGTCGGCGACCAGATCGCCGAGGTGATCCTGCGTCATCGCGCCGTTTCCGCGATGGAAGCGAAAGCGCGCGCGATCGACATGCTGCGGCGCGTGCGCATCCCGGCGCCCGAAGCGCGTTATCACGAGTATCCGCATCGATTGTCCGGCGGCATGCGGCAACGAGTGATGATCGCGATGGCACTGGCCTGCGGTCCGAAGCTGCTGATCGCCGACGAGCCGACCACCGCGCTCGACGTGACGATCCAGGCGCAGATCCTCGACCTGATGCGCACGCTGCGCGAGGAGACCGGCACCGCGATCATCCTGATCACGCACGATCTTGGCGTGATCGCGGAAGTCGCCGACGAGGTGGTCGTCATGTATTCGGGGAAGATCGTCGAGCGGGCGCCGGTCGTCTCCCTTTTCGCCGATCCGCAACATCCGTACACGATCGGGCTGCTGGGCTCGATCCCGCAGTTGCATCTCGAGCAGCAGCGCCTTGCCGCGATCGAAGGCCAGGTGCCGAATGCGTTGACGCCGGTGGCCGGCTGCCGCTTTCATCCACGCTGCCCGTTCGCGATCGAACGCTGCCTGCGCGAAGAGCCGCCGCTGGTCGCGGTACGCGACGGCCACGACGCGGCATGCTGGCGCGCGCCGCTCGACGCGACGATGGTGAATGCCGCATGAGGCCGCCACCTCCGCCGCTGTTGCGCGTCGACGCCTTGGTCAAGCATTTCCCGATGCGTGGCCGCCTGTTCTCGCGCGCACCCGGCGCGGTGCGTGCGGTGGACGGCGTCAGCTTCGACGTCGCGGTCGGCGAGACGCTGGCGCTGGTCGGCGAATCCGGTTGCGGCAAATCGACCACCGGCCGGCTGGTGCTGCGCCTGCTCGAGCCGACGTCCGGCAAGGTGTTCTTCGACGGCGAGGATCTGTTCGCGCTCCCGCCTGAGGCGATGCGCGCGCACCGCCGTGCGATGCAGATCATCTTCCAGGACCCCTACGCGTCGCTCAATCCGCGGATGACCGTGGGCCAGACGCTGGCCGAGCCGCTCGCGCTGCACGGGCTCGCGCAGGGTCGCCGTACGGAACGCGTGGCCGAGATCCTGCGTCTCGTCGGTCTCGCCCCCGAGCATGCGCGACGTTATCCGCACGAGTTTTCCGGCGGCCAGCGCCAGCGCATCGGCATCGCGCGCGCGCTCGCGGTCGAGCCGCGGTTGATCGTCTGCGACGAGCCGGTGTCGGCGCTCGACGTCTCGATCCAGGCGCAGGTCATCAACCTGTTGCGCGACCTCCAAGCGCGGCTGGGGCTGTCGTATGTGTTCATCGCGCACGACCTTGCGGTGGTCAAGTTCATCGCGACGCGCATTGCCGTGATGTATCTCGGAAAGATCGTCGAATACGCGGACAAGCGCGCGCTCTTCGCTTCTCCGCGTCATCCGTACACGCAGGCGCTGCTGTCGTCGATCCCGGTGCCGGAACCCGCGCTCGCGCGCCGGCGCATCCTGCTCGAGGGCGACGTGCCCAGTCCGAGCGACCCGCCGTCGGGGTGTCATTTCCGCACGCGCTGTCCCTATGCGCAGCCGCGGTGCACGGACGAAGAACCGCCGCTGGCCGGGGAGCAGGGTCACGCCGTCGCATGCCACTTCTGGCGGGAGATTGCACCCCCAATGGCGATCCTTCCCGGCACTTCGGCGATTCCGCCCAATCCGCGGCTGCAGGCGCTGCAAGCGGCGTTTCGCGCCGTCGCGGGATGACGGTCGGCGCCCATTGCGGGGTAACATTCCGGATCGCAGAACAACGTGGCACACGAGCGGCCGCACTTCGGGGGAATGGACATGACCATCACAAGGCTCACGAGAGGTTTCGGCGCCGCGCTTGGCTTGGCGGCGGTTTTGGCGAGCGCGCCCATGCAGGCGCAGACGCTCCGCTTCGGACTCGCCGAGGACCCCGATGTGCTGGACCCGACCCTCGCGCGCACGTTCGTCGGACGGATCGTGTTCGCGGCGCTGTGCGACAAGCTGTTCGACATCGACGAGAAGCTCGCGATCGTGCCGCAACTCGCGCAGAGCTACGCGTGGTCGCCCGACGGCAAGGCGCTCACGATCAAGGTGCGTCCCGGCGTCACGTTCCATGACGGCGAGAAGCTCGACGCCGCCGCGGTCAAGTTCAACATCGAGCGGCACAAGACGATGGCGGGCTCCAACCGCCGCGGCGAGCTCGCGCTGGTGACGGGTGTGGACGTCGTCGACCCGATGACGGCGCGGCTCAACCTGTCCGCGCCGTTCTCGCCGCTGCTGGCGCAGCTCGCCGATCGCGCCGGCATGATGGTGTCGCCCAAGGCGGCGCAGGCGGCAGGCGACAAGTTTGGCGCCAATCCGGTGTGCTCGGGGCCCTTCAAGTTCGTCGAGCGGGTCGCACAGGACAAGATCGTGCTCGAGCGCTATCCCGGCTACTGGAACAAGAGCCAGATCTTTCTCGAAAAAGTCATCTATCTGCCCATTGTCGATGCGACGGTGCGGCTCGCCAATTTGAAGTCCGGCCAGCTGGACTTCATCGAACGGATGGCGCCGTCGGATGTTGCCGCGTTGAAGACCGACAGCCGGTTCAAGATCTCGAAGATCACCGAGATCGGCTACCAGGGCATCACGATGAACGTCGGCAAGAGCGAGCTCGCCAAGACGAATCCGATCGGCCGCGATCCGCGGGTACGCGAGGCGTTCGAGCTGGCGCTCGACCGCGACGGCATCGTGCAGGTGGTGATGGAAGGCGAGGCGACGGTCGGCAATCAGTGGGTCGCGCCGGACAACCCGTACTACGCGAAGAACGTGCCGATTCCGAAGCGCGACGTGGCGCGGGCGAAGGCGTTGCTCGCCGAAGCGGGCGTGCCCAACCCGACGGTGACGCTGATGACGCCGACGACGTCGGACGCGCAGAAGATCGCGCAGGTCGTGCAGGCGATGGTCAAGGACGCGGGCTTCGACGTGAAGATCCAGTCGACCGAGTTCGCGACGTCGCTCGATCTCGCCGACAAGGGCCAGTACGAGGCCTATGTGCTCGCGTGGAGCGGCCGCGCGGATCCCGACGGCAATGTCTACAGTTTCGACGCGTGCAAGCAGCCGCTCAACTACGCCGGTTATTGCAAGCAGGAAATCGACGATCTGCTCAACAAGTCGCGCACCGCCGGCGATCTCGCCGAGCGCAAGAAGGCTTACGACCAGATTGCCGCCGTCGTGCTCAAGGACCGGCCGATCGTGTACCTCTTCCACCGCCATTGGTTATGGGCGTACACGGCAAAGCTCTCCGGTCTGCGCACGATCCCCGACGGGCTGGTGCGGGTGCAGGGCCTGAAATTCAACTGAGCGGCGAGCCGCGTTGTCCTCGTTTCTCACCCGGCGGCTCGCGACGATCGTCCCGACGCTGTTGTTCGTCACGATGCTGATTTTCGGGCTGCAGCAGCTCCTGCCCGGCGATCCGGCGGTCGTCCTCGCCGGTGAGGACCGCGATCCCAACGTCGTCGCCTACCTCCAGCAGAAGCTGCACCTCGACCAGCCGCTGCCCATCCGTTATCTCTACTGGCTGGGCGGCGTGCTGCGCGGCGACCTCGGCGAGTCGCTGCGCATGCAGAAGCCGGTGACCGCGCTGATCGCCGAGAAATTGCCGGTCACGCTGGAGCTGGCGGCGATCGCGATCGTCATTGCCCTGGTGATCGGCATCCCGGCGGGCATCGTGTCGGCGATCGCCAAGGGGACGGCATGGGATTACGCGGCGAACGCCGTCGCGCTGTGGGGGCTGTCGACACCCAACTTCTGGCTCGGGATCATGATGATCCTGTTGTTCTCGGTGTCGCTGGGCTGGCTGCCCGCGTCCGGCTACGTGAGTCCGTTCGAGGATTGGCGCGGCAATCTCGCCGCGATGATCATGCCGGCGTTCGTGCTCGGCAATGCGATCGCCGCGGTGCTGATGCGCCATACGCGAAGCGCGATGCTGCAGGTGCTGTCGTCCGATTACGTGCGCACCGCGCGGGCGAAGGGTCTGGACGAGCGCGTCGTCGTGCTGAAGCACGCGTTGCGCAACGCGATGACCCCGATCATCACGCTGGGCGCGCTCGAGCTCGGCACGCTGCTCTCCGGCGCCGTGCTGACCGAGCAGGTGTTCACGATCCCGGGCTTCGGCAAATTGATCGTCGACGCGGTATTCAACCGCGACTATGCGGTCGTGCAGGGCGTCGTCCTCTTCACCGCGACCGCGTACATCGCGCTGAACCTGCTGGCCGACATCGCCTATTTCCTCGTCAACCCGAGGTTGCGCGGCTGATGGCCACGCTGGCGCTCGAAGTGCTGCCGCGCGAGGCGAGCCCGGGGCGCCGCGCGTTCGTCCGTCTTTCCCGGCGGCGTGCCGCCATGGCCGGCCTTGTCGTCGTGGTGTTCTTCGTGGCGCTCGCGTTGCTCGCGCCGTTTGTCGCGCCGTACGACCCGCTGCAGACGAGCTGGTCGGCGATCCGCAAGGCGCCTTCCGCCGCGCACTGGTTCGGCACCGACGAAATCGGCCGCGACGTGCTGTCGCGCGTCATCTACGGCGCGCGCGCATCGTTGCTCGCCGGCCTCGTGTCGGTGTGCATCGCGCTGTCGTTCGGCGTGCCGATCGGATTGCTCGCGGGCTACGCCGGCCGGTGGTCCGACGCGCTGATCTCGCGGATGACCGACGCGATGCTCGCCACGCCGTTCCTCATTCTCGCCATCGCGCTGGCGGCGTTCCTCGGGCCGAGCCTCACCAACGCGATGATCGCGATCGGCATTTCGGCCACGCCGATCTTCATCCGCCTCACGCGTGCGCAGGTTCTCTCGGTCAAGGTCGAGGACTACGTCGAGGCCGCACGCGCCGTCGGCAACTCCCACTTGCGCATCGCGGTTCGGCACATCCTGCCCAACGTCGTGCCGCCGCTGATCGTGCAAGCCACGCTCGCGATCGCGGCCGCGGTGATCGCCGAGGCCAGCCTTTCGTTCCTCGGCCTGGGGCAGCAGCCGCCGGCGCCGAGCTGGGGCAGCATGCTCAATACCGCCAAGAACTATGTCGAGAACGCGCCCTGGATGGCGGTGTGGCCGGGCGTATCCATATTCCTGCTGGTGCTATCGTTCAATCTGCTGGGGGACGGGCTGCGCGATGCGCTCGATCCGCGGCACGCGTAGCGAGAACACCGCATGCGAAACGGCGCGCAGGAGTCCGTCCTTTGGCGCCTGAATCGCGCTGCTTTTGCGCGATTGATTGCGGAACCTCTGCTGCCAAACGCGATTCAAAACCAAGTGGCCGTCCCGCGTGCAGCAGGCGCGGCTTGCGGCACGTCGAGGTCGGTCCTGCCGGTCGGTTCGCGCCGACCACTCCAGTGAGATTCCGCAATCGTAAGGAAGGAATGGCTATGGCTAATGACGACAAGTCGAGGCAGCAATCTGCCTACGCACCGCAATCCGGTGCTCAGCAAGGAAGCGGTCAGGGCACCAGCCAGCAGCGCCATGAGGGTCGTTCGCTGGCGCCGCGCCGCGGCGCGGGGCTCGACCCCTATGATTACTCGGCGTATGGCGGCTCGCCGTTCCGGTTGATGCGCCGCTTGAACGACGATCTGGACCGTCTCTTCGAAAACTTCGGCCTCGGCCGCCTGTTCCCGGAGACGCATTTGCCAACCGGCGTCGCGCGCTTCGGGCAGGAGGGTGGGCTGGCCCTGTGGTCGCCCCATATCGAAATGTTCGAGCAGGACGGCAAGCTGATCGTCCAGGCCGATCTTCCGGGGCTGCGCAGGGAGGACGTCCATGCGCAGATCGAGGATGACGCCGTGATCATCTCCGGCGAACGTCAGCAGGAAACCAAACAGAACGAGAGCGGCAGATACGTAAGCGAACGCGCGTACGGCAGCTTCTATCGCGTCATTCCGTTGCCGGAAGGTGTCGATGCGGCCAACGCGACCGCCGCTTTCCGCGACGGCGTCCTGCGGATCGAAATGCCGGCGCCCAAGCGGCAGCGCGGACGGACGCTCGAAATTGCGGACGCCAGGAGCGGACAGCAACAGGCGAGCGGCACGCAGGCCGGCGCAAACCCGCAGCAGAGCAGCGGCGCAAGCTCGAAACAGGCTGGTTCCAGCTAGCCGGTTCTACTCAAGCGGCGCGCATTTCTGCGCGCGCTGCCGGCGCGGCCACGCTGCACGAGGCCGCGCCGGCAGTTTCATTTGGGAAATTGCCGAGGCGGCACGCGATATACAATGCGCGTCCGGTGCCCCGCTCGCAATTCACAATGCCTACCACAACAGTCCGTCCCATCATCAACGCGCTCGTCGGCAGTGGCGCGCACTGCGCCGGCTGAGCGCCCCGTGTCGCTTAAGCAACAACTCGACTCGCTGCCCCGCGAGGTCCTCCGGCGCTTACGCCGCGGGATCGAAAAGGAGAGCCTGCGCGTGCGGCCGGACGGCACGCTCGCCACCACCCCGCATCCGGCGCTTCTGGGGTCGGCACTTACCCATCCTTCCATCACGACCGACTTCAGCGAGTCGCAGCTCGAGCTCATCACCGGCGTGCACGAGAATGCGAATGGCTGCCTCCGCGAATTGACGGAGATTCACCAGTTCGTCTACCGGGCGATCGGCAACGAACTGCTGTGGTGCGCGAGCATGCCCTGCAGACTGCCGGCGGACGATGCCATTCCGATCGGCCGCTACGGAAGCTCCAACGTCGGCCGGGCGAAGACCGTGTATCGCACCGGGCTCGCGCATCGCTACGGCCGGCGCATGCAGACGATCTCGGGCATCCACTACAATTTCTCGCTGCCGCAGGAAGTTTCCAATGAAGGCTACTTCGCGCTGATCCGCAACTTCCGGCGCCATTCGTGGCTGCTGCTCTACCTTTTCGGCGCCTCGCCCGCGGTGTGCTCGACCTTCGTCGCCGGTCGTGCCCATGAGCTTCAGCGCCTGAGCGACGACACGCTCTACTTGCCGTACGCCACGTCATTACGGATGGGCAAGCTCGGCTACCAGAGCGACGCGCAGTCCTCGCTGGCCGTGAGTTACAACGATCTTGCGAGCTATGCCGCGTCGTTGCACGAAGCGCTCACCAAGCCCTATCCGCCGTATGAGGCGATCGGGATTCGCGACGGCGACGGCTATCGGCAGCTCGCGACCAGCCTGTTGCAAATCGAGAACGAGTTCTACGGCACGATCCGTCCGAAGCGCGTGATCCGGCCCGCCGAGCGCCCGCTGCATGCATTGCGCGAGCGCGGCGTCGAGTACGTCGAGGCGCGCCTCATGGACCTCGACCCCTTCTCTCCGATCGGCATTACCGAAGGGACGATCCGGATGCTCGATGTATTCCTGTTGCATTGCCTGCTTCAGGACAGCCCGCCCGACACGCCGCAGGAGCTCGCTGCGATCGTCCGCAACAAGCAGCGCGTCGCGGCGCGCGGCCGGGAGTCGGGTCTGCGACTCACGCAAGGTGCGCAGGAAGTGCTGCTCGCCGAATGGGGCGCCCAGGTGCTCGCCGAATGCGAACCGATCGCCGCCGCGCTCGATGCCGCCAATGAAACCACCGCGCATCGCGAAGCGCTCGCGGCGGCGCTCGCGGCGTTGCACGATCCCGCCACGACACCATCGGCGCGCGTTCTGCGAGCGATGGCGGGCGAGCATGGAAACTCGTACACGCGCTTCGTCCTCGCGCAATCGCTCGCGCACCGGGAGGCCATTCTTCAGTTGCCCTTCGCCGCCGAGGCCGCCGCACGCTACGCGCGGCTGGCCGAGCAATCGCTCGTCGCGCAACACGGGATCGAGGCCGCCGATACGCTTCCGTTCGAAACCTATCGGCAACTGTATCTGGCGCCGGTACGGCTGACCGAGTAGCGCGCCTCCGGAGCTACGAATGGGCGCGCTCGAGCGCGCGCGCAAGATCGGCGATCAGATCCGCCGGGTCTTCGATGCCCACCGACATACGCAACAAATCGGTCGGTGCCGGCGTCCCCGCGCCTTCGACGCTTGCGCGATGCTCGACCAGGCTTTCGACGCCGCCAAGGGAGGTCGCCCGCTTCCACAATTCGACATTCGCCGCCGTTGCGATCGCGGCCTCTTCCCCGGTGCCCGACGCCGATTCCCGCACGCGGATCGACAACATCCCGCCAAAGCCGCCTTCCATTTGGCGTGAAGCCACCGCATGGCCCGCAAACGAAGGCAAGCCGGGATAGAGCACTTCCCGCACCAACGGATGTCGTGCGAAGTGCACGGCGATCATTTCCGCGCTGGCGCACGCTACCCGAACGCGCGGGAACAGCGTTCGCATCCCCCGCGTGAGCAGCCAGGCCTCGAACGGTCCGAGGATGCTGCCCAATTGCGCACGGATGGTCCTGATCCGCTGCCAAAGGTCCGAATCCTCGCGGGTCGTCAGCGTCCCGGCGATCACATCCGAGTGACCGTTCAGATACTTGGTGGCCGAGTGCATGACGACGTCCGCGCCCAGCGCAAGCGGCCGCGTCAGCACCGGTGTCGCGACCGTCGAGTCGACGGCGACCATCGCGCCCGCCGCATGCGCGAGATCGCAGGTCACCGCGATGTCGGTGATCGTCCACAGTGGATTCGCCGGCGTTTCGATCCAGACCAGCTTGGTCGTGCCCGGCTGCAGTGCGAGCCGCACATCGTCGGGGTTGGCCATGTCGACGAAGTCCACGCGCAAACCCCAGTGGGCAGCGAAGCTTCCGAGCCAGTTGCGCAACGACCAGTACATCACCTTGGGCGCCAGCACGTGATCGCCCGGCGCGAGCGCCTGAAACACGGCGGTGGCGGCAGCCATCCCGGAGGCAAACAGCAGCGACGCGTGTCCGCCTTCGAGCGCGGTCAACACCGCTTCGGCTTGATCGAACGTCGGATTGTGGTCGCGCGCGTAAATGCGGCCCGACCGGAACTGGTTGTCCGGGTCGCGGATGAACGTCGTCGACGTATGGATGGGCGGCGCGATCGCGCGGGTCGCTGCATCCACCCAGCCGAGCGCCTGGGCGGCGATGCTGGCGGGCTTCACCGGTCGTTGTTCCATTCGTCAGTTCCCGAGTAGTTGGTCGGCCAGGACGCGATCGTGGACCGCCCCCAATTCGGCAAACGAATCCCGCGCGCGACCGGCCTCCGCGCGCGCGGGCTCGTGATCCTGCGCTTCGCCCCGTGCAAGCAGCAAGGCGGCACGGTGGTACACGGCTCGCGCGAGCTCCAATCGGCTGGCGATCGGCGTGAACGTTGCAATGGCTTCGTCGAACGCGCGCAACGCACCGTCGAAGTCATGCTGGGCGACCAAGATCTGGCCTTGCACGCGGCGGGCGACTGCCCTGCGGGGGGGCGCATTGGCGAATTCCGCGACGGCGATCGCCTGCGCAGCAAGCCGCGTCGCCTCGTCGATCTGTCCGGCACGGAAGAAGGCCTCGGCGGCGGAGGCCATGACCAGGAGGCGCGAGACGCCGTTCTCCGTATCGCGGACGAGCGGCACGTATTGTTGATACCAGGCGAGTGCGTCACCCAGATCGCCGCGTTGCATCGCCGCGTAGCCGAGCGCGTTGAGCGCCCATGCGGAAAGCACCACCTGGTCGAGTTCCTGCGCGCGGGCCCATCCGCGATGCGCGAGCGCGCGGGCCGCGTCGTCGTCGCCCTGGTCGGCCGCAATGACCGAGACCATGGGCTCGAGCCACGTCGCCAGGCGATTCTCGCCGATCTGGTCGCACAGTTCCAGAGCGGAGAGTCCCGTTGCGCGGGCGGCTGCCAGGTTACCCTGCCCATGCAGGCTCTGCGCGGTGCAGAGCTGGCTCCATGCGAGCCGGACCAGCGAGCCGGACTTGCGCGCCTCGTCATGATCCCTGGCGCCGAAGGCAAGCGCATCGTCCCAGCGTCCGCGCCCCGCGGCGTTTTCCGACAAGAACTCGTAGCCCGACGCGACCGCCTCGGGATACTTGGTGCGCTCGCCCATGGCGATGGCCACGCGTGCCCACCGATCGCTCTCGTCGTAGTTCAGCAGATGCTGACGGGCGCCCGCGATGAACGTATAGATGTCCGTCAGCGCCGTCGGATCGTCGAGCGGCTCGGCCAGCTGGCGCGCCCGCTCGAGAAACTCGAGCGCCTTGGTGTGCTCGGCTCGATAATGGTAGTAGCGGCCCATTTGCGCCGTCGCTAATGCCAGCGAGCTCGTCTGCGTCCGCGGATCGAGCTCGGTGAGCGCCTGTTCGAGGTAGGGTAATCCGCGCGCGTCGCCGATCGCGCAATAGGCCTTGCCGATCTTGGCGTTGAGCACCGCGCGCGCCGCCGCGCCGTTGGCTCCCGCGAGCGCACGGTGGAAGCTTTCGACGGCAGGATGCGTCATGCCGCGCATTTCATGGATATCGCCGATCTGCTCGTCGATCGCGCGCAAGTCGTCGGCCTGATGCAGCGCCTCGGCGGACTCGCGTGCCTGTTCCATGAACTTGAGCGCTTCGTCGTGCGCGAACACCCGCTTGGCGTTGGCCGCCGCGAGGCGCGAATACATCAGCGATTTCGACAGGTCGCCGGCCTGCATGAAGTGATGCGCGAGGTCCTGCGCGCGGTCGGCCGCCCCGGCTTCGCCGTAGACCTTCTCCAGCGCCTCGCCAACGCGCTGATGCAAACGGCGACGGCGAATCGGATTCAGCTCTTCGTACAGGACTTCGCGAATCTTGTCGTGGGTGAACGCGAAGCTGTCGTCGCCACCCGCCGATGCCCCCGGTCCGCTGGCGCTTGCACGGATGAGCTGCGCCGCGCTCGCCTCGTCGAGCGCGTCGAGCAGCGTGTCGTCGGCTGCCGGTGATACCACGGCGAGCTCCCGAAACGAAAAGTTCTTGCCGAGCGCGGCCGCCATCCGCAGCACGTCCACTGCCGTCTCGCTCAAGCGGGTCAGGCGCCGCCCGATCGCCTCCTTCACGCTCTGCGGGATAGCGAGCTCGTGCGTCTCCTTGCGGCCCCAGCCGTCCCCTTCGCGGTAGATCTGTCCCTGCTCGATCAGCGACTTGATGACCTCCTCGATGAAAAAGGGATTGCCCTCGGTCTCGCGGTACAGCGCCGTGACGAACTCGTCGGACACGCTGCGCAGGCCGAACAACGTGGCGACCAGCGCGCTGGTGTCGGCGCGCGACAGGCGACCGAGGACCAGGCGCGTGGCGAGTCGCTCGCGATTCCACTCGACGAGCGCCGACGCGAGCGGATGCGCGCGGTCGAGCTCGATTTCGCGGTAGGCGGCGAGGACGAGGACGCGGTCGTGGCGAAGATGGCGGAGCAGGTAATGCAGCAGGGAAAGCGTTCCCTGATCGGCCCAGTGCACGTCGTCGATGAAGAGGAGCAAGCCGCGCTCGGCGGCCAGCGAAGCCAGGAAGCGCGCGGTGTTGTCGAACAGGCGCAGGCGCTCTTCACTCGGCGGCAACGACGTGTTGACCGCGAGCGTGCCGAGCTTGGTCTCGATCTCCGGCGCGAACTTCGCGATCTCGGACGCGGTCGGGCCGAGCGCCGTGCGCAACTGCGCGGCGCCCTGCCGGCGCGTCCACTCGCGGAATGCCTCGACGAAGGGCAGGTACGGCGTCGTCGCTTCATACTCGTAGCAACCGCCGCGCAAGACGGTGGCGCCGCTTGTTTGCGCTTCCGCGATCAGATCCTGCGCGAGCCGGGTCTTGCCCACGCCGGGCTCGCCGGACAGCAGCACGAGCTGGCCGCGCGCCTGTTGCGCGCCCGCCCAGTGCTGTCGCAGTTGTTGCGTCTCGAGCGACCGGCCCACCAGCTGGCCGCGCACCAGCTGGTGCAGCGGCCCGGACGCCGCACCGGCAACCTCTTCGACCCGAAGCGGTGGAAAGTCGGAGGGGAGATCCGCGGCGACGAGCTGATAGATGGTCTCCGGCTCCGTGATGCCGCGAAGCTTGTGCACGCCGAGATCGCGCAGCGTGATCCCGCTCGGCAATTGGTCCCGCACCCGGTCCGCGGCGGCCGACGAGAGCAGCATTTGTCCGCCATGTCCCGCCGCCGCCACCCGCTGCGCACGCGCGAGGGTGAGCGAAGAGACGTAGTCGCCGTTTCGCGCTTCGGCGCTTCCCGTGTGCAAGCCCATCCGGACGCGCATGGCGCCGACCTCGCCCCAGCTTTCCTCGTGCAACGCACGCTGCGCCATCAGCGCGGCGGTAAAGGCATCGTCGGCGTGCTCGAATACCGTGCAGAAACCGTCGCCCAGCGCGTGGAACACGTGGCCACGATGCGCGCCTACCGCATCCTGCAGCAGCACGTTATGGCGGGCCAGCGCCACCTTCATGGCGTCAGGATGCTGCTGGAATAGCCGGGTCGACCCCTCGATGTCGGTGAACAAAAAGGTGACGGTGCCGCTGGGCAAAGCGCTCATGATGCGGTCGCTCGGAGCGTAACGAACTGGGGAAATACCCTGCTCAAGCCCGCCGATGCAGACGATGATCGATGTACAGCAGCAGCGTGCTGACCGCGGCGGCGAAGACGACGATGACAAGCGTCACCGCCATGATCAACTCGACATTATGCAGCCCGATGCCGTTCATGAGTAGATAACCGAGGCCCCGCTGCGACGCGAACATCTCGGCCAGCAGCGAGCCGATCAGCGTCAGCGCGAAGCCGACGCGCAACCCCGTGAAGATCTCCGGGATCGCCGCCGGAAACAGGATCCAGCGCACCATTTGCGAGCGCGACAGCTTGAGCACGCGGCCGGTCTTGAGCAGGATCGGCTTCGTGTTGTGGACGGCGGAGAGCGTGAACAGAATGATCGGGATGACCCCGTGCAGCACGCCGAAGGCGACCTTCGCCGACAGGCCGAGCCCGAACGCCAGCAGCAGGATCGGGTACAGCGTGAGCTTCGGAATCGCATAGACCGACACGATCATCGGCTCGAGCGTGTCGCCCGAAAGCCGGTCGAAGCCCAGCCAGAATCCGACGGCGAGCCCGATGACGACGGATAGCGCAAAGGCAATGGCGAACGCGCGCAGCGTGTCGAAGAGGTGACCTTCGAAGGACTCCGTGGCGAAGAGCTTCGCCGTGTAGCGCAAAGTCGCCAGCGGCGACGCCAGCGCGACGTCGCCCACCCACCAGTACAACCCCTGCCAGATCGCGACCAGCGCCACGATGAGCACCAGCGAATTGCGCAGCCGGCCGAGGCTCGCCATGCTCATCGCATGCCTCGCCGGGCCAGCAGCTTCTGCTCCCAGCGCGACAGCACGCCATTGATCGCGACCGACGCGAGCAGGATCAGCACGATGAGCGGGTACATGGTCGCGTTGTCGAAATTGGCATAGGCGAAGCTGATCTCGTAGCCGATGCCGCCGCGCGACATGATGAACTCGGAGCCGATGACGCCGATGAACGCGTAGGCGACGGCGAGCTTGACGCCGGTCAGCAGGTACGGGCCTGCGGACGGCAGCGTCATGCGCAGCGCTGTGTCGATGGGCGACAGCCGCATGATGCGCGCCGTCTTGAGCAGCACCACCGGCACGCGATCGAGGCCGTTCAAGGTGTTGACGATCACCGCGACCACGCCAAGCATGAACGCGATCAGGACCTGCGGCAGGTCGCCCAGCCCGAACACGACGATGAAGAACGGGTAGAACGCGAACACCGGCACCGCGTAGTAGGTGGCGAACAGCGGATCGAGCGTGTCCCGGAGCGCCCGCCACCGGTGCAACAGCGCCCCCGTGATGATGCCCACGCCGAGCGCGAGCCCCAGCGCCAGCAGTGTGTTGCCGAGCGTCTTCATGATCGCGCCGTTCATCCGGCCCGAGACGAGCATCCGGTACAGATCGCGAACGATGAGGTGCGGCGCCTGCATCGTGATCTTGTCGATGATGCCGGTGAGGCACAGCACTTCGAGCAGCGCGATGGCGCCGCCGACGACGAAGACGCGGTACCAGGCGACGCGGCTCATTTCAGGCGTTTTCCGGACCGCCCAGCGAGCGGCCGATCGTCTTCATCGATTCGCCGCGCAGCGTATGCCACAGGCGTGCGGTGATCGCGCCGAACTCGGCATGCTCGATGATCCGGCTGTCGCGGTCGCGCGGCCAGTGCGTGTCGACCACGTCGATGATGCGGCCCGGACGCGCCGACATCACGCCGATGCGGTCGGCGAGCATGGTCGCCTCGTCGAGCGCGTGCGTGATGAGAAAGACCGTCGCCGCGGTCTCGCGCCACATCCGCAGCAGCTCGTCGCCCATCAGCAGGCGGGTCTGCTGGTCGAGCGCGCCGAACGGCTCATCGAGGAGAATCAAGCGCGGCTGCATCACCAGCGTGCGCGCGATGCACACGCGCTGGCGCATCCCGCCCGAAAGCTGCGCCGGATAGCTGGTTGAAAAATCGGAAAGGCCCACGAGCTTCAGCACGTCGTGCACGCGCTTGTCCCTGGCGTCCTTGGGGAGGCTGGATCGGCGCAAGCCGAAGGCCACGTTGTCGACGACGTTCAGCCAGGGAAGCGACGCGTCGTCCTGGAACACGACGCCGATCCCGTCG
>Ga0207689_10002120_pt1 | contig 18654 bp, 20 predicted proteins | sample KBSMisM52_FD_184312 | JGI IMG/M metagenome (GOLD analysis project Ga0207689, IMG submission 184312) | Miscanthus rhizosphere microbial communities from Kellogg Biological Station, Michigan, USA - KBS Miscanthus M5-2 (SPAdes) (version 2) | ecosystem: Host-associated > Plants > Roots >... | reverse complement strand
ATATAGGCCCTAGCAGGCCCGTAGCTATAAATGGGCGCGCGGGGCGCCGCGCTCCCCCAGAAATCGAAAAAATTTTAAGACATCGTATAGCTACGTTGATTTTTTGCGAAAAAAATTTTGACCATCGTATAGCTATACATGGATTTTTCCAAAATTTGGGGCGCGCCCCTCCCGAAATTTTTTTCACGCTACGGCCCTGGGTCCATACCTTATGTGCAAAAAAAACTTTAGAAAAAATTGGTATTTTTATTGAAAAAATTACTTAAAATTTGATGATTTTGACCTCAAAATAACAAAAAATTGATAAAATTTCATGTATATTTCCGCGCCGATATGCGCCTTGATCCCGTTCTTCTTTCCGGCCATGTGAAACCGTGGTGATCCGTAAACACCATCTCGATCCAACAAAGCCATCGCGGGCATGTTCAACTCCATACCGGCAGCAATCAATTCTTCGGGAACAGAACCTCCTTCCAGAAAACTAAAAGCCGAACGTGCATGTAGTTCAATGTAATCGCTCATAACAGTTCAATCGTAATTACCCTCAACAAACCAATTTCCACTCTTCAGTTCCCGATAAATTCGATAAAGAGCTTGTTGCTCTCTCCCGCTCTCCAGCGCGACATCCCATTCATCTCGATCCCAACTATCATTGCGCCACCAATCACCAGTCGATCTCCATGGCCCTGCCAAACTAACTACTTTTCCGTAAACACTTCGCTGCTTTCCCCAGGCACTCACTTGCACTGGCCAGCCACTAGCTATCTCGACGACGGCACGTAATGGCGGTCGAAACATTCGAAAACCAAGCACGGAAGTCGGATTTCGGATTTCGAATTTCGGATTTGTTGAAGCCTTTCGACTTTTGGCTGGGGCCTTTGTATTCAAAACAAATCGCTTCATGGAAAACGCATCGGGACGATTAGTATTGAGAAGCACTGGTGAGCCTATGTTTTTTTCACCCACTAGTTTGCCGAGTCTGGCCAGGGTGAGTTCGAGTTTGTCCGGCGCTGGGGCTAAAGGAGTGAACAGGCCGTTTTGCAAAACGCGCGGTTTGACGGGTTCACAATGAATCGAAACAGACTTAACCGCTGACTGAGGCGGATGCATTTCGATATCCAGCAACAACAGCTTCAAAAAAACTTTGTGATCCCGCATTGGGTAGGGCAGCGTTAAATGTCGTTCGTGTGTAGATTGGTTGTCGAGCTGCATTCGTACCAGCAATTCATTCGTTGCCAATGCGTACGAATTGAGGCTTGCACAAACCTGATTCAAGAGACGGGCAAAAATAAATGAGAGTGGTTCAAGTTCGGCAATGGCATGTTCGAGTTCTATTGAACTCGCAAAGACAGGAGGAGATTGTTTGAGTAACAGATGTCGTTCGGTTTTACCCGCAGCAAGTTTTTGAAGTTGAATCCCTTCAGGTCCTAAACGCTCAGAGACACCCGTAATAGGAAGTTCTGCAAAATCATGGAAAGTTCGAACACCCCAAAGTCTTAGAGTCTCGAAGATCTCAGCACTTCGTTTCTCATCGACATTAACTAATGAACAGTCCAGGACTTGTAATGGGAATTCACCAAGACAGGTCAACTCCTCCCCAGGCGCGACAAAGGTAACGCCTTTCAAATAAGTAGCTGCATGAATTGCTGCATCGGGATTTGCGGCTAGAGCAACATTCCCATTCGTCTGAAGCCCCCCATCAGTCTTGGACTTCTTAGAATGCTCTGCGATTTCCCGTGCAAGTTGGTAAGCAGAACCAAATAACAGTTCACAACCTTCCACATCGAGAACAACTGTATTGGATCTGGTTTCTTCAATCAGCGGTGAAAAGCTATAAGCAAAGCTCGATAAAGACAGTTCTGCTGATAGCTCCGGAGCATGGATACAAGCAAACATAATCACTCGCCATTCGAAGAATGAGCGAAGATTACTGAAAATGTACGAAAATTGTCAAGCTAAGATTTTGCTAGGAAAATATCTTTCAAAGACACTCGTGAGTTCCTATTTCGTTGGCAATCATTTGATTGCGGCTCGGCCGCTTCGGTACTGGTTCATTTTGAGCAGGCGTAGTGTCCTGGCGAACTTCCTCTCATTCTCACCGTGGCTTTAGCCCGGTGGTATGGCAGCGGTAAAGACTAAGAACGGTTTCAACCGTTTACCTCTGCGGGCATTAGATAAACCGTTGAAACGGGTTCCCTGGTCGTTGGCAGCGCGTTTCACCGGGCTAAAGCCACGGTGAGAATGAGAAGTAGGATTGAGCTGACCCTATACCTTGCTCAAAATGAACCAGTACCGCCGCTTCCCTTGCGGAAAGCCTCGAGCTTTCCGTTCGGTACACTTAGGGATTTGAGGCTTCGCCTCGGCGGCATAGCCGCGAAAGAACCAGAAGCATGACGGAAAGCCAGAGGCTTTCCGCAAGGGAAACGGCCAAGCCGCAAAATCCTAAATCCTATTGGTCAAGGTAATTTATTCTGAATTAAGGCAGACCATTGAATTTCAAAAGTAGTTGCTGCTACTGAATCGACTTTCGTTAACACCTGCCGTGATTGGTCGACGTCGATTCACTTTTATCGAGTTCATTCGCAAAAGATTTGCGTGAGCTACTAACGGCGAGCGAGTGACATGTCGGATTGGCAATACATTGCCTTTAGTTGTCTCTTCACCCTCGCCATCCGTTCTTATCCACTCGGCAATACCATTCAATTCCAACGTTAGCGAAGAGCAGGATCGGGTACATGCCTCGGCAGACATGACAACTATCGCTGTCGGTTTATTTTCCACTGTACGGCGAAAGCGATACCACCATGACGATATAATCCGGCGTGCATCTTTCCCTGCCACATCACCCATATCAAGTACCACCAATCCAAATCCACCAGCGTTTAGTAAAAGATCTGTTGCTTTGAAACCATGTTCGAGATTGGCGCCACAACGAATCCACAGCAACCTATCGAAATCAATTCCCGACGCGGCGGCGGCAACTGGTGAAAAAGTGTCATTGATGTCGACTACCGCGCAAATTTCATCGTGAGTAGTTGCATACGAAAGTATTGATAGCAACAAACTGGTACGCCCGGACGACGCCGGACCGAAGACTTCACTAAGTGCGCCTCTAGGAATGCCCCCGCTCAACCCATCGACTTCAACTACGCCAGTCGCGAGTGTTAAAGCAGCTTTCTTTTCCTGGAGTCTAAAAGCATTTTCAAACCGACTGGCAATGTCGGATTCAATTTCAGCTTTTGAAAATGCTACTCGCATATTCTTTATTACTACGTCGACACATTTCCCAAACCCGTTGTTACTAATGTCTCCCAATTAAGAGGGATAACAGTGACTACGCGTAAGTCTGAAAACACTTCCGCAGACGACTTAATTCCGAAGCAACTGACATTTCTATCTCTCAAAGCCGCAGCTGCCGAGTGCAAAGCTTGCGACCTTTGGAAAAAAGGAACGCAAACTGTTTTTGGCGAAGGCCGGCGTCGAGCAAACGTGATCTTCGTCGGTGAACAACCTGGTAACGAAGAAGACCTAACTGGCAAACCATTCGTTGGTCCAGCAGGGAGACTATTCGATGAAGCCCTGGCAGAAGCCGGTATCGATCGAAAACAGACTTACGTTACGAATGTTGTCAAACACTTCAAATGGGAGCCACGTGGTAAACGTCGCATTCATAAAAAGCCGAATGCCGTAGAGATCAATGCCTGTCGGCCATGGCTCGAGGCGGAGATCGCTTTAGTGAAACCTCAAGTGATCGTTGCCCTGGGTGCAACCGCAGCACAGGCTCTTCTTGGTCCAAAGTTTCGCGTCACCAAACAACGCGGCAAATTTTTAGAATCAACTCTTGCTCCTTACATAATGGCCACCGTTCATCCCTCCTCTATTCTGCGCGCTCCGGATGATGAAACTCGTCGTCTCGAATATCGCCACTTCGTCAACGACCTCAAAAAACTAGCGCGCGTGATGTCCGATAAACTTTAGTTTGTCGCTCTGTCACGAATGAATTCCGCCGCAGATGAACGCGGATGCCACAGATAAGAGAAAAGAAGGCACAGCAGAAAACGGACGTATAACAACGCTAAAGTTCTCCCTTCAGTTAACCACTGCGATCTGTCTTTCTGATCTGAAGTAACCTGTGTTCATCTGTGGCTAACTTTTCTTACTCAGCGACAAACTAAAGTTTATCGGACACTCCTTCTTCCACGCCGTCGCTTTAGCCCGGTGGGGTGGCTTCAACTTACTCTCCCCGAAAATTGGTCAAATGGGTTTCCGAGGTTGTGAGGGAGCAAATGATCACCGGGCTAAAGTCACGGCGTGAAGAACCGAATGTTTGTGCAGCCGTGCTACCCTCCTAGATTGTTAGCTCTTTTCGACTGCACCCCTCGCTCAAAATTCTATTTCCTCTTACTAAAAATACTGCTTGACGTCCCGCTCGATATATTCGAGAATGTTCGCTCGATTTTCGGTTGTCAACGAAAATTATTTAGCAAGGGTTCTTGAAGCCCAAGAGGAGAATCAATGCCTGTAACTGCCAAACAACGACGTATCTACGATTTCATTCGACGTTACATGGAGTCGAACCAGGAACCACCGACAATGGCGGAAATCGGTCGTCAGTTTCAGATGAGGTCGTCGGCAAGTGTGCACGGGATTCTTTCAGCCCTGGAACGGGAAGGATTAATCAAACGAATTCCCAACGTCAGTCGTGGAATCGAACTGGTTGAGCAAACGACCGACAACGAAGAGGGCGAAATTCCTTTGCTTGGGATTGTTGCCGCCGGTCAGCCGATCGAAGCAGTTCTAAGTCACGACACTGTTCCCGTCCCTAGAGACATGCAGGGCCGTGGAAGAACATTCGCCTTGCGTGTGCGCGGCGATTCGATGATTGAGGAAAACATTCAGGATGGCGACATCATTATCGTTGCCTCACAAAAGACTGCTGACAATGGTCAGGTGGTAGTGGCATTGATCGATGGAAACTATGCGACGGTGAAGAAGTTTTATCGTGAACCAGATTTCATTCGACTTGAGCCGGCGAACCCGCAGTTCAAACCCATCTTTGTTAAGACACCGGAACGGATTCAGATTCAGGGTGTAGTTCGTGGCCTGATTCGCAAATACGATCAAACAGCGATCGCGTGAGTTTGATGATTCCGTCAGGACAAAGTGAAGTAGAGTTTCTTGGTTTTGCATTAAGCGATTGCACTGTCAGACTAAATCAGACAGAAGCAAAATATTTGAGAGTCGTCCATCGCACAGCATTAGAGCTAGCCGTGCCAAATCATTTCGGAGTTGACGTCGGCGGGTATTGGTTAATGGCTGATCAGATCGAGCAACTAAGAAAACTGCCTTCATACTACTCAGCAGACGAGGCCGTACTCGTTCGGAAGGCAATAGAAGCTTATCTCGCCGCACAATTGGGGAATGCTTAGTTCGACAAGCAAGTAGTTTTTGACAGGACTTCACTCTTATCGTTGGTGGTACCTCACTATGCCAACTGTTCTTAGAATCAAAAGGCTATCGTTTTTTCTTTTTCAGTCTCGAAGGGAATGAGCCACCTCACGTTCATATTGAATCTGCGGAGAGAGTTGCCAAGTTCTGGCTTCGCCCAGTAGCCTTGGCTAAGTGGCGTGGATTTCGGCGCAGTGAATTGAGCGAGATTCGCCGGTTAGTTAAAGAGAACGTAATTTTGCTCGAGGAGAGATGGCATGAGCACTTTGGCCATTGAAGTAGAACCATTGGCGGTGGAGGTGAGTTGTACTGATAGCGCCTTGCGCGTCTTACTTGCGGACGGGCGCGAAATATCTGTTCCCTTATCTTGGTCGCCGCGTCTGTTGGCAGCAACGGCTGAAGCAAGAAAGCAGTGGCGTCTGATTGGCGGCGGTGTTGGCATTCACTGGGAAGCCATCGATGAGGATATTTCCGTCGAGAGTCTGCTGAGGCTCAGGTGAGCACACCCAGCTTTGCCAACCTAAGCAATTGGAGCGGTCACACCGCTGAGTAGCCTTGTTCAAAGTTGCGTGGGAGATCCGCTCAAGTACCGAAGGAGATGCTAAATCATGTCTATGTTTGTCAGGGTGTAGAAACGCTCTCGCGCGGGGACAACAGACGCGAGGAAACGTGGTAAAGAACGATCGAAATAACCTTTACGCACTCGCAACTAACTCAGGCTTCTCTTTCCTTCTCTTCTGCAACACAATAAACCCGATCCCCGACATAATCATTGCCCCACCAACGATCGTTCGCCAGTTCAACTCTTCTTGCAAAACGATCATTCCGACAATCACTGCAACGACCGGGGTTACCAGGGCAATGAGCATCGACTTGGTTACGTCCATGTTCTGAACCAGCCAGTAATAGAGGAGAAAAGCGATTACCGATCCAACTATTGCGAGGTAGAACAACGACAACACAGCCCTGGCCGTCCAATGAAACTTCAGAGGATTTTCCTCAAGCGAAATCCCGAGTATCAGCAAGGGAATAAGACCAAAAAACATTTGTCCCGCGGCCAGAATAGCTGGATCCAATTTCTCACCGCGAGCTTTGACCAGCACATTCGAATAAGCGACAACAGCTGAACCAACAACCACGGCAACAGAACCAGCCAGAGCTTTCCCACCTGCTATAGCTAATTGATTGGAAAATACTACCGCCACTCCAACAACACCTAAAGCTACGCCGAAAAGTTTCGCCCATGTCATCCTTTCACCGGGTAGATAAAAATGGGCGATAACCAGACCGAACGCTGGGATAGTTGCTTGAAGAACCGCTGCCAAGCCTGATGGGATGTATTGTTCTCCCCAGAAGATCGTGCCGTAGTTAACGGTAAAAGAAAGAACGCCCGTGAGAGCTAAGAGTTTTATGTCGGAGCCGGAGCGAGGAAGTTGAAGACCTCGGATACGAATAATTACCAGCAGAATTGAGCACGCAATAACAAATCTGATTCCGGCAAAAGTGAGTGGCGGTAAGTCTTCAAGGCCGAGCTTGATGAACAGCCACGTCGATCCCCAGATACAACAGAGTGTAAGCCAGACCAGTCGTGCTTTCATCTTTGCTAGACGCTCAAAAGAGTACGGCGGCAAGTTGAGCCTAACACGTCTCGCCTGCCGCCGTATTAATCGATAATCAAAAATCTAAACTACGGGTTCTGCATTATCGAGCTTGATCATGGCGAAAGCCGCGCCCTGTGGATCGGTGAGAATCGCAAAGCGTCCGACTCCGGGGATGTCATCAGCTGGTTTACAAACCTTTGCACCAAGCTCGGTCGCCTTTTGCACTTTTGCGTCGCAATCGTCGACCGCAAAGTAGACGAGCCAATTCGAGGGAATTGGTCCCATCTCAGGAGTGATTTGTAGCATTCCACCAGCACCACGCTCGCCGTTTTGGAACATGGTGTATTCAAAGTCGCCAAAGTTTTGTGTGTTCGCTCCCCACGCAAACAGCTTCGTGTAAAACTCCTTGTCCTTCGCTGTATCAGTCGTCATCAATTCATTCCAGCAAAGCGATCCAGGCACGTTGTAGATTCCTGCGCCTTTGTGATCGCCAGCCTGCCACAACGCGAATACTGCTCCCGTCGGATCTTGAATAACCGACATTCTACCGACCGTCATCACATCAAACGGTTCTTTGAGAATCGTGGCGCCCGCATTTTTTGCCTTGGCGGTGGATTCATCGGCACTCTTTACTGAAACATAACTGAGCCAATTTGGCGGGACGCCTTGCGCAACCTGGTCACTCATCAACTTATACAAAGCACCGACATCTTTGCCTTCGCGCCTCAGCATTGTGTAAACCATGTCGGGGCCCATCGGATGATCCTCAAAGGTCCATCCAAAAAGCTGTGTATAGAAACTTTTTGCGGCCTCGCCGTCACTCGTTGCCAGCTCCACCCAACAAAAAGTTCCTGGCTTGTATTCCGGTTTCTCTTGCATTCGTGCTTCTGACATTTAACTAATCCTCCTTATCGTCGAACCTAACGGGCATCTAGAAACATCCTGACAGGAGTCAGGTGGGGAGCACTTTTTGAAGAAGACTTCGCCTTTAGACAGGCGGCCAAAGTACTTTCCAGAGTTAATTCGTTCGGAGAATGGTGGATAATCTACCACCCTAGATTGCCGAATCAAACTCACGACGGACGAAGTTTTCATTTTCGACAAGTGGCTTACGATTTTTTACGCGGCCGAAGTTTCAAGCATGTGACAGACGGAAACTTTGCGGGATGGACGAGTGAATTTACGGGATGGAGGAGTGAATACACCAAAAAACGAAATGCGCTACTCACAGCAAGCTGCAGGTAGCGCAATCCGTTTATCCTACAAATCGCCGAAGCTTTCTATAGGACGGTAACAAGAACATGTACACGTTCTAGTCACCTAATTTGTATCCCGGTTACCGACTGGCGGTCAGTTTGGTCTCCGGTCAGCACTCGAATCATTTTCACAATCCTCGCATTCTTTCGAATACGGTGCCGTTAGGTTTTTTTGTGGTGGCTTTTCCTCCACCGCCGGTTACGACCCGGCAACGAAGCTCAACTTGCGTCGAGCTGCTGTGCGCCCTTAAGCGGGTCCTTGCCTCAGGGTTCCACTCGTTTTTATCCGAGTGGCTCGAGAAAGTCTCGCAACCTTCTCTAGCTGAACCTTTCGGTTCCAACTCAGGGCGTCATGGAATCAACAGCCGCCTGTCTTTTCCCTCGCTCGGGCGTCACCGCACCGATTGCCGATCCCTTTGTCGGTCTCAAACGCCGTAACGTTCGTGACAGGATGCTTATACGCTTCCATCAGTTTTAGATCAAACTTTTGCGTGTTTTATTTTTGAGAAAAACAGAAAACGATCTTGACTCAGCGAATCACTAATTAGTTCGCAAGGTCGTTACATCGAACTCGCTTCATCAAATACTCTTCGCGAACCGGTTTTCCCTTTTGTAGTCCTTCGATCGCTGCGAGCAACATCAAGTTTTGACGTTGATAAATTATCCGCTGTGGAAAATCGTGTGATGGATTTTCAAAAACAAACTTGTCGTTGTCGTAAGCAGTCATTCGAAATGGAACTGGAGGCGCGCCTTTCACTTGCGGGAGATAAACCAAACCTCCCATCTCTTCACGAATTTGGAGGAACTCATAAAAAACCGTCTTGTTGTTCTTTATCGTCCTGCCAAACCCGAGCATCGCTTGTCCTTCAGGTTTTGACCAATGTTCTTCCAACAAACTGTCTCCATCGCGCCCTTCCCAACAACCACTAAGCCAGGAAAGATTGTCCAGGGTCGACTTGGTTTGACCGATACCACTCACAGCTATTCCGATCAGCAATACGACCGACAATATTGTGGTTTTCATCACATCCTCCGCAGCGCCTATCCAAGTTGTGAAAGCTGTTCAGAAATTCGTTTACCCACTTCGATCATCGCATCCGGGTTCGCGTATTTAGTCCGCGGCCAGAAAAAACCTTTAAGTCCATCTTTCCTTTTTCTTGGAACCACGTGGACGTGCAAATGCGGAACGCTCTGGCTTACCCGGTTATTCATCGCCACAAAGGTACCTTCAGCCTCCATTGCCGCCTCGACGGCGCGCGCCATCAACTGAACCAGTTTGAAAAACGATTCAATCAACTCTTCGGGTAGATCCGACAAGGTTTCACAGTGCTTCCTCGGTACGATCAGGCAATGTCCAGGAAACAAAGGTCGATGATCCAGAAACACAAGGGAATCAGCGTCTTCGTGAACAATGACCGCCTTTGTAGCTCCGGACACAATACTGCAAAACAGACAGCTGTCATCGTTCATTTACTTGATTCCCTTTCGTGTTGAAGTTCGATTAGTTTAGTTTGCAGCACCCAAAACTTCGTCAAAGCCAGGCCTAACAAAATCCCGCGCACTCGGAAACTGTCGTTCCGTCCGCTGGCGTAATCGCTCCAACTGAAAAATCAACGGAACGATCGACTCTGCGCGATCTGGCACAGACAACTGCATAAGACGCCATGCGGCTATCGAGCGATCGATGCCCAGCAAAGCGACTTTCGCAGACCCATCGGAGTCTTTCGGAAACGAATTTTCTTCGTCGTCATACTCCTGTTCGTCGAAACTGCTAGACAGCGCACGCATCGTTTTTACCGCGATTTGATACTGATACCAGTGAATTATCTCACGAGCGTCGATTAATCGTTCCGCTTCATCGATGTCTGCATCAGTTGAGGCAAGATCGCTAACCTCCACCATTTGGTCAAACTCCCGAAACCAATCACTCGTGTCGTTTGCGTATTTCTTGCCCGCGCGCGCGAGTGAATGACTATCAGCTCTGCGTCGCTTCTTTCGAAGGTGCAGTTCGTCTTCCTCGGTCCACTGGTTGAGGTCAACGCCTGCTTCCTGGGCCCACTCCATAACCATTTCGCGAGTCTCCTGAAAGATTGACGCGAGCTTTTTCCAAAAGGCTTCATTCTGAATGTCGCGGGTCTCCGGTGAATTGTCGTCATCTTCTTGCTCGGTTGCGTACAACAAACAGCGAGAAGATAAAGGACAACGTTCGCACCAGCGATCGCAGTAGTTGTAGATTCCAGAAATCAGATCAGGATTACCAGCTAACTCGGTGAGAGTTCTTCGTTGCATGAGGTTTTCTCCTTAGAGTATGAGGTTTTTAGGTGGGGCGCATTGTAAGATACCGAGCCGCGAAATGACAGCAAATGCGAACAAAAACTTTGCCCGAGCAATGAACATTTTGGAGAACAACGGGCTGCTCCTGCTAAGAGGTACAGAGATAGCGGACATCTGTGGATTGGTTACCTCACAAAGAATCAAAGGCTCATGGTGGGGAGATCCAGCTGGTCCAGAAATCTTCGCGCTCGGCGAAATGCTGTCCGATCACCCTGATGTTACTGTCACCAAGCTCATCACCGGCAAAGTAACGTTTGTTCATCGCTCGTTGTGGCAGAGACTGATTGCAGTGGGCATTGCTCGTGAAGAATGGCAAATGAAATCCCTTTCGGCGCCGGCCACACTCCTCCTCCGCAAGCTCGACAAGGAAGGATCCATAGTTACTGGCAAACTCGGAAAATCGTTTGGCGAAAAGACGGGCGACGCAGCGCGTGAATTGGAACTCAAACTTCTGATTCACTCAGAGCAGTTCCATACTGAATCAGGATTTCATGCAAAGCTCCTCGAGACATGGGAGCACTGGGCCACGCGGATGAAGATTCGAAATAAGCAAATCGAACCCGGCAAGGCTCGCGACTTTTTTGAAAAGCGCTTGGAAGAGATTAGGAAAAATTCCGGGCTTGGCCGATTGCCGTGGCAGCCTAAGAAACCGTCGAAAGCAAAATGACCTCATTCAGAAAACTTCAAATTTCAGTTGTTCTCGTTTTTCTTTGCTGCGCTTCAGCATGGGCACAACAATCTCTCAACTATGGTTTTGTTTCACCGAACACCCGTGAAGGACTAAAACTTGACGAGGCAGTTCAAGGCTTGCAGTCAACAGAAGAACTGGCCCTGCTCAAACGAATCAGTAGCTTGCGATGTACGATCAGAAGCCCGATCAGAACCAACCGAGCGCTGGGTTCGTGGAGTGACGGGGCTGAGCATTCGATTCTTCTGCGCGTCAAAACTGATGAGCCAACTATGCGCTACCTGATGTCACGACTCGGACGCGACGCTAATCAAAAAGCGGTGCTTTACTTCTACCCTCGCACCAGGGGCAACGCACGACTTTTCATCGTCCATCCTTCAAAGCGTCTTCGTGCCTTTAGTGAGATTAGTCGTTTGCTTGACGAAGCGGGTATTTCGTTTCGTACCCTCGTCCCAACTAACCAAGAGACAACGGTCTATGTTGTCGACACTGAAAACAGCCTGGCAGCGAAAGTTAAGACCGCCGCCAAACGACTCCGAGCTCGCTTCACTTCACAAGCAGGCAACGCAAGCTTCATCGGTGACGACTCAGTTCGCGAAAAAGGTCAAACTATCTTTCAAAAGGAAATCAAAACTTACGAATCAAAGCATCCGCGTTTACCACCGGCGTGCGAAAACAATTAGCTTATGAATTCAACAAAACCTTTTCTTAAGTCGGAAAAGATGCCCGAGTACCAATCGATCGTTCCGGTGTTTGCGGTCGCAGATGTGGGCGCGACGATGAATTGGTACCAGGACAAGCTGGGATTTTGGAGTGATCCATTTCCGGCGAATGAGCCCTATGTCTTCGCGATCTTATTTCGGGATCACATTGAGATCATGTTGCAGCGTGTTGAGGATTATCAGCGACCGGATATCTACGCGAACCGGCCGGGCGGCGTTTGGGACGCGTACATTCGAACAACTCAACTGAAAGAGCTGTACGAAGGAATCAAAGACGACGTCACTATCGTCAAACCGCTACGCCAACAGCCTTACGGAGCGTGGGAGTTTGAAGTGAAGGATCCGAATGGATACTTGCTGGTGTTTAGTGAGACTGAAGAGTGAACAATGTCCGATATGCTTTAGCTTGTCGTGACTTAATCTACTAGACCGTAGAACCTCCAGATTCCGTTCAACACAAGTCACGACAAGCTAAAGCATATCGGACATCAAGGTTTGACTGCTTTCGCAAACGCAACCGGCGACAAGGTATTCAACACTTCACCCTTTCTTAGCCACCCGCGTCGAGCCATGGCGACCCCGTACTTAATGTAATCAAGCTCCGCCGTCGAATGCGCATCCACTGAAACTACAAACTTAATTTTTCTCTTTAGCGCCTCGCGCACCAAACGCGGTTCCAGGTCGAGGCGGTAAGGACTTCCGTTGACTTCAATCGCGGCTTTCGATTCAGCTATTACATCCAACACGCGCTCCACATCACACTCAAAAGCAGGTCGCCGTTGAAGCAAACGACCAAGCGCGTGCCCCCAGATCTTGAAAACAGGTTGACGCATCGCCGTGATTAGCCGCTCCGTCATCTTTGTCTTATCCATCTTGTAACGCGAATGAATGCTGGCAACGATGACATCAAACTTTTCGAGGATGCGATCCGGGTAGTCGAGCTTTCCACTCTGAATAATGTCTGACTCTGTCCCACGGAAAATTTTGATCTTCACTCGTTCCTGTAACTCGTCAATCTCGTCCCACTGTCGTTTCAAACGATCCTCAGTGACGCCATTCGCATAAAACGCTGTCGGCGAGTGGTCCGTGATCGTGATGTACTTCATTCCCATCGACTCAGCGGCTGTCACCATTTGCTCCAGGCTATGTTTGCCGTCCGAGTAAGTGGTGTGACAATGAATCATTCCTTTGATGTCTGACAGTTCCAGAAGATCTTCAGGTAGCTTACCAGCCAACGCAGCCTCTATTTCGCCCTGATCTTCACGCAACTCTGGCGGCACGTGTTGCATTCGTAGGCGACCGTAGATCTCTTCTTCGCTACGAGGCGCACGTTTTGAGCCTTTGCCATCGGGGACAGCGAAACTGATCTTTTTGTCAGAAGCATACTGGGTCAGTTTCTGAACGTGAGCGTCCGATCCGGTTGTCGCCAGCAACATCGTTGCAAAATCGTCAGGCGCAACAGCCGTCAACGATACCGACGCACCGTCGACAAGTTCTGCATTGCAAGTAGCACCGTTGATGTCACTCGAAATGATCATGGGAAAACGAAGAAACTGTCTTAACAAATCCGCAGGTTTCTTTGTGCTGGCGAGAACATCGACACGATCAATCGTCTCTTCTCGACGACGCAACGAACCAGTCAAGCTGGCTTCAATAACACCATCCAAACCGTTCACAAATTCAAAGAGTCGTTCGCCGGTATTCCACGCATGATTAATGTGCAGTCGTCGTTTTGGTTTAGTTTTCTCGCTCTCAATTGACTCAAGTAAACGTTGCTCGGTCTTGGCGCCGAAGCCTTTCAAGTCTTTAAGTCGTCCCTGCTCGGCCGCCACCTTCAACTCTTCGACGGACTTGATCCCCAATTCATCCTGTAGCTGTTTGACCTTGGCAATACTCAATCCCGGCACAGCACTCAATTCAGCAGTACCAACTGGAAACTCACTTTTGAGTTCCTGCAGAACAGATGACTCACCAGTTAGATATAGCTGTTTGATCTGTGAAGCGAGCGCATCTCCGATTCGCGGAAGCGATGTCAATCGATCCTGCGCGACTAACTGATCGAGGTTTGTGACGCTTTGAATAGCACGCGCACCAGCACTGTAGGCCTTAGCTTTGAACCGGTACTTTCCACCCTTGATATCCATCAGCGATGCAATTTCCTGCAACGCGGAAGCGATCGCAAATTTGTCGAGTCGTGGTTTCTCTTGTTTCGGCATCGTTAAGGATTACGTTACCCTTTAGCAGTAACGCTCCGCAAATAGCGATCGCGGGTATGAAGTCAGTACCACGACGCGGTAGCGTGTGGCTTGCTTTGTTATCAAGTTCTACCATGAAGCCACACGCTACCGCGTCGTGGTACTGACTTCATCGCCACTTAGGAACAATTAGTGTTTGCCGAAGAAGCTACTGAAGAGTAACTATAGAAGACATGGGAATAGCATCGATCAATCCAGCGACAGGCGAGACTCTGAAAACTTTTGAGGCGCTGACCAACGATCAGATAGAAACCAAGCTTCAACTGGCAGCAGACACATTCAAGACCCATCGTCACACGTCATTCGAACAACGCACTGAAATGATGTCCAAGGCGGCTGACATTCTTGAGAGTGAAAAGCGTCAGCTGGGAACGATCATGACAACCGAGATGGGCAAGCCACTCAAAGCCGCCATTGCTGAAGCTGAGAAGTGTGCGTTGGTTTGTCGTTACTACGCTGAGAACGCCCAGAAACATCTTGCTGATCAACTAGTCGAAACTAACGCAGCGAAGAGCTACGTTCGCTTCCAACCACTCGGTCCGGTACTAGCGGTGATGCCGTGGAATTTTCCGTTCTGGCAAGTGTTTCGCTTCGCGGCTCCCGCATTGATGGCCGGAAATGTTGGCTTGCTCAAACATGCGTCAAACGTTCCCCAATGTGCGGTCGCCATCGAAGACGTTTTTCGACGCGCTGGTTTTCCCGAAGGTACCTTTCAAACTCTGCTCATTGGATCAGAAGCAGTCGAAGCAATCCTCATCGACACAAGAGTCGTAGCAGCAACGTTGACGGGCAGCGAACCGGCGGGCAGAAGTGTGGCAGCCGCGTCAGGTAAACAGATCAAGAAGACTGTTCTCGAACTCGGCGGCAGCGATCCTTTTATCGTGATGCCTACGGCCAATCTGGACAAGGCCGTTGAGACCGCAGTGAAGGCGCGAACTATCAACAACGGACAGTCGTGTATAGCGGCCAAGCGTTTCATCATCGCAAAGGATATCTATGACGAGTTCTCCGAAAAGTTTGTACAGGACATGCAAGCTTTGAAGATTGGCGATCCGATGGAGGAGACGACTGACATCGGTCCTTTGGCAACACCTCAAATCCTTAATGACCTGGCCGAGCAAGTTCAGAAAGCGATTGATAGCGGGGCTCGAGTTTTGACTGGCGGTCATAGACCTGATCGACCGGGAAACTTTTACGAGCCGACCGTGCTGGATAATATCGATCTGTCGACACCGGTTTCGTGCGAAGAGATATTTGGTCCGGTGGCTATGCTCTTCCGCGCAGACAACCTTGACGAGGCCATTTCAATCGCGAATGCAACATCGTTTGGCTTAGGTTCTGCGGCCTGGACAAACGACACAAGTGAGCAGTCACGATTCATAGACGAGCTCGATGCGGGCAGCGTTTTTATCAATGGCATGGTAGCTTCTGATCCACGCCTGCCGTTTGGTGGCATCAAGAATTCAGGATATGGACGTGAGTTGGCTGAGTTTGGAATCAGAGAGTTTGTTAACATCAAGACCGTTTGGATTGGTTAGTACTGCACCAGTACCAGGCTTCCTACTACTAACAAAATGAACCTTCAAAAATACGCATTACTTATGGCTCTAGCCTGTCTCATCTCCTTTTCTGTTTCATGTAAACGGCAGACATCTTCACCGACAACACCGGCGCCGCCTGCGACTCCACAAAACCTAAAGCCAATCGCCGTTGCATCGCCGCCCGTGATCGGAAAACCTTATCCGGGTAAAGGCGTTGTCAAATTGATTAATCGAAAAGAAGGTTGGATTGAGATCGATCACGAGGATATTCCTGATCTAATGCCGGCGATGGAAATGGAGTGGAGCGTTGAAAAAAGTTCACTCCTCGACAACCTTAAAGTCGGCGACAAAATCAACTTCACGGTTGTTGAAACTGGTAAAGGCGAAATCATTACCACGATTAAGAAGATTCAGGAATAGAACTGACTCTCTGTGTCCTCTGCGTCTCCGTGATCTCTGCGTTAACTTTTGGTCCACCAGATAAAACGCAGAGGGCACGGAGCCGCAGAGGACGCGGAGATACAGCCCCAGATCAAATGAACATTCTGCAGCCTACCCTCGTCGTCCTCTCGCTTTTCATTTTCTTTGACAAGGCGACAGCTCAACAACGAATCGTTTCAACGCTCGCCGGCGACGGGACGCCGGGTTTCTCCGACCAACAGGTAAACAATCCTTACGGCCTGGTGATTGGTCCGGATGGCGGCCTCTACTTTTGCGATCTCGATAATCAACGCATTCGTCGCTTGGACTTGAATACGAGGAAGATGACCACCATCGCGGGAAGTGGTCAGCGCGGTTACGCTGGCGACGGCGGCCCCGCCACAGACGCCTCACTAAACATGCCTCACGAACTCCGGTTCAACACGAGGGGCGATCTCTTCATCGTCGAGCGCGACAATCACACAGTCCGAAAAGTAGACATGAAGACACGTGTGATAACGACAATCGCAGGAACAGGTGTGGCAGGCTTCAGTGGCGACGGTGGATCAGCAATAAAAGCCCAATTAAGATCTCCGCACAGCATTGCTTTTGACGCCCAGGACAACTTGTTCATCTGCGACGTCGGGAACCATCGCATCCGACGTGTCGATCCTAAAACCGGAATAATTGAGACATACGCGGGAACTGGCGAACGGAAACCAACACCGGACGGTGCTTCGCTTGCCGGGACGCCGCTCAATGGCCCGCGCACCATTGATCTCGATCCAAAAGGAAATCTCTACCTGGCGTTACGTGAGGGCAATGCAATCTATCGTATCGATCCAAAAACAAAAAAGATCTACCTCGTGGCTGGAACAGGCGAACAAGGGTATTCAGGCGATAACGGCCCTGCAATCAACGCCAAGTTCGCCGGGCCAAAAGGACTCGCCTACTCAAAAGATCACAGCTTGTTTGTGGTCGATACTGAGAACCACGCGATCAGACGGATCGACCTGAAGACTGGAATCATTACCACAGTGCTTGGATCAGGCGAGAAAGGCGACGGCCCTGAGACTGATCCACTGAGCTGCAAATTAAACAGACCTCACGGAATCTTCGTCGACAAAAACGGGTCCGTGTACGTCGGTGATAGCGAGGCCCACCGAATTCGAGTCTTGCGAACCGCACCGAACAAGTAAGTCCGATACCCTTCAGTAGCTACCATCGATTTACAGGGCGAGAAGTTAAGCTGGTTACTAAAGGGCGACTCATGATTCTCCTTTAGTTAGACTGGGAGTGAGTTAGGACAGATAACCAGTAATCCATCCGGCGTCTCAGTGCTGTGAACCCGGCCGGATTCTGCCCATCTGAAAATTGTGCGCGAAGTTACGTGTGCAGCTATCGCGGCGTGATCAGTCGTCATCATATCGACGCCTTCGTCGCAGCTATCGCACCACTGCAGTTCTCTTTTCAAGCCAAACCGTCGCGCCACCACGACGAGGCGTTCAGTTTCAACAAAGATTTCAGTTCGACGTTTCATATTCCGTTTTGGGAGTTGTTTTCAGGTGTCAGGGTTTCGTGTGTAAGACGGAAAGTACTTCGCGCAAGATTCGACGTGCTGATCGCCTTTGCTCGGACAAAGCCCAGCATCTGGACCAGTATTGAAATGACGATCTTCGGATGAAAGAGCGCCGAGGGTTCGGCCAACATCGCGAAGACTTTGAGCAGGACTTGCCGCACATCCGTGTCGAAGCTCGCCTGACGAAGCACGTAGTCCATGTACGTGTGCATGAAGCGCGTCTTCAAATCGGCAGTCGCACCCACCGTTTCGCGATAACGCAAGTCCTGACTGGTAGCGAGCATCCAGGGCGCTTCGTTGACCTTTGCCAGTCGCTTTTGAAATCGCCTGGTTAGATCACCGATCCTCAATCCCTGTTCTCTCAAACACTCATCGAGCGTCAAAGCACCAATTGCGGCGATAGTCATTCCTTGTCCGTAAACCGGATTGAAAGCACAAACTGAATCGCCTAGCGCAAGAAAGTTTTCGGGAAGACGTGCAGCTCGCTCGAAGTGTCGGAGTCGGTTCTCCGTAGCGCGGTAGCCACGGATTGGAGTGAGCGGTTCTGCATCGCGAATGGCTTCGTAGACGATGGGCGACGCGAGGCTGCGGGCGAATTGAAGAAACTCTTCGTCCGTCGTTGGCGGATAGTCAAAGCCGCCACCGAGCAACGTGACTAACCAACGATTCCCTTCAACTTCGACAACGAGTCCGCCTCGTTTACTTTTTGGCGGCGCGGCTTGAACGATTGAACAACGCCACTCGCCGTGGAAGTCCTTGGGAATTCGATAGAGACGGCTGGCATAACCGATGTGCGCATCAATTACCGTT
>Ga0207689_10002119_pt1 | contig 18663 bp, 16 predicted proteins | sample KBSMisM52_FD_184312 | JGI IMG/M metagenome (GOLD analysis project Ga0207689, IMG submission 184312) | Miscanthus rhizosphere microbial communities from Kellogg Biological Station, Michigan, USA - KBS Miscanthus M5-2 (SPAdes) (version 2) | ecosystem: Host-associated > Plants > Roots >... | reverse complement strand
CGGTCATCGCGCGGGCCGACTCGCTCGGCCTCAAGGACATCGCGGCGCGGCGCGAGGACCTGGTGACCCGCGCGCAGGCCGGCAAGCTGCGCCCGGCCGACATCCAGGGCGGCGTGTTCACGATCAGCAACCTCGGGATGTACGGCGTGGACGCGTTCAGCGCCATCGTCAATCCGCCGCAGGCCGCGATCCTGGCCGTCGGCCGCATCGCCGACCGTGTCGTGCCCGTGAACGGGCAGCCGGCGGTGCAGCCGACCATGACCCTGACCCTCTCCTGCGACCATCGGGCCCTCGACGGCGCCCGCGGCGCCCAGTTCCTGGGCGCGCTCGCGGACTTGATCGAGGAGCCCCTGGCCCTGCTAACCTGAGACCCATGCCCTCCACCGACCGCTACGGCCTGCCCGTCACCACGTCGTCGTCCACCGCCTTCGACCGCTTCCAGGAGGGCATGGACGATCTCCTCGCCTACGGCCCCGGAGCCGAGGAGCGCTTCGCGGCCGCGCTCGCGGCCGACGAGCGGCTGGCCCTGGCTCACGTGGGGCTCGCGCTTCTCGCCGCGGTGCAGGGCGACGGCGCGACCGCGCGGGCCGCCACCGGGCGCGCCCGCGAGACCGTGGACGGCGCCACCCGGCGCGAGCGGCAGCACGTCGAGGCGGTCAGCGCCTTCATCGCGGGCGAGACCGCGCGCGGCCTCGCGCTGGTGGACGAGCACGTGAAGGAGTTCCCCCGCGACGCGATGCTCGTCAACCAGGCGAGCAGCGCGATCGCCCTGGCCGGCCGGAGCGATCGCGAGGAGCACCGCGTGGCTTTCCTGGAGCGCCTCGCCCCGGCCTACCGCGACGACTGGTGGTTCCAGTCCGCGCTCGCCTTCACCTATCACGAGGTGGACCGCTTCGACGAGTCGCGGCGGCTGTCCCAGGCGTCGCTCGATCAGTACCCGCGCAACGCGAGCGCGGCCCACAACCTGGCCCACATCGCGTTCGAGACGCTCGACATCGAGGCGGGCTCCGCGTTCCTGGACGACTGGATGGCCGGCTACGACCGGCGCGCTCACTTCCACTGCCACCTTGCCTGGCACCAGGCGATGTTCGCGCTGCACGAGGGCCGCTACGCGCAGGCGCTCGCCCTCTTCGAGCGCGACATCCTGCCCGCGAGCAACCCGCGCTCCACCATGACCGACGGCACCGCGCTGCTCTGGCGCCTGCGGCTGGACGCGGCGACCAAGGACGCGCTGCCGTGGCGGACCCTCGCCGATATCGCGGGGCGCGTCTCGCGGCCCGGCTATCTCTTCGGCGAATGCCACGCCGCGCTGGCCTACGCGGCCTGCGGGGACCAGGCGGCGCTCGAGAAGATGATGGACGGTCTCCGGGCCCTCGATGCCAAGGGCAACCCGATCGCGGGCCAGGTCGTGTTGCCGATCGTGCAGGGCACGGCCGCGTTCGCGGCGGGCGACTTCGCGGGGGCGCTGGCCCACTTCGAGCCGGTGGAGCGGGAGATGCACCGCATCGGCGGGAGCCACGCCCAGTGGGAGCTCTTCGAGGAGACCATGGTGGCGTGCTATCTCGAGCTCGCGCGCCACGACGATGCCCTGCGCCTGGTGCGCCGGCGGCTCGCACGCCGCGCTTCGCCGCGGGATCAGAAGTGGCTCGCGCGCGCGACCGCCCACGGAGCGTAGCGCGGATGGCCAAGCTAACGCTCAAGGTGAACGGCACGACCCGCGAGGTCGAGTCGGACGATCCCGACATCCCGCTCCTCTATGTGCTGCGCGGCGATCTCGGGCTGACCGGCACCCACTTCGGCTGCGGACTCGCCCAGTGCGGCGCGTGCACCGTGCTCGTCAACGGCCGGGCGGTGCGCTCGTGCATCGCCCCGGCGCAATCGGTGGCCGGGCAGGACGTTGTCACGATCGAGGGCCTGGGCTCGCCCGAGCGGCCCGATCCGCTGCAGGCCGCGTTCATCGCCGAGCAGGCCGCGCAGTGCGGATACTGCACCGCGGGCATGGTCATGAGCGCGCGCGCCCTCCTCGGCCAGACGCCGCGGCCGAGCGAGAAGCAGGTGCGCGACGCGCTGGCCGGCAACCTGTGCCGTTGCGGCAGCCACGCGCGGGTGATCCGGGCGGTGCTCCGCGCTGCCGCCGCGAAGCCCGGGGCGCGGTCATGACCCCGGGCGTCTCCCGGCGGAGCTTCCTCGCCGCGGGCGGGGTGTTGATCGTGGGCCTGGGACTCGACGGGCTCGGCCGCGCCGGGGCGCAGTCCATCCCAGACGCGGACCGATTCCTCGGTAAGTCCGTGGCCCCCGACGCGGTGGATTCGTTCCTGGCCGTGCACCGTGACGGCTCGGCCACCATCTTCGTCGGCCGGGTGGATCTCGGCACGGGCGGCCGGATCGCGATGCGGCAGATCGCGGGCGAGGAGCTCGACATCCCGCTCGAGCGCATCGCGATGATCGAGGGCGACACCGCGCTCACGCCCAACCAGGGCGGGACCGGCGGCAGCTACGGCATCGCGCGTGGCGGATCGCAGCTCCGCCTGGCCGCCGCGACCGCGCGCCGGGGGCTCGTGGACCTGGCCGCGCAGCGCTTGGGACGGCCGGCGGGCGATCTCGAGGTGGCCGACGGCGTGGTCCGCGGCAAGGACGGCACCGGGTCGGTGAGCTATGGCGAGCTGATCGGCGATCGCGCGTTCAGCCTGAAGGTGGATCAGGCGGCGCCGCTCAAGTCCCACGAGCGCTTCCGGTTCATCGGCAAGTCGCTGCCCCGTCCGGATGTGCCCGCGAAGGTTACGGGGCACCATCGCTACCTCCAGGATCTGGTGCTCCCCAACATGCTCCACGCGCGGGTGATCCGCCCGCCCGCGTTCGGCGCCACGCTGGTCTCGGTGGACGAGTCGTCGCTCGCCGGCATCGCCGGCGCAAGGACGGTGCGGATGCAGAGCTTCCTCGCAGTGGTCGCGGAGCGCGAGTGGGACGCGCTCCGCGCGGCGCGCGCGCTCAAGACGCAGTGGGGCGCGGGCACCGGCCTGCCGGATCACGCCAAGGAGTTCGACGCGATGCGGACGAGCCGGGTCGTCCGCGACCAGGAGGTCGCCAGGAAGGGTGATCTCGCGGCATTGAGCGCGCCGCCCGCAGGGACGCGCACCCTCGCCGCCTCCTATCGCTGGCCGATGCAGACCCACGGCTCCATCGGGCCCTCGTGCGGCGTCGCCGACGTGCGGCCCGAGCGCGTCACGGTGTGGACCGCGTCGCAGAACGTGCACGGGCTGCAGAACACTTTCGCGCGCGTCCTCGGCGTCGAGCGCGACCGGGTGCGCGTCATCTACATGGACGGCGCGGGCTCGTACGGCGCCAACGGGGCCGACGACGCGGCGATGGAGGCGGCGCTGCTCTCGCGGGCGGTCGGCCGCCCGGTGCGCGTGCAGTGGACCCGGCAGGAGGAGCATGGACTCGATCCCAAGGGGCCCGCCCAGCTCCTGGACCTGCGCGCCGCGGTGGACAAGGACGGCGAGGTGGCCGCGTGGGAGACGCAGGCGTGGCTGCCCATCGCGACCGCCAACCTGCCCAACATCCCGCTGCTGTCCGTGGACGCGGCGGGCCTCCCGCAGACGCCCGGCCGCTCGACCGGCCTGATCTACCAGAACGTGGACCCGCCCTACGCGATGGCCAACCTGAACGCGGTGGTGCACTGGATCGAGGACGCGCCGCTCCGCACCTCGCCGCTCCGCGCGCCCGGCAAGATCGCCAACACCTTCGCGGTGGAGTCGTTCACCGACGAGATCGCCGCGCTGGCCCGCGTGGACCCGCTGGAGTTCCGGCTCCGCCGGCTCTCCAACCCGCGTGGACTCGAGGCGCTCCGGCGCGTCGCGGCGCGCATGGGCTGGCAGTCGCGGCCGTCGCCGAAGCCGGTGGACCGGCGGGCCGCGGTCCTGACCGGCCGCGGGCTCGCCTACGTGCACTACAAGCACGACGAGACCATCGTGGCGATGGGCATGGAGGTGGCGGTGGAGCGCGCCACCGGCCGGATCCGGGTGACGCGCGTGGTGGCGGCGCAGGATTGCGGGCTCATGATCAACCCCGACTGCGTACGGGCCCAGCTCGAGGGCAACATCCTCCAGACGCTGTCGCGCGCGCTGCACGAGGAGGTCGTCTACGATCGGGATCGGGTCACGTCGGTGGACTGGGCGTCCTACCCGATCCTCACGTTCCCCGAGGTGCCGAAGCTCGAGTTCGAGATGATCCAGCGGCTCGACCAGCCGCCGCTCGGGGCGGGGGAGGCGGCCGCCACGCCGGTGGGCGCGGCGCTCGCCAACGCGGTGTTCGACGCGACTGGGGTGCGGCTGCGCACGGTGCCATTCCGCGCCGAACGCGTGAAGGCCGCGCTGGCGGGGAGGTCATGATGGAAGTACGACGGCTGGGCCCCCAGATCGGCGCCGAGATTCTCGGCGTGGACGTCCGGACGCTCGACGACGCGGGCTTCGCCAGCATCTACCGGGCGTGGCTCGATCACAACGTTGCGGTGGTGCCGGGCCAGGAGCTCGAGCTCGACGACTTCGTGACCTACAGCCGCCGCTTCGGCCAGGTCGTGCCGCATCCGTCGAAGATGACGCGCCACCCGGAGCGCCCCGAGGTCACCCTGCTCGGCGTTAACAAGTTCGGCGCGGACGGCGCACTCGACCTGGCGATCTACCGCCGGGGCGCGGAGGGCTGGCACACCGACGGCGCCTATGATGAAGAGCCCTTCAAGGCGACGCAGCTCTACTCCCTGGCCGTGCCGAGCCGCGGCGGCGACACCCACTTCGCCAGCATGTACGCGGCCTACGACGCGCTGCCGCCGCGCCTGAAGGAGCGTCTCGACGGCCGCAAGGGCGCCTTCACCTACGGCGGCCGCCGGAAGGCCACTGCGCTGCTCGACCCGGAAGATCGCGACTGGACGCCGGTCTTCCACCCCATCATCCGCACGCATCCCGAGACCGGCCGCAAGGGCCTCTACTTCGACCCGGGCAAGATCCTCTACATCGACGGACTCGAGGCGGCGGAGAGCGACGCGTTGATCGACGAGCTGACCGAGCGCATGATCCGGCCCGAGGGCTGCTACACCCACCACTGGCGGAAGGGCGACATCGTGATCTGGGACAACCGCTGCTCGTATCACAAGGCGGCGGGCGACTATCCACCCGAGGAAGACCGGATCCACTGGCGCGTGTCGATCAAGGAGCGGACATGAACGTCGTCGCGAGAATGCTCACCCCGGAGCAGGACGGCATCCCCGGCTACCTGGCGCATCCGGAGGGACCCGGCCCGCGGCCGGGCGTCCTGATGGTCCACCACGCCCACGGGGTCACCGCAGACTACAAGATCGACGCCTATCGCCTCGCGTGCCTCGGCTTCAACGTGCTGGCGCCCGATCTCTTCAACATGTTCGGCATCGCGGGCACCACCCATATCGGCATGGGCGCGGACCTGCAGGCCAAGCACGGCGACGACGAGTTCCTGGGCAAGATGGACGAGGCCTGGCGCTATCTGATCGACCGGCTGCATACCGATCCGGCGCGCACCGGCTGCATCGGCCACTGCATGGGCGGGCGGCTGCTGATTCCCTTCGCGTCCGATCACCCGTCCGTGAAGGCGATCGTGCTGTACTACCCCTCGGTGCGGGACGAGCCGGAGACGTCGCACCGGCCGCGCCACGCCTTCCACCTGGCCAAGACGCTCCAGTGCGCCTCCCTGGTCTTCGCCGCCGGTCAGGACTACATCGCGACACCCGCCATCCAGGGCCCGCTCTGGCAGAGCTTCATCGCCAATGGCAAGCTCGTGGAGTGGCACTTCTTTTCCGACGCCAACCACGGCTTCCGCCACCCGGACAGCGCGGGCTTCCAGCCCTACTACGCGGACCTGACCTGGCCCCTGACCACGAGCTTCCTGCAGCGCACCGTCTGATCACACAGAGGAGATCGACATGAACGAGCCCAAGCAGAAGTTCAGCGCGAGCCTGGCCAAGGACGCGGTCTACCAGCCGGGCCTCCGCAGCTTCATGGAGTACCGCGACCTCGGCATCGCCGACGCGACCCACGGCAAGATGCGCGCCCACATCGTCCGCGTGAAGCAGGGCGGCGACACCCACGATCTGCACACCACCGGGCTGCACAAGCACGAGTGCGACTTCCAGATGTTCTACGTGCTCAAGGGCACGATCAAGTTCGTCTACGAGGGCCAGGGCGAGCGCACCTTCGGGCCCGGCGACTGCGTGCTGCAGCCCGCCGGCATCGTCCACAACGAGCTCGAGTGCACCGACGACCTGGAGATCCTGGAGATCTACTCGCCCGCGGTGCATCCAACGCTGAAGGTGGAGAAGATGCCCGAGGCTGCCGCCGCCGCTCACTAGTTCCTTTCCCCTCCCTCTCCCCTCAGGGGGAGAGGGCAGGGTGAGGGGGTAACCGACCAGACCGAGGCCAACCATGCGCAAGACCATCACCGGCACCGGCGGCATGCTCCTCCTCCAGACGCTCAAGGACGCGGGCGTGGAGTATCTCTTCACGAACCCGGGCTCCGCGGAGACCGGCCTCTTTGCCGCGATCGCCGAGGATGGAGATAACAGGCTGGTCGTCGGCAAGCACGAGGGCCTGGTCGCCGCGATGGCCGACGGCTACCACCGGGTCAGCGGCAAGGTCGGGGTGGTCATCGCGCACGTCATGGGCGGCTCCTACCAGCTCGCCGGGCAGCTCTTCAACGCGCAGGTGGCGGGCTCGTCCCTGCTGGTGATCGCGGGGGACTGGGCCTCGGAGCTGCAGGACTACCGCGGCCTCGCCCCGTTCCCCGGGCTGAGCCAGGCGGAGTCGATGCGGCCCATCACCAAGGAAGCGCGCTGCTCGTACCAGGTGCACACCAACCCGAAGGCGATCAGCGTGGCCACGATCCGCGCGCTACGCGAGGCCACCACGCCGCCGACCGGGCCCGTGTACCTCTCGATCAGCGCGGAGCTGCTGCACACGGAAGGGCTCGAGGCGACGGTCGGCGAGGGCGCTCAGTACCAGATCGAGCGGCCGGGGCCGGCGCGGGCGCAGACGGTGGCGGCGATCGCCAAGCGGCTGGGCGAGGCGCAGTGCCCGGTGCTGATGTTCGGCGACGACGTGTGGCGGGAAGGCGCGCAGCAGGAGGCGGTGCGGCTGGCCGAGGCGCTGGAGGCGCCGGTGTTCGCGAGCCGGCAGATCTTCCCGAACTTCCCGACGCGGCACCCGCTCTTCTGCGGCAACTATCCGGTGTCCAAGGACTTCGAGAAGGCGACCGGGCTCAAGCCGGACCTGATCTTCCTGGTGGGCTGCCAGGGCGTGCACGGCAGCGTGAACGAGCCGGTCATCATGCAGATCGGGCCCAACCCGCTCCTGATGGGCCGACACTACCCGCTGGACCTGGCCGCGCAGTGCGAGACGACCGAGACCCTGAAGGCCATCACCCTGGCGCTCGGGCGCGTGCACGGCGCCGACAAGGCGGCGGCGTGGGCCACCCAGCGCGCGAAGGTGCGCACGTACGCCGCGATGCTGATCGAGCGGGAAGAGAACCTGGTGCGCGAGCACGAGCACGACTCGCCGGTGCACCCCGCGGTGCTGGAGGCGCAGCTCGCCTCCGTGCTGCCGAGGAACACGGTGATGGTGCAGGAGAGCTCGACCGCGCGGACCTCGCTGATGGCCTTCGGCCACGGCGGCATGGACTGGACGCGCAGCGGCGGCGGCTCGCTCGGCTTCGGGGTGGGCGCGGCCATCGGCGCGAAGATCGCGGCGGGACGTGATCGGCCGGTCGTCCTGCATCTCGGCGACGGGGCGCTCGGCTACAGCGCCTCCGGCTTCTGGACGATGGCGCGCTACAACACCGCGATCCTCACGATCGTGTCGAACAACGAGAGCTACCAGATCGTGCGGCACAACTGGGCCAAGGAGATGCCCGACAGCAAGATGATCCGCGAAGGCAAGTACCCGGGCCTCTGGCTCAGCGCCCCCGCCACCGACCACGTGGCGCTGGCCCGCTCGCAGGGCGTGGATGGCGAGGCGGTCACCACCGTGAAGGAGCTGGAGCCCGCGCTCCGCCGCGGCATGGACAAGATCACGCGCGAGAATCGGCCGTACCTGATCGACGTGTCGGTGCAGCGCGAGGGCATCGGCGCCGAATCCACCTGGTATCAGGACTGGCAGCTCTAGCCATGGCCGACAATCAGGCTCTGCCGCTGGCGCGCTACTCGGTGCTCGACCTCACGCGGGCGCGGGCGGGCCCCACCTGCGTCCGGCAGCTCGTGGACTGGGGTGCCCGCGCGATCAAGATCGAGATGCCCGGGGGCCGCTCGGGCGACGGGATGGGCGGCAACCGCCACGGGTTCGACTTCCAGAACCTGCACCGCAACAAGCAGGCGATGACGCTCAACCTGCGCGAGCCCGAGGGCGTGGCCATCTTCAAGCGGCTGGCCAAGGACGTCGACATCGTGGTCGAGAACTACCGGCCGGACGTCAAGCGGCGGCTCGGCATCGACTACGAGAGCCTGCGCGCGATCAATCCGCGGCTGATCTACGGCTCGATCTCCGGCTTCGGCCAGAGCGGGCCCTATCGCGACCGGCCCGGGGTGGATCAGATCGCGCAGGGGATGGGCGGCCTCATGTCGATCACCGGCCTGCCCGGGCAGGGGCCGGTACGCGTGGGCATTCCGATCGCCGACCTGTGCTCCGGCATCCTCCTCGCCCAGGGCATCCTGGTGGCGCTGATCGAGCGGGAGACGACCGGCCAGGGGAAGTGGGTGCACACCTCGCTGCTCGAGGCGATGCTCTCCATGCTGGACTTCCAGGCCTCCCGCTGGCTGATGAGCGGCGAGGTCGCCCCCCAGGCCGGCAACAACCACCCGACCGGCATTCCCACCGGCGTCTTCGAGACCAAGGACGGCCACGTCAACATCGCGGCCTCCGGCGACGAGCTCTACGAGCGCTTCTGCAAGGCCATCGCGCGACCGGATCTGCGCACCGACGCGCGGTTCGCCACCTCGAACGCGCGGTCGAAGAATCGCGACGTGCTGATGGAGGTGCTGATGCCGGTGACCCGGCAGAAGTCGAGCGCGGAGTGGGTGGAGATCATGAACGCGGCCGGCGTGCCGTGCGGGCCGATCTATCGGATCGACGAGGCCTTCGCCGATCCGCAGGTGCGGCATCTCGAGATGGCGCAGCCGGTGCACTCGCCGGAGCTCGGCGACCTTACCATCCTCGGCCACCCGGTGTCGCACGGGGCGCAGCGGCAGCCTATTCGTGCGCCGGCGCCGGAGCTTGGGCAGGACAATGAGGCGATCTTGTCCTCGATCGGCTACTCGTCCGACCAGATCGCGGACCTCGCCAAGCGCGGGATTATCTGATGACGACGGTGGGCCGGGGCGCCGGGGGGCGGGGGGTGGTCTCTGACCACGTCTCGCTGTCCTTCGTTCAGGGTGGGAGTAGTTCCCAACCTGGGTGGTTGGAGGACTTTGTTCGGTTGGCAGGAACGGGTCACCCGACCCACCCCCGCCCCCCGGCGCCCCGGCCCACCTCGCGCGCGGTTCTTCCATGACTGCGCCTCTCGGGGCGCTCGAGCAGGTCTGGACTGTCGCTGGCGGTGATCCCTCGGCGCTCGAGCGGGTGAGCATCGTTGGCGATGATCCGATGTTGCCGACCGATATCCGGATCGGGACGGCGGCGGCTGGGGTGATCGCGGCGACTGGGCTTGCGGCGAGCGAGATCTGGCGGCTGCGGACCGGGCGGGCGCAGTCGGTGGCGGTGGATGTGCGGGCGGCGATCGCGGCGTTTCGCAGCGAGCGGTACCTTCGCGTGAACGGTGGGCCTGCGCCTGACGGGCGCAGTCCGCTGTTCGGGTTCTATCCCACTGCGGATGGGCGGTGGATCCAGATCCATGCGAATTTGCCGCACCACCACGCGGGGCACGTGCGCTTCATGGGGTGCGAGGAGACGCGGGAGTCGATGGCCGCGGCGGTCCTCAAATGGAAGGCGCAGGATCTCGAGGACGCGTTGAACGGGGCGGGGTTGCCCGCGGGTATGGTGCGCCCCAAGGACGAGTGGCTCGCGCATCCGCACGCGTGCGCGGTGGCCGGGCTGCCGCTGCTCGAGATCGTCCGCATCGGCGACTCGGCGCCCGAGCCGTTCGCCGCCGGCGGGGACCGGCCGCTCGCCGGCGTGCGCGTGCTCGACCTCACGCGCGTCATCGCGGGCCCCGAGGGCGGACGCACGCTCGCCTCGCACGGGGCGGACGTGCTCCTGGTGGGGAGCCCCCACCTGCCGAGCCTGCCGTCGCACGTCATCGACTTCGGCCTCGGCAAGCGCAACGCCACGCTCGATCTTCGCCAGGCCGGGGACGCCGACCGGCTGCGCGCGCTGATCGCGCGGGCCGACGTCTTCTCCCAGTCCTACCGCCCCGGGGCGCTCGCCCGGCTCGGCTTCGCCCCGGAGGACGTCGCGCGCCTGCGGCCCGGGATCGTCTTCGTCACGCTCTCCGCCTATGGCCACGCGGGGCCGTGGCGCGAGCGGCGCGGCTTCGAGACGCTGATCCAGTCGGTGAGCGGCCTCGCCCACGAGCATGGCTTCGGCGGCGGGCTCGACCGGCCGCTCCATCTCCCCGCCCAGGTCGTGGATCACGCCACCGGGTACCTGGCCGCGCTCGGCGCGCTCATGGCCCTGGCGCGCCGCGCTCGCGAAGGCGGGAGCTATCTCGTGCGCGTCTCGCTCGTGCAGACCGGACGCTGGGTCGATGGGCTCGGGCGCGTGGTCGGCCGCCACGTGGCCGACCAGACCCCGGCCGACGTCGGAGACCTGCTCGCGGCGTGCGAGAGCGCGTTCGGCCAGATCACCCACGTGACGCCGACCGCGCGCCTGTCCGAGACCCCCCCGTTCTGGGCGAGCCCGCCGGTTCCGGCGGGGACGCACGAGGCGGGCTGGCCCGCGTGAGGGGCCTGGGCCTCGGCCCGGGCGCGCTGGCGCTCGTGCTCGGGCTCGTCGCGGTCGCCGGCGCGGCCGAGACGTCGACCACGTTCGACTTCGTCACGTTCGACGGCATCGACTACGTCCGCTGGATCGACGAGCCCGGCCGCGAGCTGACCCGGGCCGACCTGGGCGCCGAGTTCGCGGCCGTCGGCTGCTCCATCGGGGAGGACCCCCGGACCTGCTCGTACGGCGTCGACGCGGGCGCGGCGTTCCTGCCTGCGGGTACCCGGATGTACGCGGTGCGCGGCTACGCGACCGACTTCCGCCTCGCCGCGGCTTGGCGGGATCACCTCTTCCTCTACCAGGCCTGGCGCAATCCGCGGGCCAGGATCGGCGGCGATCTCTTCGACGTCGCGGGCCGCGTGCGTGCCATCGACGTGCGGCGCCGCGACGGGCCGCGCTCGCCCAGGGAGGCGACGAGTCCCGCGCCGATCGCGGCGCCCCGCGACGTCGAGGAGCTCGCCCAGATGATCCTCCGCGGGGCGGTGCGCCGGCCCACCCCCCACGCCAGCGGCGAGCCCGAGTACTGGCTCACGATCTGGCTCGCCGACGGCACCACGCTGGGCCGCCCCTACTTCGCCGACACCGGCGAGCTGATGGGAGGCCTGGCGGTGCCGCCCGAGTTCCGGGCGATCCTCGATCGCTACCTGCCAAACTGACGCGCGCGCGTCACCAGAACACCCAGGAGCTGCGCATCGAGTGCTTCTTCCCGATGGACGAGGCGACCGCCCAGCTCTTGCGAAGCTGGTCGTGACCCGCTTCACTCCGCGGCGGGGCGCCACTCCACCGCGCCGAAGCGCGTGTGGCCGAGGAAGTTGTAGGAGATCGTGACGGTCTGCACCGACTGGTGCCGGTCGCGCAGGTCGGGGGCGCCGGTGTTGCGGCTCGAGACCAGATACTGGATGCCCAGGGCGTGCGGCCCGAAGACGCGCACCGTGAGCCCCACGCTACCGCGCAGGATCACGTCCTGGCTGAAGTGGCTGGTATCCACCCCGGTCTCCCGGTTCGAGCTGGTCCCGGCCACGTAGTACTGGCGGCCGGTGGCCTCCACCATCGCGCGGTCCCCGAAGATCAGGCGGGCGCCCAGGAGCGTCAGCGGCGTCAGGCCGTAGTGATAGTCGCGCTCGGCCCGGTCGCCGACGGTGCCCGCGGCGCCCAGGCCCAGTCCGGCGAGCGCGGTGCCCTGCAGCGCGACGTGCCGGGTGACCCACCACTGGAACACGGTGCCCAGCGATATCGCGGTGCTCGACACCCGGAAGACCTGCGGCGAGAAGTAGTCGTAGTTGCCGAAGACGCCCCAGACGCCGCGGAAATCGTCGCCCAGGTCGTAGCTCCGCCCGCCGAGGAGCCCGCGGATCGACACGTTCTCGATCGCGTCGGTGATGTCGCCCGCGTTGGGGACCGCGGTGAACTCGAAGTGGAAGTAGTCGAAGGGACGCTTGTACTGGTAGCCGGGCTTGCCCGGGAGTCCGTAGGTGATCGAGTAGTCCGCGGCGCCCTCCTGCCGCTTCACGTCTTTGCTGGTGTCGTTGTTCACCTCGTTGGTCAGCGTGGCGCCGAGCCGGAGGCGGATGAAGATCTCCGGGTTCCGGCTCGGGAAGACCGCGTCGAACCGGTCGCCGAAGGCGAGACGATTGAACCCGGTGGGCGGGGAGAGGATCGCGGCGCCGAGCTCCCGCCAGAAGCCGGGATTCTCGCCGCCGCCTTCCAGCAGCAGGCTGGCCATCCGGAAGGCGGCCTCTCCGAGGAACGCTCCGCCGATCGCGGTGTTGACGTGGTCATTGAGCGCGGGCGGCGAGGTCTCCCCGGCGATCTCCCACAGCACGCTGCCGCCCAGGCTGTAGGCCAGCGAGCGCCAGAAGTCGAGGCCCGCGGAGCGTGCGAAGCCGAAGTAGATATTGCCCTGGTAGGGATGGCCGAGCTGGTTGATGCTGAACGGGTCCCGGTCGATGACCAGCGGCTCCCGGAGGTTCCTCCAGATCGAGTGCCCGTCGCTCCCGTACTCCTTCGAATCGATCAGGTGCCGGTTCACCTGGTTGAGGCCGGTGAGGAATCCGCCGATCTCGAGCGCGGGAATGACGTAGCTCTTGCCCTCGCCGGTCTCCCACGAGAGGGGCTCGGCGGCCGCGCCCGGGCGCGGGGCGGCCAGCGCGAGGGCGAGGCCGGCGATCAGGACGGCGCGGCGCACGTCAGCCGCCCGGCGCGACGGGGACCTTCGGGCGCCACTCGAGCCACTCCGCCTGCGGCTTGTCGTGCAGCAGGAACAGCGTTCCGTCCTTCGCCGGGGGCGCGTCGTCCGGGGTGGCGAAGGCGATCCCGCCTGCCACCAGCGTCCGCAGCGACTCGATGTTGATCTCGAGGCCGCGGAAGAGTCCGAAGCTCGCATCCACTCCGCTGACCGTCCAGAAGCGGGAGCCGACGCGCACCAGCCGCTCGTAGCGCTGGGCGATGAAGATCTGCACCTGCGCCGCCGTCGCGTCCGGGCTCAGGTCGGTCGCGGTCACCGAGCCCACCTCGATCCCGCGGTAGTGCACCGGCGAACCCGGCCGGATCGAGGCGAGCTGCGTGGTGGCGAGCGTGACCTTGAGCCCGGGCTGGCCCAGCGTGGGCGAGGCCCGCTCGAGGCCGGTGAAGTCCGCCTTTGCCTTGCCGGTGCCCGGGAGCACCTGGATGTACGAGCCGGAGATCACCGTGCTCAGACCGCGCACGGTCCCGAAGCCGACCTCGGGCCGCACGATCCAGAACAGCGAGCCCTCCCGGGCCAGCGAGGCGGCCGAGCGGCGCAGCCGCGTCGTCACCAGGACGTGCTCGCGGTTCCGGCTCAGCTCGATCTCGGTGACCTCGCCGACCGGGACCCCGCGGTAGCGCAGCTCGGTCTGGCCGGCCTTGACCCCGCTGCCGTCGCGAAAGCGGATCGTGATCGTCGAGCCGAACTCCTGGAAGCGGCTCACGATCAGGTACCCCGCGACGATCGCGGCGACCAGTGGGACCACCCAGACGATGGCCAGCCGCCACCGCTGCGGGGCGACCCGTGCCGATGGGAGGGGCTCGGCCAGCTCGGGCTCGCCGGGCGAGGCCGTCATGGCCGCGGGACCCGCTCCACCCAGATCAGGCGGGGATCGAAGCTGCTCGAGGCCAGGATGGTGAGCACCACCATCGCGGTGAACGCCAGGAGGCCGGGGCCGGGGAACACCGTCGCCAGCTCCCCCAGCTTGACCAGGGCCACCAGGATCGCGAGCAGGAACACGTCGAGCATCGCCCAGGGGCCGACCACGTCGATGACCCGGTAGACCCACGTCCTCGCCGCACGCCCGCGCGCCGACCCGAGCGCCGCCGTGACGACCAGGAAGAAAAGACCGACCAGCTTCAGGAACGGGATCAGCAGGCTGGCCAGGAAGACGACCACCGCCACCAGGATCTCGCCGTGCTCGAACAGGCTCCGGCAGCCGTCCCAGACGGTGCTCTGCGAGTACACCCCGTACAGATTCATCTGGAGAATCGGGTAGATGTTGGCAGGGACGTACAGGGCGAGCGCGGCCAGCGAGAAGGCGGCGGTCCGGGCCAGGCTGTTCGGCTTGTGGCGCGCCAACCGCACCCCGCAGCGGGCGCACTCGGCGACGAGGCCCGGGCCCAGCTCCCCGAGGCGCTGCAAGAGCCCACAGGTCTCGCACGCGATGACGGTGTTCGATGGGGGGTTCAAGGACCCTATTGTGCCTGAGTTGCGGGCTTTCATGCCCTTGACAATCGCGCGCGGACGTTCAAGAGTCTCGATCCATGACTCGCTCACGACCTGCCTCCCACCTTGTCCTGGCGGGGGCGATCCTCTGCGCCGTGCTGGGCCCGACCGCGGCATCCCGCGCGGCCGCGGCGCCGGAAGGCACGCTCACGATCGCGATGCACTTCAGCCCGGTCACGCGGTGGCTCGATCCCGCCGATGGCGAGAGCACGATCACGCCCTTCTTTCTGCTCTACGTGCTCCACGACGGGCTGGTCAAGCCGATGCCGGGCGTGGGCTCGGGGCCGAGCCTGGCCCAGTCGTGGGCGATGGCGAAGGACATGCTCTCCGCCGAGTTCGTGCTGCGCCCTGCGAAGTTCCACAACGGCGAGCCGGTCACCGCGGAGGACGTGAAGTTCTCGTTCGAGCGCTACCGGGGCGGTGCGGCCAAGGTGCTCAAGGACGCGGTCAAGGAGATCCAGACGCCCGCGCCGAACCGGGTGCGGTTCGTGTTCAAGCAGCCGTGGCCCGACTTCGGCGCCTTCTACGGCACCTTCGTGGCGAGCGCGGGCTGGGTGGTGCCGAAGAAGTACTTCGAGAGCGTCGGCGAGGAAGGTTTCCGCAAGGCGCCGGTGGGCGCGGGTCCGTACAAGTTCGTGAGCTTCAACCCGGGCGTGGAGCTGGTCGTCGAAGCCTTCGACGGCTACTGGCGGAAGCCACCATCCATAAAGAGGATAGTGTTCCGCAGCCTGCCCGACGAGACCACTCGCGCCGCGGCCCTCAAGAGCGGCGAGGTGGACCTCGCCATGCTGCTGACCGGGCCGATCGCGCAGGATATCAAGCGCACACCGGGCATGCGCCTGGCCGCGCCGCTGCTCGGGATCTTCTGGCTCGACTTCCCGGACCAGTGGGATCCCAAGTCCCCCTGGGCCGACAAGCGGGTGCGGCTGGCCGCGAGCCTCGCGCTCGACCGGCAGGCCCTGAACGAGGCGGAGACCCTCGGCCTCTCGCGTCCCGTCGGCAACACCGTCCCTCGCGAGTTCGAGTTCGCGCTCCCCTTCGAGCCGCACCCCCACGATCCGGCGCGGGCGAAAAAGCTCCTGGCCGAGGCGGGCTACGCGAGCGGCTTCGACGGGGGCGAGCTGACCCCGTTCCCGCCCTACAACTCGATGGGCGAGACCATCCAGGGGTGGCTGCAGGCGGTGGGCATCCGCACCCGCGTGCGCAGCATGGAGCGCGGCGCCTTCATGACGTCGTGGCGCGAGAAGAAGCTCAAGGGCGTGGTGCTGACCGTCAGCGGCGTCTCCGGCAACGCGGCGACCCGACTGGAGTCGTTCGTCACGAAGAACGGCGCTTTTTCCTACGGAGCTCTACCGGATGTCGACGACCTCTTCCGCCGCCAGGCCGGCGAGCTGGACCGGAAGAAGCGCGAGGCGATCCTGCACCAGATCCAGCGCATCCTGAACGAGCAGGTCACCCAGGCTCCGGTCTATCACCTGGGGTTCCCGATCGGCGTGGGGCCGCGCGTGGACGACATCATGGCCACCGCGATTCCGGGCTTCTACATGTCTCCCTACGAGGACCTCAAGCTCCGGGCCCGCTGACGAATCCCCCGTCGTTGAGGTATCATGTCGGGCGGTGCACAGAGACCCTGCCCAGAAGAGGTGAGACCACACTGATGCGATACGAAGCACCGGAGTCACTGGACGGAGCGGTAGCCCTGCTGGCGGGAGCCCAGGGCGAGGCGCGAGTGCTGGCCGGGGGGACGGATCTCCTGGTGCAGATGAGGGCCGACGTCGTCACCCCCGATCTCATCGTGGATATCAAGAAGATCAAGGAAACGCGCACGGTCACCGAGGAGAAGGGGGGCTGGCGCATCGGGGCCGCGGTGACGGGCGCCGAGCTCAAGGACCATACCCGGCTCAAGCAGGCGTGGCCCGGGGTGGTGGAGGCGGCCAACCTCATCGGCTCCACCCAGGTGCAGGGCCGGGCCACGATGGGCGGCAACCTCTGCAACGGCTCGCCGGCCGCCGACAGCGTGCCCGCGCTGATCGCGGCGGGGGCGGTGGCCACCCTCGTCGGGCCCAAGGGCCGGCGGGACCTGCCGGTCGAGGACGTCATGCTCGGGCCTCGCAAGCTCGCGCTGACCAAGGGCGAGATCGTCGTATCCTTCTTATTGCCTCCCCGGCCGGCCCGCTCCAGCGATGCCTATCTGCGCTTCATCCCGCGCACGGAGATGGACATCGCGGTGGTGGGGGCGGGGGTCAGCCTGAGCCTCGACGCGGGCGGGACCATCACCGCGGCGCGGGTCAGCCTGGGCGCGGTGGCGGCCCGGGTCCTCCTGGTGGCGGAGGCGGCCCAGGCCATCATCGGAAGCCGGCTCGACAAGCCCGCGCAGGATCGGCTCGAGGCGGCGGCGCGGGCGGCCTGCCGGCCGATCGACGACAAGCGAGGCACCATCGAATTCCGTACCGACGTGGCGGCCGTGCTGACCCGGCGGACCGCCCTGATCGCGCTGGACCGAGCGAGGGCGAACTGATGGCCAAGCATCACATCCAGGCAACCGTGAATGGCGACCCGGCCGAGTTCCTGTGCGAGACGGAGGACACGCTGCTCGACGTGCTCCGCGACACGCTGGATTTGACCGGGAGCAAGGAAGGCTGCTCCTCCGGCGACTGCGGAGCGTGCAGCGTGATGCTGGACGGCCGGTTGGTCTGCTCCTGCCTCGTGCTGGGCTGCGAGGTGAGCGGCCGGAAGATCGAGACCATCGAGGGGCTGGCCAAGGGTGAGTCGCTGCATCCGCTGCAGCGCCGCTTTCTGGAGGCGGCCGCGCTCCAGTGCGGCATCTGCACGCCGGGCTTCCTGGTTGCGTCGAAGGCGCTGCTCGAGAAGAACCCGAATCCCAGCGAGCACGAGGTCCGGTTCTGGCTGGCCGGTAACCTCTGCCGGTGCACCGGGTATGACAAGATCGTGACCGCGGTGATGGACACGGCCGCGGCGATGAGAAAGGGATAAAGATGGCCGAGACCAACGGACATACGAACGGGAAGCACTACGTCGGCACCCGCACCGTCCGCCCGGACGGGGTGGACAAGGTCACCGGGCGGGCGCGCTTCGGCGCCGACTTCAACCTGCCCGGCCAGCTCATTGGCCGCGTGCTGCGCAGCCCGCACGCGCACGCCCGCATCATCTCGATCGACACGTCCAAGGCCGAGGCGCTGCCCGGCGTGAAGGCGGTCATCACCCGGGCCGACTTCGGGGACCAGCCGTCGGAGTTCATCCCGGCCGGCGAGATGATGATGAACTACAAGGACGTGGTGCGGAACGTGATGGCCCGCGAGAAGGTCCTCTACGAGGGCCACCCGGTGGCCGCGGTCGCCGCCACCTCCACCGCCGTCGCCCGGGCCGCGATCAAGCTCATCGAGGTCAAGTACGAGATCCTGCCCCACGTCATCGACGTGGTCGAGGCCATGAAGCCGGGCGCTCCGCTGCTCCACGACGATCTCTTCACGGTCGGCGTCGAGCCCAAGCCGGACAAGCCCTCGAACATCGCCAAGCGCATCGAGATCAAGGTGGGCGACGTCGAGGCCGGCTTCAAGAAGGCCGACGTGATCATCGAGCGGCTGTTCAAGACCGCGCCGGTGCACCAGGGCTACATCGAGCCGCACGCCGCGCTGGCCACCGTGTCCGAGGACGGCTCCACCGAGCTCTGGACGACCACGCAGGGCCACTACATCGTGCGGGCCCACTGCGCGCGGCTGCTCGGCCTCGACATCGGCAAGGTCCGCGTCACCGCCACCGAGATCGGCGGCGGCTTCGGCGGCAAGACGGTGGTCTACCTCGAGCCGCTCGCCATCGCGCTGTCCCGCAAGGCCAAGCGCCCGGTGAAGATGGTCATGTCGCGCGAGGAGGTGTTCAAGGCCAGCGGGCCGACCTCCGGCGCCACCGTGTGGGTCAAGA
>Ga0207689_10002117_pt1 | contig 18668 bp, 16 predicted proteins | sample KBSMisM52_FD_184312 | JGI IMG/M metagenome (GOLD analysis project Ga0207689, IMG submission 184312) | Miscanthus rhizosphere microbial communities from Kellogg Biological Station, Michigan, USA - KBS Miscanthus M5-2 (SPAdes) (version 2) | ecosystem: Host-associated > Plants > Roots >... | reverse complement strand
TAGTTGGTCTGCCCAGGATTCCCCGTCTCTCCGGATACCGAAGTAACGTTGATTATGCGGCCATCGCGGGCCCTCATCATATCTCGCACGACTAGGCGACACAGACGAAAGACCGCCTTCAGGTTCGTATCCATGATCTCGTCCCACTCGGAGTCTTTCATCCGCATCAACAAATTGTCGCGCGTGATTCCGGCGTTGTTGACGAGAATGCCGATGGCACCCTGCTCGGCTTGGACCGTCTCGACCATACGTTGCATCTGCGGCTCGTCGACCACATTCAAAACATAGCCGTTACCCTTGATTCCTTCCTGTGCGAGGAATTCGCCGATCGACCGGGCACCGTTTTCCGTCGTAGCGGTCCCGGCCACAGCAGCGCCCTGGCGTCCAAGTTCCAGCGCAATGGCCTTGCCTATGCCACGGCTCGCGCCGGTAACCAAGGCGACTTTGCCATCCAATGATTTCATACTCGTGATTTCATCCTTGCATCACATCGAGATCAACGTTCTGAGGCTAGCTGGGCAATTTGCGCGGCATCCTTGAGTGCGACAGCTTCGACCTCCGTCGAGATGCGTCGGTTCAGACCGGTGAGCACGCCACCGGGGCCACATTCGATGATAGTAGTTGCGCCGCGTCGAGCCAACTCCTGGACGCACTCGACCCAGCGCACTGGCCGGTAGAGCTGCCGAACGAGGGCGTCGCGGATCTCGGCTGCATTGCCGGGGGCAGCAACGTCGACGTTATTGACTGCGGGAAGTCTCGGGGCATGCAAAGGGATCGTAGCAAGCGTCTGCCCCAATTGCTGGGCGGCGCCGCGCATCAAGCTGCAATGCGAAGGCGCACTCATGGGGAGGGCCACCGCGCGTTTGGCGCCCTTCGCCCTCGCAAGCTCCATGCCGCGAGCGACAGCGTCGCGGTTTCCAGCGATGACGACCTGGTTCGGCGCGTTGAAGTTAGCCGCTTCGAGCACTTGGCCTTGTGCAGATTCGGCGCATACCGCGCGAACAGCCTCGTCATCCAAGCCAAGAATGGCGGCAATGCCGCCTACCCCTTCAGGCACAGCCTGCTGCATCAGCTGCGCGCGCAGTCGCACCAGCGGAAGTGCATCACGAAAATCCAGCGCGCCGCTTGCGACCAACGCCGTGTATTCGCCCAGGCTATGCCCAGCAACGGCGACCGGTTCCGTTCCGCCCGCCTCCTTCCAGGCTTGCAGGAGCGCGAAGCCGGCGGTGAGCATTATCGGCTGTGTGTTGACTGTCTGATTGAGTTCCTCTGCGGGTCCCTCGGTGACGAGTGTCCACAAGTCCTGTCCGAGAATCTCGCTCGCCTCGCTGAACGTGGCGCGAACCGCGGGCAGCGTCTCGTATGCAGTCATCATCCCGATTGACTGGGAGCCCTGGCCCGGGAATACCAGCGCGAATTTTGTCATGAGCCGCTCCGAATCAGGTCCAGCTGAGTAGGCAAGCGCCCCAGGCGAAGCCGCCCCCAACGGCCTCGAGCACAACGTGCTGGCCCGGACGGATTCGACCGTCGCGAACCGCCTCATCCAGCGCGAGCGGAATCGAGGCGGCCGAGGTGTTGGCATGCCGTTCGACCGTCACAACCACGCGCTCCATCGGCAGGCCGAGGCGACGTGCGGTGGCTTCGATGATACGTAGATTGGCCTGATGTGGGATCAACCAGTCTATGGCGCTCTTGTCGAGATTGCCCGCTTGCAGCACTTCCTCGACCACCTCACTCAGCACTTTCACAGCAAATTTGAACACGGCATTACCCTCCATTGTAACGAAGGGCTTCCCACGGACCCCGCCGTGGCAGACCTGACCTGGCACCGACAGAATGCCGCTATAGCTGCCATCGGCATGCAGTCTGCTGGCGATCACGCCAGGCGTGTCACCGGCTGCAAGGACCACGGCCCCTGCGCCGTCGCCGAATAATACGCAAGTGGAGCGATCAGACCAATCCAGAATGCGCGAATATACTTCAGCGCCGACCACTAGTGCGTAGCGACACTGGCCCGAACGGATGAACAGATCGGCCGTGCTCAGAGCATAGATAAATCCGCTGCAGACGGCTTGGACATCGAATGCTGGGGCACCGTGCACACCTAACTTGGCCTGCAGGATGCAGGCGGTACTGGGGAAGATCATGTCGGCAGTCGTAGTCGCCACGATGATCAGCCCCAGCTGCTCGGATGATATGCCCGCTGCGGCGATGGCTCTACGCGCAGCTTCGAAGCCAAGATCGCTTGCCAACTGGTCGTCCGCTGCGATATGACGCTGGCGGATACCTGTGCGCGTGACGATCCAATCGTCGGAGGTGTCTACCGTGCTCTCGAGGTCGCGGTTGGTCAGGACCTTCTCGGGGAGATAGCTGCCTGTGCCGATGATCCGCGAGAACATGTCAGACCGCGCGCTGGACTTTCTCGGCCGGTTCGTCCAGCGGCGGCAGATGCTCGCTGATGCGCTGGAGGATGCCGCTGTGAGCCTCTTCCCACGCGCGATGAACCGCCACTTCGAACGCGAGCTTGTCGGCGGAGCCGTGGCTCTTCACCACGATCCCTCGCAAGCCCAGCAAACTGGCACCGTTGAGCCTTCTCGGGTCGACCCGCCTCTTAAAGCCATTTATCACGGGCAGGGACAGCAGCCCGACCAGCTTGGTGAAGGGACTGCGATGAAACTCCTCGTTCAGATAGGCAGCGAGCATACGCGCCAAACCCTCCGAGGATTTCAGAAAGACGTTGCCGACAAAGCCGTCGCAGACTACGACATCCGTCGTACCTCTATAGATGTCATACCCCTCGACGTTGCCGTAGTAGTTGAGCCCACTGGCTTTGAGCAGTTCGCCGGCCTGCTTTACGACTTCGTTGCCCTTGATGTCCTCTTCGCCGATGTTGAGCAGGCCAACACTGGGGCGGTCCGTCTTCTCCACTACGGAGAACAGAGCCGAACCCATGACGCCGAACTGCAACAGATGCAGTGGCGTACAGTCCACGTTAGCGCCAAGATCAAGCACGCATGACCGGCCACGCATCGTCGGCACCATCGAAGCAATGGCGGGTCGCTCGACCCCCGGGAGCATCTTGAGGACGAATCGCGAGATTGCCATGAGCGCACCCGTATTGCCGGCACTTACGCAGGCATCAGCCTCTCGGTTCTTGACCAGATCGACCGCAATGCGCATGGAAGACTCGCGCTTGCTGCGTAGTGCCACCGCAGGTGGATCGTCCATGCCCACTACTTCGTTGGCATGTCGGATGAGAATGCCAGGATGATCCTCGAGCGCGACGGCACGAAGCTGCTCGCGAACTTCCTCTTCCCGGCCCACCAGCAGGATGCGCGTATCAGGCCGCTGCTGCAGAAAGCTCGCGGCCGCCGGCACGGTGACGTGCGGGCCATGATCTCCACCCATGCAATCCAAAGCGATCGTGATGCCCATCAGGCAGACGCCTTTCGCGGGAGAATCTGGAGGTTCCCGCGCGAGATCCTGCAAGGATGCACGGCGTTCCGCTCGCCGATGTGGTGGGTCACCCTGTTGGCGCAGCCGATGAGTGCGCGGCGCCCGAGCTCAGTCTTCCCGCGTCTTTACGACCTTCTTGCCGCGGTAGTATCCACCTGGGCTGATGTGATGCCGCAAATGTACCTCGCCCGAGCCCGGCTCGATGGCAATCGGAGGATTGCTCAGGGCGTCATGCGCGCGGCGCATGTTACGCCGGGAAGCGGACTTCTTGTTCTGTTGAACGGCCATAGAATCTTTGCTCCTGTCCTAGTATCCCGGTCCTTATGTCCCGGTCAGTGTGTCCCAGTCCTTCAATACTGTCTTTCGGTGCTGTATCTGGATTTCGGACAACCGGATTCCAGTATATCGACCTCAATCCTGCGATGAGGAGGTCATTGTTTCAGTTTCGCCAATACGGCAAAAGCGGAGGGTTGGCTCTCTCCATCACTTGCTACTTCGACCGGGACATGGCACTCCCCCTCCACATGTCTTGGCGCTATTGGCAATCCAAGCATGATCTCTTCTTCTAGCGTCGCATGCAGGTCGAGATGGGGTGTGGCCGGAATTATGTCGACCAAATCGTCTTCGTCGTCCCGTGGTCCGAATTCATCGATCCCATTCAACAGCACGAGATCTCGCTCTAATAGCAAGTCGTATTGCAACCGCTCCAGACAACGCTCACAGCGCAAGTTTACGCTGCCGGTAATTCTGATCGCGATAGCTGGACCGCCCCGACCCGTAACGTAACCACGCACGACATAGCGAATATCACCGTTCAGGTCAAACAACTGCGCGGCGACGCGCGGCATCTGAGCTGGAGAGAACGCGCCACTAAGCTCAGTAGCTTCCCGTGCGAATTTCGCTGTGTCGATACTCAACTGCCCGAACATAAACCGCGCATGGTAATATTTTTGCTTCGCCCTGTCAAAACGTTACGTCAGCCTCCGCGGAATCGCGATCCGGCTCCAGAAGACGCAAGCGTTGCCATTCCCTCGTCTCATGCTGCTACTCGCTTCGACCTCAGTTTACCGCCGGGAACTACTCGCGCGGTTGGGCCTGCCGTTTGAAGTATTTTCGCCGATGGTAGACGAAACGCCACTGCTGGCCGAGGCGCCACAATCAACTGCATTGCGGCTGGCGGAGGCCAAAGCCAGGGCAGGTGCCAGCGCTCTCCCCGGGGCGCTCGTGATCGGGTCCGATCAGGTCGCAGAAGTGGATGGAGAGAGGCTCGACAAGCCCGGGGAGCATTCGCGCGCAGTACAGCAGCTCACACTTCTGAGCGGCCGTTCGGCGATGTTTCACACCGCAGTGGTGCTGCTTAACACACAGACTGGAGCAATTCGGAAACAACTCGTGCCAACGCGTGTGTATTTTCGGCCGCTCAACTCGCGGCAAATCGAGGCCTATCTGCGCAGAGAACGACCCTACGACTGCGCAGGAAGCGCAAAGTCCGAAGGATTGGGCATCGCTCTGATTCGTAGTATCGAGGGATCGGATCCTACTGCATTGATCGGCCTGCCGTTGATCGCCCTGACGGAAATGCTGTCTGCCGAGGGAGTCAATATTGTCTGAAGGGCCCGATATTGTCTAAAGAGACGGGACCGTCGCAGGTCGGTGCGCTCTACCTCGTGCCGACCCTCCTCGGGCCTACCCTCGGGTCTACCCTCTTAGCAACAAGCTTGCCGCAGGCGGTGGTGGGGCTGGTGCATGAGTTGGATGGCTTCATTGCAGAGAACGCGAAGAGCGCGCGCCAGTTCTTGAAGGCTGTCGACCACCCTGTTCCTCTGCGCGACGTCTCAATAGTCGAGTTGAACGAACACACGCCGATCTCTGCGTTTCCGGAGTTGCTGGCGCCTGTCTACGCGGGCAAGCGAATCGGGTTGCTGTCCGAGGCGGGCTGCCCCGCTGTCGCCGATCCCGGCGCCGGCCTCGTAGCGCTCGCACACCGAGAAGGTTTGCGAGTGGTGCCGCTGGTTGGCCCCTCGTCGTTGCTCTTGGCGCTCATGGCTTCTGGATTGAACGGACAGAACTTCTGCTTCCATGGCTACCTGCCAACCGAGCGAGACGCACGCGCGGGTGCAATCCGACGTGTAGAGGCCGAATCGCTTGCGAGCGGCGCGTGCCAACTCTTTATCGAGGCGCCCTACCGGAACAATCAACTGCTGGCCGCCTTGCTGGAGACATGCATGCCCGCGACAAGCTTGTGCCTGGCTACAGAATTGACCTTACCCGGAGAATCAGTGCGTACGCAACGAATCGACGCGTGGCGCAGCACGCCAATGGATATCGACCGCAGACCAACGGTGTTCCTGCTGCAGGCGGTACCGAAAGACCGCTAGTGTCATCAGCGCAGGTGCGGTGCCCCCGTATTCGATCCCACCAATGTCTCGGCCATGGTCGCCCCGAAGCGGCGTGCAAACCGCTCGGCGATATTCTCGTGCGGAGTGAAGTCGACGATCGTATCCGCCTTGATTACTTCGCGAGCAACGTAGTCGACGCTTCCCAATGCATCTGCCAGACCCAGCTCTATGCTTCTCTGGCCGGTCCACATCAGCCCACTGAATAATTCAGGAGATTCCTTCAACCGCTCACCGCGTCCTTGCTTCACCACGTCGATGAATTGTCGATGGATCTCGTTCAGCATCTTCAACGCATACTCGCGTTGTGCCGGATTCAGCGGCGAGAACGGGTCGAGGAACCCCTTGTTGTTTCCCGCGGTCAACAAGCGCCGCTCCACACCGAGCTTGTCCATGGTGCCGGTAAACCCGAAACCATCCATGAGCACGCCGATGGATCCGACGATACTGGCCTGGTCTACGAAGATGCGATCTCCAGCCACTGCTATGTAGTACCCGCCGGAAGCGCAGATGTCGTCCACCACGACATACAGCGGCACTTTGGGATGCAGACCACGCAGGCGCCGGATCTCTTGATTGATCTGGCCTGCCTGGACAGGACTGCCGCCCGGGCTGTTGATGCGCACGATTACGCCGACCGTATTGGTGTCCTTGAACGCCTGCTGCAAACCGGTGTTGATACGATCGGCACTGGCTTCGCTGTCGGCGGAGATCACTCCGTTGATCTCGACCATCGCGGTATGACGTCCCGAGGAGGCCTTGTCTTTGCCGCCCAACCACCCGAGTGCCAGAAACAGCAGGCTGAAGAGATAGATGAAGGTTAGGATCTTGAAGAAGATGCTCCACCGGCGGCCGCGTCTCTGCTCTTCCGCTGCGGAGCGCACCAAGCGCTCGAGCACCTGACGTTCCCACTGCATACCGGCGCTGGTCGTCGCATTCTGCGACGGACTTGCTGGTTCGCTACCCGATGAATCGCTATTCAATTAGATAAACCTTGCCGTCCGACTCCGCGACCGTCAATGCAACGAGCCCGCGCCCGCTGCAGGGGCCACCGGCGCAGCGGCCGGAGTCCGGATAGTAGGCCGCGCCATGCGTGGAACACACCAAGTATACCTTGCTCATGTCGAAGAAATCCCCTTCGACCCAGTCCAGCTCAATCGGGACGTGTGCACAACGATTGAGGAACGCATGTACGACACCTCGAAAACGGATCGCAAAGGCCGGCTCCTGTCGTCCATATCGCTCCACTGTGAAGCGAATGCCTGTTCCCTTCTCGACGAGGTCGATGGTTTGGCAGATCAGGCGTTGGCGTTCAGCCATTCCATCGCTTCGGCGAAAGTGAATACACAGGCCGCAGGCTCCAGTGGGCGCAGTTTTTCCTCCGGATGCGCACCATAAGCCACTGCCAACGCTGGCACGCGTGCGGCTCGGGCCATTTCGAGATCGTGTGAAGTGTCGCCGATCATGAGAGTGCGATCAGGGCGGGTGCCCAGTGTATCCATCAATACTTCCAGCATCTGCGGATGCGGTTTTGGCAAGCCCTCGTCGGCGCACCGGGACGCGTGGAAATACGGCCGTAGCCTGGAGTCGTTCAGCGCGCGATCCAAACCGCGACGACTCTTGCCGGTTGCCACCCCGAGCAGGAAACCGGCGCTGCGCAATTGTTCGATACCTTCGCGTACGCCCGAGAACAACTTTACCGTGTGATCGCCTGCACGGAAATGATGACCGTAGCGCTCGGCAAGTCGAGGATACTCGGCGGGCGCTAACCCGGGCAAAAGGTAAGTCAAAGCATCGTGCATACCGAGCCCGATTATATGCCGGGCATCGTCTGCACTTGGTACGGGAAGTTCCAGATCCCGGCAAGCGGCTTGTATAGAGTCGACGATATGCTGCGCCGAGTCCACGATCGTTCCGTCCCAGTCGAATACCAACAGATCGAAGCGCGTCCCCATCAGGCTCTCCGCGGGATGGGAGCTGTCACGGCGGCCTCGCCAAGACCAGACAGAAACTGGCTGAGTTCCTCGGGCAGATTCGCTTCCATGGTGATGGCCTGTGCGGTGCCAGGATGCTCGAATTGGATCCGTGCAGCGTGCAAGAACATCCGCTTCAGGCCGCGACGAGCCAAGGTCTTGTTGAGTGCGAAGTCTCCGTACTTGTCGTCCCCGGCGATTGGAAAACCTAGATGGGCCAGATGCACGCGGATCTGATGGGTTCGCCCCGTCTTAAGTTCAGCCTCGAGCAAAGAGAAGTCCGGCAGCGTCCGCAACAGCGTAAACACGGTATGAGAATCCAGACCTCCCTCGTCCACACTCACGCGACGTTCACCGGATGCTGTGACGAACTTCGTCAGCGACAGCTTCACCGCCTGGCGGGCATTGCGCCATTTTCCGGAGACGAGCACGGCGTACCACTTGCCGATGCTGCCTGCGCGAATCTGCTCATGCAAAGCGACTAGCGCCGTGCGCTTCTTAGCAAGCAGGAGGACGCCTGAGGTGTCCCGATCGAGACGATGTACCAATTCGAGGAAACGCAGTTCTGGGCGCTCTAGTCGAAGTTGCTCTATAACCCCGCGGCTGATTCCACTGCCGCCGTGAGCAGCTACGCCGGCCGGTTTGTTCAGCACCAGCAGCCAGTCATCTTCTAACAGAACGTGTTTCGACAGGCTCGGTGCCACAGGTCGGCCGGTCTGGTCGGATGCAGGTCGTTCCGCCGTCCGAATGGGCGGAACCCGTAGCCGATCACCGGCCTGCAAACGGTAAGTTGCATCGATCCGGCGACTATTAACGCGCACCTGCCCGGTTCGCAGGATCTGGTAGACGTGGCTCTTGGGGACTCCTTTCAAGAGGCGAAACAGGTAGTTATCTACCCGCTGCCCAGCCATGTCTGCGTCGATCTCCAGGTTCGAAGCAGCCTCCCGGCTCGGTTCTAGCTCTTTCCTTAACCTATTCATTTTGCTTATACTCTTGGTTGGGCAGCACGTTCACCGATGTGTGCGTGCGCCACGGAGACCGACTCAGGCCCATTTGGCGGGCGGCTCCCAGGTTCGTGACCTGAGAAATCATGACGGGTTAACCTCGCTGACCCGAACCAACTAGCGATCTACACCTGCATAACGCGCTCAAGACTGAGCAGTGGTTTTCCCCTCCTGAGGCAAGCCTCAGGACTGGCAAGGTAAACGCCCAAGAAAACTGTTCGAGATCTCAATTATGATCGCCGCACCAGCCGAATAGTACCCAACCGGGAGGCGCAAGGAGCGCCTGATGTTTGCCCTGCCCGCGAGTTTGAGCGCGGGGGTACAAATAATGAAACGCATGTTGTTTAACGCGACCCAAGCCGAAGAGCTGAGGGTCGCAATAGTAGACGGTCAAAAACTAATTGACCTGGATATTGAAACCGCCGGCAAGGAACAACGTAAAGGAAATATCTATAAGGGTCTGATCACCCGCGTCGAACCAAGTCTTGAAGCCGCCTTCGTAGATTACGGAGCAGAACGGCACGGCTTCCTCCCATTCAAAGAGGTAAGTCGCACCTTCTTCCTATCCGACGTAGACCCGGCCCGCGCGCGCATCCAGGATGTGATGCGCGAGGGGCAGGAGTTGATCGTGCAAGTCGACAAAGACGAGCGCGGCAACAAGGGCGCGGCGCTCACCACTTTTATCAGCCTCGCAGGCCGCTACCTCGTCCTGATGCCGAACAACCCCCGAGGTGGGGGCGTGTCCCGACGCGTCGAGGGTGAGGAACGCAACGAATTGCGCGATCTCATCCAGGCGCTCGAAGTGCCGCAGGGCATGAGCATCATCGGCCGCACAGCCGGGCTGGGGCGCTCCTTGGAAGAACTGCAGTGGGATCTTAGCTATCTGCTGCAACTCTGGCGCGCGATCGAAACTGCATCCAAGCAGCAGGGCGGCGCGTTCCTGATCTATCAGGAATCCAGCCTGGTCATCCGTGCGATCCGCGATTATTTCCATCAGGAAATCGGTGAACTTCTGATCGACACTGACGGCATTTACGAGCAGGCCAGGCAGTTCATGGCGCACGTGATGCCCGCCAACGTCAATCGAGTCAAGCTGTATACCGACGACGTTCCCCTGTTTTCGCGGTTCCAGATCGAACATCAAATCGAGACCGCCTACTCCCGGCAGGTCGCCCTGCCCTCCGGTGGCGCCGTAGTCATCGACCACACCGAAGCGATGGTGGCGGTCGACGTGAACTCGGCCCGTGCCACGCGTGGCGCGGACATCGAAGAGACGGCGCTGCGCACCAATCTGGAGGCGGCAGATGAGATCGCGCGGCAGCTGCGGCTGCGTGATCTCGGCGGACTGGTCGTGATCGATTTCATCGACATGGAGAACAGTCGCAACCAGCGAGAAGTAGAGAACCGACTGAGAGACGCGCTGCGTTACGACCGGGCGCGCGTTCAGATGGGCAAGATCTCCCGCTTCGGCCTGATGGAACTGTCACGCCAACGGCTACAGACCTCTCTGGGCGAGACCAGCCATATGACCTGTCCGCGATGTCACGGCACCGGGCATATCCGCAGCGTGGAATCTTCCGCTTTGCACATCCTGCGGATCCTGCAGGAGGAGGCCATGAAGGAAAACACCGCCGCCTTGCACGCGCAGGTCCCGGTGGATGTGGCGACCTTTCTGCTGAACGAGAAACGCTCCGAGTTTCATGCCATCGAACAGCGCCTGAAGGTCAACGTCATCCTCATCCCGAATATCAACCTCGAAACGCCCAACTACACGCTCGCGCGTCTGCGGCATGACGAGTTGAATCAGATGGAGCCTTTGCCGTCCAGCTATCGCATGGTCGAGCAGCCGGCGGAAGCCGAGAAAGCCGCAGTTCCTGGCGCCGAGCCCAAACCTGCGAAACCGCAAGCTGCAGTCCAAGGAATTACCCCTGGGCAACCTGCGCCTGCGCCGGTCGCGCCGGTGACACCGCCCAAAGCGTCGATTCTGCAGAAAATCTTCGGTTGGCTTACGCGCAAGCCGGAGGAGCAGCCCACTCCGACAAGAACCAAACCACGCGATACGCGCCGTCCACCACGCGATCGCGAGGGCGGTGGACGCGGCGGTCGGCGCGACGAAGCGCAAGGGCAAAATCGACGCCCGGGCCAGAGCGATCAGGGCAGATCCGGTCAACAGCAACCACGCCGAGGAGACAGGCCTGAAAGAGGCGAGCGCGGGGGGCAGCGTCCTCAAGGGCAGCGAAACGAAGCGCAGACGCAAGCCGAGGGCCGTGCTTCGAATGGCGAACGCCCTGAGAGGACGGAACGGCCCGAACGTGGAGAACGTCCCGAGAGAGGTGCTCGCCCAGACCGAGGGGAGCGAATCGAGCGTGGCGACCGGCCTGAACGCTATGAACGTTCTGAGCGAAGCGAGCGCCCGGAACGGCCGAGTGGTGAGCGTCCAGAGCGACCCAGCATGGAGGGGGCTGGACAGGAAGGCGGCGGCGAAGGCCGGGGTCGGCGGCGGCGTGGTCGACGCGATCGTGGCGGATCAGATCGCGGTGGTTCGGATCGGGCTGAAGGCCAGGGGCAACCACGGGCACAGCCGTCTCGACAACCCGCGGTGCAATCGCAGGAAGAGTTCAGCGATGTGACGATCCAGGAGGCTAGTCCTTCAGCGCCTGTCGTCCGCGAGGAAAACCCTGCGCTCGAATCGGTTGCGCAGCTCGCATCCACGCATGCGGTCGAATCGGTAACGGAAGCCATAGCGGAAGCTGCACCGGTGGAGACGGCAACCCCGATAGCCCCAATACCGGTTGTCACACCATCGGCGGCTGTCTTCTCCACCGTCGAACCAGCGGCAGCCCGAGTATCTCAGTCCGTCGACGCGCCCGAGCCGCCAGCGATTGACACCGTTCGCGTAAAAGCCGCACCGAAGCCCTTCGAGCTACCGCCCGATTTGGTACAGGTAGAGACGAGTCAATACGTACCGCCTCCAGCACACGAGGATTCTGGGGATGCTACTCAACCGCGTCGGCGGCGGGCCACTCCGGAACCTGTGACGGAGAACCAGCCACTGGTGCAGGTGGAAACGCGCTCCTCGCCTCAGGAGTAGTACTAACCCACTCGGTAAATCGAGTGTGGCCGTTGGACTAACCGCGTCGGTTCGCGCGCTTGACTTTGGGCGCAAGTGCCGGCGCGGATGGTGCGTTTGGCTCGGTGCTTTCGATTCCAAACAGGCGTACCTTCAGCAAACGCAGTTGGTCTCGGGCTTGCGCGGCCTGCTCGAACTCGAGATTGCGCGCATGCTCGAGCATCGCCTTTTCGACGCGACGTATTTCACGTGAGAGGTCCGTTTCACTCATAGCAGCGTAACCCGCTTCGGCCTGAGCGGCGCGCAGTTCCTTGTATGCCGCCTTCTGATCGTAGACGCCATCGATAATATCTTTGATGCGTTTGGTAACGCCGATCGGCGTAATGCCCTGGCCGGTATTGAAGGCGACCTGTTTAGCGCGGCGTCGATCCGTCTCGCCGATGGCGCGGCGCATGGAGTCGGTCATTGCGTCCGCGTACAGGATCGCAGTGCCGTTGATGTGGCGAGCAGCGCGGCCGATGGTCTGAATCAGCGAACGCTCGGAGCGCAAGAAGCCCTCCTTGTCCGCATCCAGGATCGCCACCAGCGACACCTCGGGAATATCCAGGCCCTCGCGCAGAAGGTTTATCCCCACCAACACGTCGAATATCCCCAGGCGAAGGTCACGGATAATTTCTACTCGCTCAACTGTCTCGATATCCGAGTGCAGATAACGCACTTTCACCCCATGTTCGGCGAGGTAGTCCGTTAGATCCTCTGCCATGCGCTTGGTGAGCGTCGTGACGAGGACGCGCTCGCCCTGCTTTACGCGCGCGCCGATCTCCGAGAGAAGATCATCGACCTGTGTACTGGCCGGGCGTACGATCAAGTCTGGATCCACCAGTCCGGTCGGGCGCACAACCTGCTCGACGACTTGTCCCTGATGCTGGCGTTCGTATTCAGCCGGTGTAGCGGAGACGAATACTGTCTGCGGCATCATGCGTTCGAATTCTTCAAAGGTCAGCGGCCGATTGTCGAGCGCGGAAGGAAGACGGAAACCATAGTCCACCAAGTTTTCCTTGCGCGCACGATCGCCTTTGTACATGCCGCCGACCTGCGGGATGGTCACGTGGCTCTCGTCGATAATCATCAGGGAATTCTGCGGCAGGTAGTCGATAAGCGTCGGTGGCGGCTCGCCCGGCTGTCGGCCGGACAAGTGACGCGAGTAATTCTCGATCCCTTTGCAGAACCCTAGTTCGGCTAGCATCTCCAGATCGAAGCGTGTTCGCTGCTCGATGCGCTGCGCCTCGAGCAGCTTGCCCGATTTCTGGAATGCATCGATGCGCTCGCGCAATTCCACCTTGATCGCTTCGATCGCTCGAAGCGTCGTTCCGCGCGGCGTTACGTAGTGGCTGGAAGGATAGACGGTGTAGCGAGGGACGGTTCGAATGGCATGGCCGGTCAGCGGATCGAATAGCACGAGCTGCTCGACCTCGTCATCCAGCAAACTCAGGCGTAGGGCGACTTCCGAATTTTCCGCTGGGAAAATGTCGAGGACGTCGCCACGGACGCGGAATGTCCCGCGGCGGAATTCCAGCTCATTGCGCTCGTACTGCATCTCTGCCAGCCGCCGTATGACATCGCGCTGGCCGATCTTCTCGTTCTCCCGCAGATGCAGGATCATGCTGTGATAATCGACCGGATCGCCGATACCGTAGATGCAGGAGACCGTGGCGACGATTACAGTATCAGGCCGCTCCAGCAGGGACTTGGTCGCGGACAGGCGCATCTGCTCGATGTGTTCGTTGATACTCGAATCCTTCTCGATATACAGATCGCGCGAAGGTACATAGGCCTCGGGCTGATAATAGTCGTAGTAGGAAACGAAATACTCCACCGCGTTCTCGGGGAAGAATTCGCGCATTTCCGAGTAGAGCTGTGCCGCCAACGTCTTGTTTGGAGCGATTACGATGGCCGGCCGTCCCATCCGCGCGATGACATTGGCCATCGTAAAAGTCTTGCCCGAACCCGTTACGCCCAGCAACGTTTGATAAGACAGCCCGTCGCCCAGACCCTCCACCAGCTTTTCGATCGCCTCGGGCTGATCGCCGGCCGGCTCGAACGGTTGATGGAGTTGAAACGGGCTACCTGGGAAGGTAAGGACTTGTGATGGAACCGCGGTACTCAGAGCAAGAGAAGTTGCTGCCATACATGTCCCTCATGCAGCGGTAGAACCACACGCCGCAATTTGTAATTGTCCCATAGGTGCTCTGCTGCTGCCAGCGTCCCGCGCGCGAGGTGATGAGAGTAAAATAGCCGCCTCGTTTCGCAAACAACGCAAATAAATCAACATGAGCACATCCGTCCTGGCGGGCGTCGAGATGGCCCCGCGTGATCCGATCCTGGGGATTACCGAGGCCTTCAATGCAGATTCCAATCCAAACAAAGTCAATCTTGGCGTCGGGGTCTATTACGACGACTCCGGCAAAATCCCGCTGCTTGACTGCGTGCGGCGGGCTGAGCGACAGTTGCTGGAGAAATCTCCGCCCCGGGGTTATTTGCCTATAGATGGGCTTCCAGAATACGACCGTGCTGTGCAGACCCTGGTATTTGGTGAGGCCAGCGTGGCACGCAAGGAAAACCGCATCGTCACAGTGCAGGCGCTTGGCGGTACAGGTGGCTTGAAGGTTGGCGCGGACTTCCTGCGACTCGTCGACGGCAAAGCGGAAGTCTGGATCAGCAATCCAAGTTGGGAGAATCATCGGGCACTATTCGAGAATGCCGGATTTGTCGTCAGAAACTATCCGTACTATGACGCAGCGACGCACGGCGTGGACTTTGCGGGCATGCTCGCCAGTCTCAAAGCTATGCCCTCTGGTGCGATCGTCGTACTGCACGCGTGCTGTCACAACCCTACTGGCGTCGACTTGACCATGGCTCAATGGGGTGAAGTCATCAATGCCGTCAAAGCTGGCGGGTTGGTTCCTTTCCTCGATATTGCCTATCAGGGATTCGGCGATGGAGTCGAGGCTGACGCTGCACCCGTGCGTCGGTTTGCCGAGGCCGGCATACCGATGTTCGTTTCGAATTCGTTCTCCAAGTCGTTCTCTCTATACGGAGAGCGGATCGGGGCACTCAGTGTAGTTGCCGCTAGTACTGAAGAGGCGGCGCGCGTGCTCAGTCAACTCAAACGGCTGGTTCGCACCAATTACTCGAACCCGCCGACTCACGGTGGAAAGATCGTGGCAAGCGTCCTGACAACACCCGAGTTGCTATCGATGTGGCAGCAAGAACTCGGGCAGATGCGCAACCGTATCCTTACGACCAGGGAGCAACTGGTGGAAAAGGTTCATGCACGCGCACCTGGCGCCGCATTGGGCTTCGTGGCGAAGCAACGCGGAATGTTCTCGTATTCCGGGCTGTCGAAGGAGGCGGTAGGGCGCTTGCGTCAGGAGTATTCAATCTATGCGCTCGATTCGGGACGTATATGCGTGGCCGCGATAAATTCACGCAACATAGGATACGTAGCCGACGCGATAGCCAGAGTGATGAGCTGAGCCCTTTCCTGGCGTTCGGCCACCAGTGATTGTTGCTCGGAGTGCAGTGGCGCGACACGCCATCCGCTGGTAGAATGCCGCTCTCCCAAATTGCGACCCAGGCATAGGCTGGGACGACAATTCCCCGATAGCTCAGTCGGTAGAGCGACGGACTGTTAATCCGCAGGTCCCTGGTTCGAGCCCAGGTCGGGGAGCCAACAGCTATTCCCGAAGACTCCCTTCACGGCGCCGATAAAAGAGCCCGAGCACGCGTGAAAGCCTTGATGGCAAGGGATGTCATCCGCACCTAGTATCGTCTGCGTTGCACCAACCCTGGCCCATGCACTATCCTGCGCGGGCATCCTGACCAGTATTATGTCCGTAACTATCAAGACAGCCGAAGAAACCGAGAAGATGCGCATAGCTGGCCGCCTGGCCAGTGAAGTGCTCGACTACATTGGGCCGTTCGTCAAAGCTGGGGCGACCACGGAGGAGTTGGACGCCCTATGCCACGACTATATGGTCACGATCCAGGGAACCATCCCGGCGCCCCTCAACTATCAACCGCCGGGCTACCCGCCCTACCCCAAGTCTGTCTGCACATCGGTGAATCAAGTGGTCTGCCACGGCGTGCCTGGCAGCAAACGTTTGAAGGCGGGCGACATAGTCAACATCGATGTCACCGTGATCAAAGATGGGTTTCACGGCGATACGAGCCGCATGTTCTTCGTTGGGGAGCCCTCTATTCAAGCGCGCCGACTGGTCGATATCACCTATGAGTGCATGTGGCTGGGCATTCAAGCGATCCGCCCTGGTGCCACTCTGGGGGATGTCGGCTATGCGATTCAGACCCACGCGGAACAACACGGCTTCAGCGTAGTGCGAGAGTTTTGTGGCCACGGCATCGGTCGGCGGTTTCACGAAGAGCCGCAGGTGTTGCACTATGGGCGGCCGCGGACAGGCTTGAAATTGCAACCTGGGATGACATTCACGGTAGAGCCAATGATCAACGCTGGAAAGGCAGGTATCCGCCAGTTGGCCGACGGTTGGACCATCGTCACCAAGGATCACAGTCTTTCGGCGCAGTGGGAGCATACGGTTTTGTCGACCGAATCCGGTTTCGAGGTGCTGACCGTCTCGGACGGCTCACCAGCCCCTGCGTCGATTGCGCTCTGAGCCCGCCGTGGCATCGGCCACTTCGCCGCAGGAATCCATTTCGCTCGGGCGACTTGAACCGCAACTGGCGCGCTGTCGCACGGTTCTGCTGGAGGGACGCGCAGCCCTGGAGGCTGCTTATCGCGAGCGCGCCGATCCGAGGGCGCAGCTCAAGCGTCTTTCCGCCCTTGTGGACCAGGTGGTCCGCACCGTCTGGCGCGATTGCGCAATGCCGGGCAGCCTCGCTCTGCTGGCGGTAGGAGGCTACGGGCGAGCCGCGTTGTTCCCCTACTCTGACGTAGACGTGCTCGTGCTGTTGCCGGACGAGATGAACGACGATGACCGCGAGAAAGCCTCCGACCTTGTCAGTCGGCTTTGGGATGTCGGACTGGAGTTGGGTCACAGCGCGCGTTCGATCGACGAGTGCATCGCTGAGGGGGCACAGGACATTACGGTTCAGACGAACCTGATCGAGGCGCGCTGGATAGTGGGCAGCACGCATCTGTATCAGCGCTTCAGCCAGGCCATCCAGCAAGCGCTGGATCCGAAAGCCTTCTTCGAAGCTAAGGTGCTCGAACAACAGCAGCGTCACAATCGCTTCAACGATACTGCGAACAACCTAGAGCCCAACGTAAAAGAGAGTCCGGGCGGTTTGCGCGACCTTACTAATATCCTGTGGATCGGCACGGCCACTGGGATTGGCCGCAGCTTCCGGGACTTTGCTGAACACCGCATCATCACACCGGAGGAAGCTGGACAGATCGGGCGCCATGCGCGCGTCCTGCAGGACTTGCGCATCCGGCTGCATTACCAGGCGCGCCGCCGGGAAGACCGCCTAGTGTTCGACCTGCAGACTCCGCTTGCTTTGCAGATGGGCTTCCAGGACACGCCGGCCAAGCGCGCAGGCGAACAGCTCATGCAGCGCTACTACCGAACCGCCCGTGCTGTCACCCTGCTGAACGAAATCATCCTGCAGAACATGCGCACCATCGTATTCCCGGTGGCTGTGGACCGACCGCGTCAGCTCGACGACCGCTTCGAGGTGCGCCATGAACTGCTCGAGGTAGTGGATGAAAGCATATTTGAACGCGAGCCGCGTACCATCTTGGAGATCTTCGAGGTGCTGCAGCGCCATCCCGAGCTGAAAGGCGTTGGAGCTGCGACATTGCGGGGGCTATGGAGATCCACCCGGCGCATCGATGCGAATTTCCGTCTGGACCCAGCCAATCGCGCGCGCTTCATCAGCATGTTCCGCTACGGCTCGGGCCTTACCCATGCGTTGAGGCGCATGAACCGATACGACGTGCTGGGGCGCTATCTCCCGCCTTTTGGCCGCATTGTCGGGCAGATGCAGCATGACTTGTTTCATGTCTACACGGTGGACGCCCACATCCTCATGGTCGTGCGCAACTTGCGCCGGTTCGCGATCGCGGAGATGTCGCACGAGTATCCGCTGTGCAGCCGGTTGATGAGCGAGTTCGTGCGGCCCGAAGTGCTCTATCTGGCGGGCCTCTTTCATGACATCGCCAAGGGACGCGGCGGGGATCATTCCGCGCTCGGGATGCGTGATGCGCAGCGGTTCTGTGCCAATCACGGCGTACCCGCCGAGGACACGGCGCTGGTGGTCTGGCTGGTCGAGCATCATTTGACGATGTCCGCAGTGGCGCAGAAAAAGGATCTCTCCGATGCAGACGTCATTGCAGACTTTGCTCGTCTGGTGGGCGACGAGCGGCGCCTGACCGCGCTCTATCTGCTGCCGGTAGCCGACATTCGCGGCACCAGCCCGAAGGTTTGGAATGCGTGGAAAGCCAAGCTGCTGGAGGATCTGTTCTGGTCTGCGCGCCGTTACTTGTCGGGCGACACCGATCCCGCCGGCAGCCGCCTGCAGAGCCGCCAGAAGCTCGCACTGGAGAAACTGCGTCTGTATGCCTTGCCCGAAGGCGCGCACACGAAGCTGTGGGCGAAGCTCGACACCAACTACTTTCTACGGCATGACGCGCGCGAAATCGCCTGGCATACGCGCCTGTTGCATGCCCGGGTCGATACGACGGTACCCGTGGTGCGGGCCGGATCATGGACGATCTCGGCGCCGTCGGTTC
>Ga0207689_10002116_pt1 | contig 18671 bp, 18 predicted proteins | sample KBSMisM52_FD_184312 | JGI IMG/M metagenome (GOLD analysis project Ga0207689, IMG submission 184312) | Miscanthus rhizosphere microbial communities from Kellogg Biological Station, Michigan, USA - KBS Miscanthus M5-2 (SPAdes) (version 2) | ecosystem: Host-associated > Plants > Roots >... | reverse complement strand
TGAGCAGGATGAAGTGCTTGCGATATTCAACCCGTTCGGAACTCCGACAGCCACCGCTACTCAAAAATACCTCAACGCCAAAAAGGTGCCGCAGCTATTTGCGGGCACTGGTAGTGCGCGGTTCAACGATCCAGCTTTCCCATGGAGCAGTTCGGTCCTTCCCGGCTACGTCACGGAAGGGGCCATATTGGGCAAATATGTCGCCGAAAAAATTAAAACCGCAAAAGTCGCGATTCTGTATCAGAATGATGATTACGGTAAGGATTATGCAAAGGGATTCAAGGAGGCGGTTGCGTCGTCTCCCGGCATCCAGATCGTGAAAGAGGCGGCCTACGAGGTCGCAGAGCCGACGATCGACTCTCAGATTACTCAACTCGCGGCGTCGGAAGCCGATGTCCTGCTGAACGCCAGCTCGGGCAGGGCGGCAGTCCAATCGATCCGCACGATCTCGAACCTGAAATGGAAACCGCTTCACCTTTTGAACGGCAGATGGGCCGATATCGATGCGGTGTTCAAGCCGGTCGGAATGGAAAAGGCGGTCGGCATTATCTCGACTCAGTACGTCAAGTCACTCTACGATTCGACGTGGGACGCAGATCCCACCGTAATCGAATACAAGGAGTTCATGAAGAAGTATCGTCCTGGCGCAAATCCGGCTTCCGCGCTGAATGTGCAGGGCTATCTGTTCGCTCAACTTCTGCATCATATCCTGCGCGAGGCTGGCAACAACCTGACCCGGGACAACATCAATTTCGTCGCCTCGAATCTTCGACATCTGGACTTCGGCCTCCTGCTTCCGGGCGTGAAGATAAATACATCACCTACCCAAAAGCATCTAATCGTAGATCAGATACTGACGCGCTTCGACGGGGAACGGTTCATGCCGATCGAATGAACGGCGTGGCGCCCGACGCTCCGGCTGCGAGCTGGATGTCGGTTCTCACGCTGCGCGACTTCGGCCGTCTCCCGGCCGGACCAAGGGCTCGCCTTGGCGAGTCCTTTCGACTTGGCCCGGTATGAATGCATACCGGGCCTTTTTTCCTCAATCGCTCGAAAGCGCTAGTCCACATACGAAGGATCATACAGATGGCAGCCGCCCTCGAAACGAAATACGTCTTCACCATCACCGCCCATGTCGGCGAGGCAACCTCGGCCGGCGACATCGGTGGCGGCGTCCGCCGGATCGTTCCCATATTAGGCGGCGAGGTGAGGGGTGAGATCAATGGCAAGTTCTGCGCTGCCGGCGCCGACTTCCAGATCATCCGGCCCAACGAACTGATGGACATAGAAGCCAGATACGCCCTTGAGACAGACGATGGCGCCGTGGTTTATGTGGAAAACAGAGGCATCCGCTTCGGTCCTGTTGAGTTGTTGCAAAAGCTGAATCGCGGCGAACCGGTCGATCCCAGGCTGATATACTGTCGTACTGTTCCGAAGTTCGAGACCGGGCATGAAAAATATCGCTGGCTGATGCAGCACATCTTCATCGCCTCCGTTGCCCGCCACGGCGACCGCGTGGTGATTGACGTGCATCAGGTGCTGTGAGTTTTTCACGGCACCGCCTGCGAAAAGCGGCCATTCTCTCATCGCCGACGCGGGATGTTCATCGGGGGCGTTTGGAGTCAAGCGTCTCAACCAAGACCTGGATCTGCGATTTTTCTCATCCAGCCGTGCTCGGAAGCTCCCCGCGATTATCGTGACCACGATCTCGTTGCGCCGTCGCTTAAAAATACCCTACAAGTATCTCCGGGCCTTCGGGGCGCGAGAGGAAAACGGTTGTGGGATCCAGCAGCAAGAAACAGAAGGTGCGTCCGTCCGCTGCCCGGCCCAACAAGCAATCAAAACGGGCGGTGGCGAAGCATGAAGCGGAACCTGACGCGATAACTCTCAGTTCTCGGGACAGTCTGCTACAGACGGCAGTCGAGTTGTTCGCGAAAAAAGGCTTCGACGGCGTGTCGACCGGAGATATAGCGGCCGCTGCAGGGTTTTCACAGGCCATCATACACTACCATTTCGGGTCTAAAGATCAGTTGTGGAAGGACGCCATGACTTATCTGATGCACGACCTCGATAAGCGATTTCCGTTGGATCTTCAGGAATTGCGCGACCTCAAGCCGATAGATCAGCTCCGCGTCGTCGTGCGGAGGTTCATCGCCATGTCGGCATATAAGACCGAGGTTTCGAGCATTCTGGTGCTGGAATCGATCGCGGACAGCGAGAGGCTGGAGTGGCTTGTGCGCAGGCATTTCCAAAAAAGGATCGATGTGCTCGAGAATATCGTGAAGGCTGCGGTAGCCACGGGTGTCGCGAAGGAGTTGCCTCCCTTCCTGGTTACTCAGGGAATGCTTCTTTCATCCTCGTTCATCTTCTGCCTGGCCCCACTGATAAGGCTCGCGCACGGGGTGGACATGAAGGACCCGAAGGACGCGGGTGCGATCCCGGACGCTCTTCTCGACTTCTTCCTCGGTGGCTTGTTGCGGCATTAGTAACTTCCTCCCTACTTTCACATTGACGATTGCTACTGTTTGACCTAATAGGAATATTGACTGAGTACATAGCGATTGCGAGAAAGCCACACGGATGGGCAAGATCAATCTTGTTGATAAAGTCCTGCTGGTGACTGGAGGAGGGCGCGGCATCGGCCGGGAAATCGCGCTCTTCGCCGCGAAGGAAGGTGCTCGGGTCGTGGTCAATGACCTGGGCAGCGCACCCGGCGGCTCGGGCAGTGACGCGTCCGTCGCCGAGGAAGTCGTTGCCGAAATCAAGCAGGCCGGCGGGACGGCCGTGGCAAGCACCGACAGCATCGCAAGCGAAACTTCAGCCAAGCAAATCATTGCAGCCGCACTCGACAACTTCGGTCGCATCGACGCCGTCATCAACAATGCCGGAATCCTGCGTGATCGCATGTTCTACAACATGACCGAAGAGGAATGGACCTCGGTGATACAGGTCCATCTGTTCGGTTACTTCTACGTTTCGCGCGCGGCCGCGCCGTACTTCAAGGCGCAGGCGTCCGGATCATATGTTCACTTCACCTCTCCTGCGGGACTGATCGGGGCGGTCGGTCAGGCGAATTATGCCGCCGCAAAGATGGGGGTCGTGGGCATGTCGACCGGGATTGCATTCGACATGGCCAAATACAACGTCAGATCGAACTGTATCGCTCCTTCAGCATGGAGCCGTCTGCTCGCCGGCGTCCCGATCCGGTCCAAGGAGGAAGAGGAGCGGGCCGCCATGTTCCAGAGGAAGATGGGGCCGGAAAAGATCGCTCCGCTCTGTGCCTTCCTGGCGAGCGATGCTGCCAAGTCCGTCAGCGGTCAGGTCTTCAAGGTACGCGGCAACGAGATTTTTCTGATGAGCCAGCCCCGGCCTATCCGATCGGTTCATCGGGACGGGGGGTGGGGCATGCAAAGCCTCGCCGATATCATGTTGCCAGCGCTTTCACCGTCATTCTTCCCGCTGACGTCACATCTCGACGTCTTCAGTTGGGATCCGATCTGAGGCCGTCACCATGACGTTCGATCATAACCGCCTCATGAACTGGCCTTTTAAGGACGTCGTTCGCCAGTACGACGACAAGGATACGATCCTTTACGCGCTCAGCGTCGGGGTTGGTGCGGATCCGATCGATCCGCGTCAACTTCGCTTCGTGTACGAGCAGGACCTTCAAGCGCTTCCGACGATGCCCATCGTTCTGGGCATGACGGATATGGATTTTCTGACGGACCCGGCGATCGGCATCGACCTGCCCAAAATGCTGCACGGCGAATCCGGCCTGACGATTCATGCTCCTCTTGCGCCGGTCGGCACGATCATCAGCCGAATGCGCTTCGTGGACCTCGTCGATAAAGGGGCGGGTAAAGGGTCGCTGCTGTTTTTCGAGCGCAGCATCCGGGACGCCGGCAGCGGCAATCCGTTGGCTACCGAGCGAGGCTGTTTCGTCCTGCGCGGTAATGGCGGATTCTCCGCCGAGGCGAGAAAGACCCTAGCCCCGCGTGCAATTCCGGATCGTGCTCCCGACGAAGTCTGTACGCTGCCGACCTTGCCGCAATCCGGACTGCTGTATCGGCTGACCGGAGATCGCAATCCGTTACATGTCGATCCCGCCATTGCAAAAAGTGCTGGATTTGATCGGCCCATTTTACACGGGTCGTGCGCTTACGGAATCGCAGGGCATGCCTTGCTAAAAGTGTTGTGTAACTATGATGCAAAACGCTTCCGGCGAATGGACGTTCGTTTCACGGCACCCGTCTTGCCGGGCGACACCATTCAGACGGAAGTCTGGCTGGAGCCGCAGGGGGCGGCCCTTTTCCGCTGCAAGGTGGTCGAACGCAACCGCGTGGTGATCGACAACGGCTTCGCCGAGTACGAGACGGCGACCCCGATCTGTTCAAGCCGCTCAGCCAGTCACTAAGGAGCATCCAGATGGACAAGGGAACACGCTACGTTCCGACCGCGACGCCCGAGACGAAGCACTTTTGGGACGGTACCCGTCAAGGTCGTCTTTTGGTTCAACAGTGCCGTCAATGCGAGCATACCTATTTTCCGCCGCGACCGTTTTGCTGCAAATGCGGAAGCCGCGATGTCGCTCCGATAGAGTGCAGCGGGCGCGCGCATCTTTACAGCTACGTGATCAACCATCGCGCAGCCCCCGGCTTTGAAGCGCCGTATTCGATTGCGGTCGTCGAACTGGAAGAAGGGCCCCGGATGATGACGAATATCGTCAATGTCCCGCAGACCCCGGAAGCACTCGTCTTGGACATGCCGTTGCGCGTGACGTTCAAGGAATTGACCGGCGAGATCACGCTCCCGCTTTTTGAACCGGAGGGAGTTGCATCTTGAGCAAGGCGCAGGCTGCCATTGTCGGAGCGGCGGAAACCACCAGGATCGGCGTCGTGCCGGACATGTCGCAATTGCAGCTTCACGCTGACGCAGCACTGAATGCGCTCGCGGATGCGGGCATTACTGCTCGGCAAATCGATGGCATTGCCACGGCGGGCGAGGATCCTGTCCTGTTGGCGCACTATCTGGGCGTCAAGCCGACATGGATCGACGGCACGGCTGTCGGCGGATGCTCGTTCATGATGCACGTTCGCCATGCCATCGCTGCGATCCGTCAGGGGTTGTGCAGCACGGTGCTCGTGACGCATGGAGAAAGTGGAAAATCGAGGTTGCCGGCACCTTATTTTCCTTGGCCTCCCCAACCGATGAGTCTGTTCGGCCAGTTCGAGGCGCCATTCGGGATCGCCGGAGCGCCGACAATGTTCACCATGCCGGTGCTGCGATATTTGAAGACCTACGGGATCACGCTGGAAAAGCTGGCGATGGTGCCCGTCATTCAGCGGCAATGGGCAGCGTTGAATCCGAAGGCCACTTTCAAAGATCCGATCACCGTCAGCGACGTACTCGGCGCTCGCATGGTCGCGTATCCGTTCACGCTGTTGATGTGCTGCCCGCAGACGGATGGGGGAGGCGCCTTAATCATCACGGCGGCGGAACGAGCCGCCGACTTCCCCACCAAGCCGGTCTATGTGCTGGGAGCGGGCGAAGCGAGCGAGACGACGATGATCAGCCAAATGGAAGACTTCAATTCCTCGGCCGCTTTCAGAAACTCGGGCGCGGCGGCTTTCCGGGACGCCGGCATCAGCCATAGCGACGTCGATCATCTGATGATTTACGACGCCTTTGCTCACCTGCCGCTGTACGGGCTGGAGGATCTGGGCTTCTGCGGACGCGGGGAAGCCGCGGACATGATTGCGGGGGGGCATACTGCCCCCGGTGGATCGCTGCCCGTCAATACGAATGGCGGCGGGTTGAGCTATATGCATTCCGGCATGTACGGAATGTATGCGTTGCAGGAGAGCGTCCGCCAGGTCCGCGGAATTGCGCCCGCTCAGGTTCCGAACGCGAAGATTTCCATCGCGCATGGCGTCGGCGGAATGTTCAGCGTAAGCAGCACCATCGTGCTCGGCAACGTCGTTCCCTAGCAAGGTGATCTTAAGCCGCTCTGTAAGCGAAGGACCAGATTGGACTGCTTCAGGCGGAGAACGGCCATAGAGCAGAACGCCCCATCCATTCGCATGCGGTCAGTCGGGCGACGCACTCCTGTATGTCTTGTGCGAACTGGATTTCGATATCACAACATAAAGTCAAAGAGGAAAATGGGCAGTCTCCGCGGCAAAGTGTTCATCGTCATCGGTGTCGACCAGGGTTTCGGTCGCGATTTGGCGCTGTTCGTTGCGAAGCAGGGGGCGAAGGTCATTGTGAATCCCTGCGCGTCGAACGGAGCGGCATCTCCGCTCGCGAACGATATTGCGTTCGAGATCGCCGAATTGGGTGCAGAAGCAGCCGTCGTCGCCGAATCGGTTTGCACGAGCGTCGGGGCAGGGAGGGTAGTAGAGGCGGCATTGGATTCGTTCGGGCGAGTAGACGTGCTGGTGAACAACGCCTCACTTCTGGTTGATCAGACCTACGCCGACGTACAGGAGGATGAAAGGGGCCCGGAAGTCGATTCCCCTCAATTCTGCTTCGACCACGTCGTGCGCGCTATCGCTCCGCTCTTCAAGGCGCGACAGGCGGGCGCGTTCGTACACTCGGTTGCTCCCTCTGGAGTATCGTCGCGGCGTACCAATTACAGCGCCGCGAAAGAGCACGCGGCCCGGCTTTCCAGGACTATCGCGCGCGAGATGGCGGCCCACGGTGTTCGTTCCAACTGCGTCTTACTTTCGAGACCAGCTCGACCTTGGGGACCGCGTGAGTCCAATATCGTGTCGTTTTCACGGCCGACTGACTTGAAACGCCTGGCGCGTTTGGCGGGCTTCTTGGCGAGCGAAGCCGCAGAGAGCATCACTGCCCAGGTATTCGAGGTATGCGGCCCGAAAATCTCGGTCCTCGGCACACCCGGTCAGCCGATTTCTGATCGTGGGTCCGCCGAAAGTAGGGATCCGAAAGGTCGCGACCGGCCTTCATTTTTGGACGCCAACTTCACGACTACCGAAAGTTACTTCGAAGCGGTCGCTGCATGGTTCAATGAAATCAGCAGATCGTGGCCGGCCGCCAGGTCGGCGATGTCTTCGGCCCAAAGCCCTGAATTTGGATAAGAAGTCAGCGACGCAGCGGGCTGTGCGCCGTCTACCCTGCGCTGAAGATCCTTGTGGAGCATGACCAAAATGGGACCGTTGAGCGGAATCCGCATTGTTGAGATTGCGGGAATTGGCCCGGCGCCAATGTGCACGATGTTGTTGGCCGACCTCGGTGCCTCCGTGCTCCGCATCGAGCGCGACGAAAGTCCCGATCTCGTTGATAGTTTACCTCGCTGCTGCAACGTGATCCTGCGCGGGCGTCCGTCGCTGCAACTCGACCTTAAGAATAGCGATGCTCGCGATTTCGTGCTCAGCGTCGCCGGCAAAGCCGATGTCTTGATCGAAGGCTTCCGTCCCGGCGTCGCCGAGCGGCTAGGTGTCGGACCGGAACCCACCATGGCGCTCAATCCGAAACTGGTTTACGGCCGCATGACGGGTTGGGGACAAGACGGGCCGCTGGCCATGCGCGCCGGCCATGATATCACCTACCTGGCGTTGAGCGGCGCATTGAACGCGATCGGTCGCAAGGATCAGCCCCCAACCGTGCCGCTCAATCTGGTGAGCGACTTTGCCGGCGGGGCGCTGTATTTGGCGCTGGGCATCCTTTCCGCGTTAGTGGAGCGTCAGCATTCAGGTCTCGGACAGGTGGTTGATGCCGCGATGATCGATGGCACTGCGTCGCTGATGGCTGCCATCTATGGCATGGCGGCGGCGGGCAACCTGACGTCCGAGCGTGGGACCAATCTGCTCGATTCCGGAGCCTACTTCTACGATGTGTATGAATGCGCAGATGGCAAGTGGTTGGCAATTGGTGCTCTCGAGCAGCGCTTCCACGACGAATTGCTGCGACAGATTGGCATTGATCCGGGTTCGTCAGATACACGAGCGAACCGTGAGGGCTGGCCGCGTATGCGGGAGTTGCTGAAGGATCGATTTCGTACGCGAACCCGAGACGAATGGCAGGCGCAACTCGAGCCGCTCGACGTTTGCGCCGCGCCGGTGCTATCGATGTCCGAAGCCCCGATACATCCGCACCTGCGTCATCGTCGGACTTTCGTTGATGTCGAGGGCGTTGTGCAACCTGCCGCGGCGCCTCGTTTTAGCCGCACGCCGGCGAGTGATCCGCGTCCGGTCGCGGAGCCGGGTGTGGGCGTCGATGATCTGCTGCGTGAATGGCAGATCGATCCCCGACGACGTCCGCGCTAAAATACGGTGCCTTCACGAGCGCTTCAGCACTGAAGTTACGAAGGGCGAGCGGAATCACCGGTTCAGAGATGTCTTCCGCCGTCCACGACGATGCGGGAGCCCGTGCTGGCCTTTAGGTGGGTGATGCAGGCCAAGATGGCCGAAGAGACGTCGTCGGGTTCGATGACGCGTTTGAGGGGCGTCGCCTTGGCACTGGCCTCGAGCGCCGCCCGGTCCCGACCCGGCACGAAATCGGTCGCCACGGCGCCTGGGGATACGGTGAGCAGCCGGACCTCCGGCCCGAGTGCGCGCGCGAGCGATGCGGTCATGTTGTCCAGGGCGGCCTTTGATGCGCAGTAGGCGACATTGCTGCCCGAAGCGGTGAAGCCGGAGATCGAGGAGACGTTGACGACTACGGCGTCGCCGGAGGCGCGCAGCGCCGGAAGCAGAGCGCGAATCGCAGAATACGGCCCCCGCACATTCGCAATGAGGATCTCTTCGAACAACGCGTCCGTGAGAGTGTCCAGGTCGGCATGGTTGATGGCGCGGGTGAAGCCGGCAGAGTTGACGAGGATGTCGAGCTTTCCACGCTTCGAAGCGATGTGTGCCGATAGCGCCTTGAAGCTTTCAGGATCTGCCAGCGACAGCCTTGCGATTTCGTGCAATCCGCGTGGCAGGCTGCTCCGGAGCGCCTCGGCGCGTTCCTCGCTGTGATGATAACCGATGATCACGTCCGCGCCGGCGTCCGCCAGGCGTCGGGCGGTCGCGGCGCCGATCCCGCTGCTGCCCCCCGTAATGACTGCGAGCCGGCCGGCCAGAATGTCGTTGTCGCTCATTGGATGCTTCCCGGTTGTTGCATTGGTTTCTATCAAAGCAAGTCGAGAAGCTCTGTCACCCGAACACGGGACAACCAGCGTCCGGAAAAGCCGGTGCCAAGCATCAGTTGAGAACGAGACGCATCAACTGGTTCTGCGACGAGATGCTGAGCCGGGCGTAGGCGCGCTTCTTATAGGTAAGGACGGTGTTCAGCCCGACACCGAGTTCGAGCGCTATCCCCTCCGATGTGACGCCACGGATGATGGCGGCACATACGTCGGCCTCGCGCGAAGTCAGGGTGGGAGCGGCCGCGGCGAGACGTTCACGATAGTAAGCGTGCGAATTGGGCCGGCTCGCCGCTTGGTGATCGGCGTGACGACGCACCAGTGCGAGCATGAGGGGAGCCTTGTCGCCGATGCGATGTATCTCGTCCTCGGTGAAATCGTTTCCTTTGGGGCGGTAGAGGTTGATGCGGAGCGTGCGGCCGTCCCTGGTGTCGGACAGGCTGATGCGATCGTGCAGTCTGACGGCCGTGTAGCAGTGTTGACGATATTCTGAATGGACGACCTCGGACGCGCTCGTCTTCAGGATCCAGCTTCCCTGATATCGTGCTTCGCGCAATTGGCGGTTGGCGAGGTCGTATTGGTAGTATTCACGGCAATACCGCACGGCGACATCCTGTGACACCTTCGCCGGCCCCGCGTTCTCGGCGAAAACTGTCCGTGGCTTCATGTCGGCGTCAAAGACGAAGGCCGCCATGTGCTCGGGCATCGCCCAAGCGGAGGCCGCTCGGAACAGCGAAACTGGAAATGCGGGTGTGCCGAGATCCTCGACGAGGCTCGTCAGGGCCGGAATGTCACCGGTGCCGGGCGCCGGCCGGATGAGGCGATGGGCTCGCATATAAGCTCCTTGTTTTCCTCGACCTTGCCATCTTGTTTTCTCTCTTATAAAGGTATGCTATCTTGTATGCAATATCGCGTGCAAAATAAGGCGCGGGCCAACTATGTATGCTCTTGAGCCACCCACACGCCTGACCAGCGTGTTCGAAACACTACGCCGTGAGATCGTCGCCGGAGAGCTCCGCCCGAATTCGCCTCTCATCGAGCTCGATTTGGCTGAACGTTTTGAGGTGAGCCGGACACCGGTGCGCGAGAGCCTGCAGCGATTGGCAAACGCCGGACTGGTCGTCCCCCGCAAACGCGGGTGGGCGGTCCGCGAATTCACGACCGAGGAGATCCGCCAGAATGCGGAAGTGCGGCTGGCCCTCGAAGGTTATGCGGCGGGTCTCGCGGCGACCCGTGCATCGGCAGCGCAGATCGCGGAGCTGAAGGCCATCCACGAACAGAGGCTCGCGCTTCGCTCGAGCGACGAGGAGAGCCGGGTCAGGACCAATCGCGAGTTTCACGATGCGATCATGGCAGCCTCCGGAAATGGGAGGTTGACGAACGCAATCTATCAGTCGGGACAATTCTACTTCAATGCGCCGATTGCGCGGGTGGCGACGGGCGATGAATTAAAGCTGGGCAACGCGGATCATGAACTCATTCTGTCGGGGATCATTCAACGTAATGCAGAGGCCGCGGAGCGAGCGATGCGGGCTCACATCAAGCGGACCTTCGCCGTGTTCTGGCGGCTGACGGGCAAGGATGAGGCCGGTCCTCCGGACATCGCCTGACCGGCCGGCTCTCTTTCCGCTGAATGATGAACACAAGGGGCATTGCGCCTTCTTGGTGTCGGAGTCTGCTGGCGGCACGGTCGATAATCGGCGGCTGCCGGGAGCAGCGGCGAGGATCGGGTAGATGCTGCCGCCTCCCTGAGTTGTTCCCAGCCGACCTGCCCTGAGCGTAGTTCGCGCGACGAATTGAATAGCTCTCGCATATCCTGTTTCCATTCACGCCTGTGCAAGTCGCACCCCGCAAATTGAAAGACCACCAATTCCGATAATTCTATCGATAAATTCGATAGTTTTTCTGCCCTATTGGCGCCGGACGCGATAAAAGGTCCTGGAGTCGGAAGCTCCGAATCTAGGAAAGAAACGATGCCGAAGCCGACGCCGAAGCGCGCACGTGCAAACCGGAAAACGGAACGTCAAGAGCCGCGCGAGAAGTTGCTTGTGGCCGCCATCGACCTGTTCTCCAGGCATGGCTACGAGCCGGTGTCGACGGGTCAGATCGCGGCGGCCGCAGGTCTCACACAGTCGATGGTTCACTACCATTTCGGTAAAAAGTCCAAAATATGGAAGGCGGCCATTGAGCGCCTGATGCACGAGCGCGGGCTCGTTTTTCCCATCGGCCGCCTTGATCTTCAGGACCTCGATCCGCTTTCGCGTCTCAAGGTCATGATCAGGAAATTCCTCACCGTCAATGCCGCAGATCCCAATCTCAATCGCATTCTAATGCATGAGGGCATGGTACGCAGCGCGCGGATGCGCTGGCTGGCCCGTCGTTACATGGTCGCTGGCTATCGGCTTTTCGACCAAGCGATCAAGGAAGCGGTCGAGGCGGGGGTGATACGTTCACTTCCGATAATGAATGTAACGAATATCATCGTTTCCGCTTGCACCATGACTTCTACCATGAACGTCTTGATGGATGAAGTTTACGAGGTAGATATAACGCGTGAGGAGTATCTCTCGTCGTTCAGCGATTCGCTCGTTGAGGTGCTCTTTAAAGGCCTGGAAGCGAAAAGCCCGAAAAACTGAGGGCGAGGCGCTGATCGCGCATTTGCAATGAACCAGCTGTCGATACGGCCAGTTCGCTAAGCCAAGTCACCCGCCTTCAGTGGATCCATTTTGATGGCATGAGGTTCGACCCCCTCCGGCTTTGACGTGCCGGAGCCTTGTCTATCCGTCGCATCAGTGGCCGCGGCGGCCCCGCCTGGACTTGCTCGACATCGCCAACTTGCGCACGCCGCACCGACAGCTCATTTCCCGCAAACCCCAGGACGGGGCCGCCCACGTGCGTCGGTTTGGGCGGGATCGAGGCAGGAAGCATTGCGACGAACAGATAAATCTACCTGAAATACAAATAGGTCTATTGACACAAAGCGCGGGGCGTCTATTTTGTAGCTCACAGAAGCTGGCAGAAAGATCGAGGCCCAGGTTCCTCGTCTGACGCCAGGGAAACAGCAAACGAGGAGCGCCAAATGTTCAAAGGCCGGAACGCGAAGTTTTGGAATGAATTCAAGGCAGGCGAAGTGATCGAAACCGCCGGCCGAACCATTGAGAGCGGGGACGTCAACCTGTTCGCAGGGCTGTCCGGTGATTTCAATCCCGCCCACATCAACGAAGTACACGCGAAGAAGACGCAGTTCGGCACGCGCATTGCGCACGGGCTTCTCACGCTTGCAGTCACTTCCGGTCAGATGAATGGCACGGGCTTGTTCGAAGGAACAACGATCGGCTTTCTCGGCATGGACAAGGTTCGTTTCTCCAATCCTGTGAGGTTCGGAGATACCGTGTTGACCACCGCCAAGATCACCGATGTTCGGCCAAGTGCGAAAAAGAACGATCGTGGCGTGGTCTCCATGACCATCACCGTCAAAAACCAGAAGGACGAAACGGTGCTCACTTACGATCAGGCGCTGCTCATGTCCGGCGCAGTCTAGGCAAGTATCGTCCGGCGCTGGGATACTCCGGCAAAGATCGACCCCGCCAGCGCCGCCCCTTAGATCGACAGCAGCTTTCCATCATGCCGGTGAAGACAATGTCTCAGCCCGAAAAGAACGTTGCGTTAGATACCTCGGTCAAAGCGTTGGCGGCGATCGCCGAGTCTCACCCCAACAAGGAAGCATTCGTTTTTCCGGGCGAGGCAATCACTTTCCGGGATTTGAACGACAAATCGACCGCCTTGGCGAAGGCTCTGCTGGATCTCGGCTTCCAGCCTGGAGAAAATATTGCGCTACTTGCTCAGAATTCGGTCCATTGGCTAATTGTCCAATTGGCGGTCGCCAAGGCTGGCATGATCTTGGTTCCCCTGAATACCTATTACAAGGTGGAAGACCTGGCCTATGCCTTGTCGCATTCCCAAGCTCGCGCGATATTCTTCACTCCCGCTTTCAGAACGAACAAATATCTCGAATTAGTTCGCGAGGCGACCAAGCAAAGCAAGAACAGTCCGGTCAAAATCATTATTGGCGGGCGCGCCGAGCAGTCTCTTTGCGTTGATGATCTCATTGCACAGGGAAAAACTTCGGGCACTGCTCTTCCATCCGTGAAAGGCAGAGACAACGCGGCGATCATTTACACATCGGGCACCACAGGCTTCCCGAAGGGGGCGATGTTGACGCACGAGGGCGTCATGGCCAATGGCGCGAGTGTTTTCTCGAGATTGAAGATAGGTTTCACAGACAGCATAACTTCAATTGTTCCCATGTTCCATGCGGCCTCGTTCTGTGTTGGCATTTCGGGCTGCCTGACGGTCGGTGCGACATTCCTCGGGATCGAAGCATTTGATGCCGTGGAAATGTTCGAGATCATCCAGCGTCATCGGGCCACTGTCCACATCGCGGTTCCTACCTCACTGCGGATCATGCTTGATCACCCGCGCCGGAATGAGTTCGATCTATCGTCGCTTAGAGTTGGGACCTGCGGAGGAGCGGATGTTGAGCCTGACTTGCTGCGTCGATGCGAAGCCGAGTTCCCGATGGCCTGTATGGTTCAGGGGTATGGGCTGACCGAGTCCTCGGGGCTCGCCTGTTGTCCCGAGGCCGACGATCCGGGCCGCTTCGAAACCGCAGGCCTGCCATTGCCGGGATACGGCATTCGGATTGCAGACCCGGAAAGTGGTGCAATCTTGGGGCATGACGCGGTGGGAGAAGTCCAAATCAAAAGTCCTTTGATCATGCGTGGTTACTTCGCTAACGACGAGGAAACGCGAAAAGCGATCGACGCGAACGGGTGGCTGAAATCAGGCGATCTCGGGCAAATCCGCAGCGACGGAAGGTTGGTGCTCTCCGGCGGGCGCTTGAAGGATATGATTATTCGGGGTGGCGAAAACATCTACCCCGCGGAAGTCGAACGAATTCTCCTACTACATCCCGCAGTAACCGAAGTTGCAGTGTTCGGAATCAAAGACAGTCACTTCGGTGAAATAGTTGCCGCCGCGATTAGGTGCGAAAACGTCACTGCAGCCGAACTCGCCGATCATTGCGCGAGTCTGATCGCGAAATACAAGATCCCAACCAAATACTTTCGTACCGAAACATTTCCGCTCACGCCAAGCGGAAAAATCCGAAAGGTCGCGTTGAAGGGAATGGTGGCCGACGGGAAGCTCGACGCTCTGGCTTGACGGAGATGTCGATCACTCCAGACACGCCGTGGCCGCGCATTGCTCGATAGCTACGTAATTTCGCAGCGTTTGACTAGCTCCCTAGTGCAACTCGAGGAGGGGGCCATTACGAAAACAGCAGGATCGATCAACAATAAAGCGCCCCGCGGGAGGTACAGAAATGTCCGAGAGGAAAGAAAACCGATTGGATGTGATCGTCATTGGCGCCGGTTTTGCCGGCCTGTACGCGCTCCATAGGTTGCGGAAAGATGGATATTCCGTCCGCGTTTTCGAGGCGGGCGGATCGATTGGTGGTACCTGGTACTGGAACCGGTATCCCGGCGCGCGCTGCGACATCGAAAGCATGCAGTATTCTTTCTCCTTCTCGGACGAAATCCAGCGCGAATGGAAGTGGTCACAGCTTTATGCACCTCAACCGGAGATCCTGAGCTATATCAACTTCGTTGCTGACAAACTTGACCTTCGTCGCGATATCCAGCTCGAAACCCGTGTCGTCGCGGCCACCTTCGATGAACAGAGCCGAACCTGGAAAGTACGGACCGAAGCGGGTGAGGCGTTCGAGGCGCCATTCTGCGTGATGGCGACCGGTTGTTTGTCGGTTCCGATCGTTCCTTCGTTCCCTGGAATAGAAAAGTTTGAGGGCGAGGTCTACCGCACGTCGGATTGGCCCCACGAGGGCGTTCAGCTCAAAGGCAAACGGGTTGGGCTTATCGGGACTGGCTCGTCAGGGATACAGGTGACGCCGGTGTTGGCCGAGCAGGCCCAGCATCTCTACGTGTTTCAGCGCACGCCGAACTACTCCATCCCTGCACTGAATCGGCCGATGGACGACGAGTACGAGCAGACCTGGAAGCAAAACTATCCTGAGAGGCGGAAAGCAGCTTTGGCCACTCGCATCAACACGCTGAGCGACTTTGGTACTGTCCCGGGCAGTTCGGTCAGTCACGAGGAGCGTGAACGCGAGTTCGAGCGCCGCTGGACCAAAGTCGGCGGATTCGGATTCGTGCATGGTTATACCGACATAATGACCGACCCGGTCGTGAACGCTCACGCCTCCGAATTCGTCAAGAAAAAGATCGCGGCATCGGTTCGTGATCCGGAAGTGGCGAAGAAACTCATGCCGAGCGACTATGGCATCGGAGGCAAGCGCATCTGCGTCGACACCGCGTATTTCGAGACGTTCAATCGAACGAACGTCACGTTGATCGACGTCAAGAGCGATCCGATCAGATCGTTCGATCCGAACGGTCTGTCTACGCAATCTCAATCGTTCGAACTGGATACGGTCATTCTCGCAATCGGATTTGATGCGATTACTGGCGCATTGCTCAGGATCGATATCACCGGCCGCAACGGTTTTAAGCTGCGAGACCGCTGGGCCGAGGGACCGAAAAATTATATCGGAATGGCAGTCTGCGGCTTTCCGAACATGTTTATGGTTACGGGACCCGGGAGTCCGTCGGTCTTTACAAACATGGTGGCGTCAATCGAACAACACGTCGATTGGATCGCCGACTGCATTGCGCATCTCAAGCGCAAGGGTGTGTCGTCCATCGAGGCGCTGCCCAACGCGGAAGACAAATGGGTGTCACACGTAAATGAGGTGGCAAGCGCCACTCTCATGCCGAAGGGCAATTCCTGGTATGTGGGTGCAAACATACCTGGGAAACCGCGAGTTTTTATGCCCTATCTTGGGGGGGCACACGTCTACAAGAAGGCCATAGAGGAGGTTGCAAGCAAAGACTATGAGGGATTTAGGTTGGCATGAGCCAACCGAAGCTCCTACCGAATTGGTCGGAACGTACTGCTTCGTTCCCTTGCTGCGCTGGCAAAGTCGTTCGGAAAATTCGCACCTGACGTATTGCGCTGGGCAGACTTAGCGCGGGCAGACTTAGCAGAAACCAAAGTGTCCCCTTGCGATCGCGCGCATCAATTGATTTTCGTGACCCGTGCCAGGTTGACTGCCACAACCTACGTGCCGTGCGAGGGATCAAGAAACGCCGACACAGTCGCTGCCAAGATGAGTGGACACTCATCCATCGGATAGTGACCCGACTCGGGCAAAAGAGCCATCCGGACATTTGAAAGCCGCTTGAGCCATGTATCTCGAATGAATTGCTCTGGAACGCCCCCGTCGAGTCCGCCGGCCACGACAAGCGTCTCGTTGGTCAGTTTAGCCGCTTCTTGATCGAAGTCGTCCAGCGCCCAGGATTCCAGATAGTCCGCAAACGCGCGCGCAGTGCTGGTTGTCGCCGAAAGGGTTGCAACACTCTTCGACCAGTAAGATGGCAGCCTGCCGCCCGTTGATGTATGGACGATCGCTTGTCGGGCGTCGAGCTGCTCGGCAGCGGAGCGAAAGAATCCCAGAGTGTCCGCGTCTAGAGGTGCTTTGCCAGCCCAGACAGGCGTGATTGCGCAGATGCGTTGGACGCGGTTCGCTGCGAGCGTCGCGGTTCGAAGCGCTGCCTTACCGCCCATCGAATGACCGACGATCGAAAATTGAGACCAGCCGAGGCTGTCACCGACTGCGATCGCGTCCGCAGCGACGGTTGCGAGGTTGAAAGGACCCGCTGAGTCCTTGGCGCTGCCGTACCCTCTAAAATCAAGGAATGCAAAGCTAAAGCGATCCGGATCAATACCCTGAAGCATGGGCTTGAAACAATGCGCGTCTCCGAACCATCCATGAAGAAAGACAGCGCGATGAGGTCCGTTGCCGTAGGTGATATAGTTCACGTTCGGTGTTCCTTCCAAGTCAGCCAGTGGCAGCATTATGAGGAGGTTGACCTACACCAGTGAAGTCTGGAGCTTGCCGGCATTGCGCTTTTCACCTCGGTCAATAACCATCAACCAGCGGCTCTGTACGCCTATTTGACCTGCTAGGGTATCTACTTGACCAGCCAGGGTATCGAAACTAATTTAGACGAACGGTAGCATCCCGGTCCTTGCGAGGGCGGCATAACAACTTTACCGACAGGGAGGTTCGTCATGAGTTCGAAGGACCCTAGCCGCGTACTGCGTCTGCACGGCCTGATGCCAAACGTTATGTCATCTGTTTTTGTCGAGATCGATATGATCAACGCGTCCGGGGTCGTCGGCCGCTATTCCATCTCCGAACTCGAGGGCATGCGCGTCGTTCGCGGAACGACCCAGGGTGGGCGGTATCAGGTGCTTCGAAGCGCTCAGCACATTCGACGGACATCCTCGCATGCGGTCTTTGTATGCCTGCCACTTGTTGGCGAACTGATCATTCAACAGCACGGGCGGCGATCCGGAATCTCGAGCGGCGACATCGGCCTACTCGATTCTCGCGACGAGTACACGATCGACATTTCCGATGGTTCCGATGTTCTCTGGTTAAGTTTCTCGCCGACTCAAGTCGAGGCACGATTAAGGGGCCTGTCGGACAATGTTGGGCGGCGAATAGATGGATCCAGCGGAGTTGGACTTGTTGCCTCAAAGTTTTTGCGATCCATCGAGGCCGAGGTTGAAAACCTGGCCAATTCTCGCTCGGCCCAAATTAATTTGGCGGCGATCGACCTCATTTCGGCGGCTACTTTGGATCGGGACACATCGCATTCGTTCCCCCGGGTCAAAGCAAGTAGAAAAACGTGGGAACGGGCGTGCGACTATATTGAACGCCATCTTGACGATGAGAATTTGTCACCGGCAAAGGTTGCTGCGGCTATCGGAATTAGTACCCGCTATTTGAGCGAGTTGTTCGCCTCTGAAGGACAATCTCCGATGGGGTGGGTAATGCGTCGCCGCTTGGAGCAGTGCAGGATGGCGCTAAGGCGTCAGCCGTGGATGCCTGGCATTGTCACCAGTATCGCCTTTCAATATGGCTTCAACAATATTCCGAGCTTCAACAGAGCCTTTCGCGAAGCGTTTGGTCGGTCGCCGCGCGACGTCATGCCGCGAGACACGCAACAAGCCTCGGCTGGCCGGCAATATCCCAATTAGCGGAAGATAGGGCGATGGTCGATCGCATCACCCCTCTTAGCGCCGCTGATTACAGGGCGCTCTTGTGTCAATGAATGGCTTGCGGAAATCCGATACATCGTCCGTTCGTTAAGCATTTAATTGGATACGAAGGGCTGAAGCAGTCACGGTGCTGTGCTCGCGCTCTTGATTGTCGATGCGGCCACTGTTCCCCGTAGGCAAAGCTGTTTCGCCTCCGACGCTAAGCGGAGCGCGCGCTTGCGGATTAGCATGAGCCCCCAACGTGTCTGCTCCAGTTTAAAGCCCAACAAGACGAGGCTCTCATCATGATATCACGCATTCGACGCCTTTTTGGAGCCGG